>Ga0210394_10003764_pt1 | contig 18497 bp, 17 predicted proteins | sample IncBWC12MmetaG_FD_160121 | JGI IMG/M metagenome (GOLD analysis project Ga0210394, IMG submission 160121) | Forest soil microbial communities from Barre Woods Harvard Forest LTER site, Petersham, Massachusetts, United States - Inc-BW-C-12-M | ecosystem: Environmental > Terrestrial > Soil >... | reverse complement strand
ACGTCCGCCTGCGGCTGCGGCATCGGTTGCTCCGTGAGCGCGAGGGCGAGCACCTCGTCGATCCACTTCACCGCCTTGATCTCGAGATTGCCCTTGATGTTGTCGGGGATCTCGACCAGGTCCTTCTGGTTCTCATCCGGGATGAGCACCGTCTTGATGCCGCCGCGGTGCGCCGCCAGCAGCTTTTCCTTCAGGCCGCCGATCGGCAGCACCTCGCCACGCAGCGTGATCTCACCAGTCATCGCCACGTCCGAGCGTACCGGAATCTTGGTGAGTGCCGAGACCAGCGCGGTGCACATGCCGATGCCCGCGCTCGGGCCGTCCTTCGGCGTTGCCCCTTCGGGGATGTGCAGGTGCACGTCGTGCTTCTGGTAGAACTCGGGCTCGAGCCCGAGCACCTGCGCACGGCTGCGCACCACGGTCATCGCTGCCTGGATGGATTCCTGCATCACCTCGCCGAGCTGTCCGGTGTGCTGCAGCTTCCCCTTCCCCGGCACCACGGCCGCCTCGATGGTCAGCAGCTCGCCCCCGACCTCGGTCCAGGCAAGTCCGGTCACCTGGCCGATGCGGTTCATGTCCTCGGCCTTGCCGTAGCGGAAGCGCCGCACCCCGAGGAACTTGTCGAGGTTGCGCGGCGCGACCGCGACCGACTTCTGGTTCTTTTTGTTCAGCAGCATCTGCTTCACGGCCTTGCGGCCGATCTTGGCGATCTCGCGCTCGAGGTTGCGCACGCCAGCCTCGCGCGTGTAGTAACGTACGATGTCGAGCAGCGCGCCGTCGGACACCTTCAGCTCGTCGGGCCTGAGCCCGTTGCTCTTCATCTGCTTCGGCACCAGGTAGCGCCGTGCGATGTTCATCTTCTCGTCTTCCGTGTAACCGGCCAGACGGATGACTTCCATGCGATCGAGCAGTGGCGGCGGGATGTTCAGCGTGTTCGCCGTGCACACGAACATCACGTCCGAGAGGTCGAGATCGACCTCGAGGTAATGATCGTTGAAAGTGGAGTTCTGCTCCGGGTCGAGCACCTCCAGCAGCGCCGAAGACGGATCGCCGCGGAAGTCCATCGACATCTTGTCGACTTCATCGAGCAGGAACAGCGGGTTGTGCACGCCCGCCTTCGCCATGTTCTGCACGATCTTGCCGGGCATCGAGCCGATATAGGTGCGCCGGTGGCCACGGATCTCGGCCTCATCGCGCACCCCGCCTAAGGACATGCGCACGAACTTGCGGTTGGTCGCGCGCGCGATGCTCTGACCGAGCGAGGTCTTACCGACTCCCGGTGCTCCCACCAGGCACAGGATCGGGCCCTTGAGCTTGTCGACCCGCTGCTGCACCGCGAGATACTCGACGATGCGCTCCTTGACCTTGTCCAGCCCGTAGTGATCCTCGTCCAGCACCTTCTGCGCGCGCGCGATGTCCTTGATGATCTTGGTGCGTTTCTTCCACGGCACCTTCACCAGCCAGTCGATGTAGTTGCGCACCACCGTGGCCTCGGCGGACATCGGTGACATCATCTTGAGCTTGTTGAGCTCGCCGGCGGCCTTCTCGCGCGCCTCCTTGGGCATGCCGGCCTTGGCGATCTTCTGCTCGAGCTCGCTGATCTCGTTGCCGCCCTCGTCCATCTCGCCGAGCTCTTTCTGAATGGCCTTCATCTGCTCGTTCAGGTAGTACTCGCGCTGGCTCTTCTCCATCTGCGCCTTGACGCGCCCGCGGATGCGTTTCTCGATCTGCAGCACATCCATCTCGCTCTCGATGGCGACCAGGATGTGCTCGAGGCGCTTCTTGACGTCGAGTATCTCCAGCACCTTCTGCTTCTCGGCGAGCTTCAGCGACATGTGCGCGGCCACGGTGTCGGCCAGGCGGCCCGCCTGCTCGATGCCGGCGAGCGCGGTGAGCACCTCGGGCGGCACCTTCTTGTTGAGCTTGACGTACTGCTCGAACTGGGAAATGACCGAGCGCGCCAGCACGTCCATTTCCTTCTCGTCGTAGACTTCCGCGTCCGGCAGCAGCGTCGCGTCCGAGGAGTAGTACTCGCCGGCGTGCAGCTTGTCGATGCGCGCACGGTCGACGCCCTCCACCAGCACCTTGACCGTGCCGTCGGGCAGCTTCAGCAGCTGCAGGATGGTGGCGACGGTGGCGATGCGATACAGATCATCGGCCTTGGGATCATCGACGTCGGCCTGCTTCTGCGCGACCAGCATGATGCGCTTGTCGGCGCGCATGGCGACGTCGAGCGCCTGGATCGATTTCTCGCGCCCGACGAACAGCGGAATCACCATGTGCGGGTAGACGACGACGTCGCGCAACGGCAATACGGGGACGTTCTGCAGTGCGGCAGGCATCGGGATCGCAGGAGTCGTTGGACTGGTCGGTTCGGACACGCTCAAGCCCTCGGATGACGGATCGGCGACCGGAGCGTCTGTCAAACCCCGGCCGATGGCGTTTCTCAACGGTAGTGTAACGGGAAATGAGGCTTGCGCCGCGCGTTTCAAGAGTGACGCGCCTCACGGCCTGCGCGTTCCGTTTGCGGATGCAGCCGGCGCGTAGCTCGCTTAGGCGCCGCCGGCGCAGCAGGGCTTGCGCCCTAGTGGTGATTCGAGCCCGAGGCGCGCCGCGGCTCGTCGACGCTCGCCAGGCGGCTGTCGTCGGAGCCGTAGACCACGTAGGGCTTGGTCTGCCCCTCGATCACGGTCTCGTCGATGACGATCCGCGAAACGTTGCGCATGGAGGGCAGCTCGTACATGGTATCGAGCAGCACCGTCTCGAGGATCGTGCGCAGCCCGCGGGCGCCGGTTTTCCTCGCCATGGCGCGGTGCGCCACCGCCTTCAGCGCCTCATCGCGGAACTCCAGCTCCGCGCCTTCCATCTCGAAGAGCCGCCGGTACTGCTTGGTGAGGGCGTTCTTCGGTTCGGTCAGGATCGAGATCAGCGCCGCTACGTCGAGTTCATCGAGCGTCGCGACCACCGGCAGGCGCCCGACGAATTCCGGGATGAGCCCGTACTTGATCAGGTCCTCGGGCTCGACATCGTGGAACAGGTCGCTGCCGTGCGGCCGCGTATTGATATCGCGCACTTCGGAAGTGAAGCCGATGCCGGACTTCTGGGTCCGGTTGAGGATGATCTTCTCCAGCCCCGCGAACGCGCCGCCGCAGATGAACAGGATGTTGCTGGTATCGACCTGCAGAAACTCCTGCTGGGGGTGCTTGCGGCCACCCTGCGGCGGCACCGAGGCGATGGTGCCCTCGATCAGCTTGAGCAGGGCCTGCTGCACGCCCTCGCCCGAGACGTCGCGGGTGATCGAGGGGTTGTCGGACTTGCGCGAGATCTTGTCGATTTCGTCGATGTAGACGATGCCCGTCTGGGCCTTCTCGACGTCGTAGTCGCACTTCTGCAGGAGCTTCTGGATGATGTTCTCGACGTCCTCGCCGACGTAGCCCGCCTCGGTGAGGGTGGTGGCGTCGGCGATCGTGAACGGCACGTTCAGCAGGCGCGCCAGCGTCTCCGCAAGCAGCGTCTTGCCGCAGCCGGTCGGACCGATGAGCAGGATGTTGCTCTTGGCGATCTCGACTTCCTCCTTGGCGCGCGCGCTGCCGGTGCGGGTCTGCAGGCGCTTGTAGTGGTTGTACACCGCCACCGACAGCACCTTCTTGGCGCGCTCCTGGCCGATCACGTACTCGTCGAGGACCTTCTTGATCTCGTGGGGCTTGGGAAGCTTGTCGCGGGCGCGCTCGGCCCGGTCCTCGAGCTCCTCGCGGATGATGTCGTTGCACAGCTCGACGCATTCGTCGCACACGAACACCGAGGGACCGGCGATCAGCTTGCGGACTTCGTGCTGGCTCTTCCCGCAGAACGAGCAGTACAAGAGCTTGCCGTCGTCGTGACGGCTGCGGGAGTCCTCACTCATCGGTATCCCTCATTAACTCCATGCCGTGCGACGAATGAAATACGGCCGCGCGGTCGCAGTTTCTTATAGCACGGCCCCCGGCCGCGAGGCAAAACGCACTGCACAGCTAAGTCCTTGTAACGCCGCGAGTTGTATGACGCGGTTCACCACTTTGACATTTGTCACACCGCCGCTGCCCTGCACCCTCAAGGTCCGCTCAAGCCGGCTTGGATGGACTCGCCCCCGGCAGCTCACCGCGCTTCTCCAGTACCTTGTCGATCAGTCCGTAGCGCACCGCCTCGTTCCAGTCCATGAAATGGTCGCGGTCGGTGTCCTGCTTGATGCGCTCGACGCTCTGACCGGTGTGCTTCGCCAGGATCTTGTTCAGCAGGTCGCGCGTCTCGAGCATCTCCTTGGCGTGTATCTCCATGTCCGCGGCCTGCCCCTGAAAGCCGCCGAGGGGCTGGTGGATCATGACGCGGGCATGCGGCAGGCAGTAGCGCTTGCCGCGCGTGCCGCCGGCCAGCAGCACCGCGCCCATGCTGGCAGCCTGGCCGATGCAGATGGTGCTCACGTCGGGCTTGATGAACTGCATGGTGTCGTAGATCGCAAGCCCCGAGCTCACAACGCCGCCCGGGGAGTTGATGTAGAGCGCAATGTCCTTCTCGGGGTTCTCCGACTCCAGGAACAGCATCTGCGCCACGACGATGTTCGCCATGAAGTCATCGACCGGCCCGACGATGAACACCAGCCGCTCCTTGAGGAGGCGCGAGTAAATGTCGTAGGCACGCTCGCCACGCGCGGTCTGCTCGACGACGATCGGAACCAGGTTCAGTCCACGCTCATTCATGTGTCGTCCGCCTCTTGCTGCTCGTGTGCGCCGCCCGGGGCGGGCTCAGGGTCGTGCTGGTGATCGTGATCGTGCTCATGCCGACCGAAGCCGGTGAGCTCGGCGAAGGTCATCGGGCGCTCGGTGATGCGCGCGCGTTCGAGCAGCCAGGAAACCACCTGGTCCTCGAGCACGGCGGATTCGATCTGCCGCATCGCGTCCTGGTTCTGCTGGTAGGCGCGGCGCGCCTCCTCGGGATTCGGGTAGCTCTCGACGAGCTCGGCGACGCGCGCCTGCACGCGCTCGCGGTCGACCGTGATGCCCTGCGCCTGAACGATGTGCCCGACCAGCAGTCCGAGCGCCACCCGCCGGCGTGCCGGCTCGAGGAACGCCTCGCGCGCCGGCAGGCGATTTACATCACGCACGCCCATGCGCCGCGCGGTATCGATCTGCAGCTGCTGCACCTGCTGCTCGACCAGCGCCTGCGGCAGGTCGACGGTGTTATGACGGCACAGTGCATCGAGCACCTGCACCCGCACCCGACCGCGAATCACCTCGGCAAGCTCCCGCTCCATGCTGGCACGCACTTCGGCCCGCATCTCTTCCAGACCGCCCTGTTCGACACCGTAGGCGCGAAAGAATTCCTCGTCGACCTGCGGAAGGGATTGTTCCTCGACTGCCTTTATGGAGAGATGCAGCTCCGCCGACTGCCCCGCGATCTGCCGGTTCGGGTGGCTCTGCGGGAACACCACGTCGATCGTGCGCTGTTCGCCTGCGGTGACGCCTTTCAGGCCCTCTTCCAGCTCCGGCATCGCCTGGCGCGTTCCGAGAACCACCCGCACGTCGGACAGCTCCGCACCTTCGAAGGGCTTGCCGCCGATGAGCGCCCGGTAATCGAGCCGCACCCTGTCCGTATCGCGCGCGGGGCGCTGCACGGGCGTGAACACCGGGCGCTGCTGGCGCATGTTCTCGATCATGGCGTCGACGTCGGCGTCGGTCACGGTGGCCGATGGCCGCTCCACCGCGAGCTCCTCGGGCGGGTTTACCTTGATCTCCGGCAGCACCTCGAAGTGCGCGGCGTACTTCAGGTCCGACGCAGGTCCAAGCGCGATCGGTTCGATGCGCGGCCCGGCGGCGGGGCGCAGATTGCGTTCGTTCACCGCCTGGGCGAAGGAGGTGCGCATCAGCTCGTTCACGACCTCCGCGCGCACCTGCTCGCCGAACTGCTTGCTGATCACCGCCAGCGGCGCCTTGCCCGGGCGGAAGCCCTTCAGGCGCGCCGTGCGCGACAGGCGCTTCAGCCGCTGCTGCACTTCCTGGTCCACCTCGGTGGCAGGCACGGCCACTTCCAGACGCCGCGAGAGGCCTCCGGTGTCAGCCAGTGAGACTTCACTCAATTTCACAATCCTCGGCTCGTCCTGAGACCCTTGGGTAGCAGAGTCTTCAAGTTATTGATCTGAATTGGAATAATGGTGCGAAAGGAGAGACTCGAACTCTCACGGGTTTCCCCACTGGATCCTAAGTCCAGCGCGTCTGCCAGTTCCGCCACTTTCGCACGGGCCGTGCGCAAACAACGCTGGTGCGCCGCGTCCAGCGGCCGCGCGCTAAGAGTCGATTCATTATAACTGATGCCGCGCGGCTGGCCGCCTCGCACCGGCTCAACCGGGCGCCCCGGCGGCGGCAGACGCCTCCCGGGGGCGCGCAACGCCGGTATAGTCGCGGGCTCTGACCATAATCCTGCGCCGCTGCGGCGAGGGCGCTAATCATCTCGTCCAGGAGACCAACGTGAAAAAAACCATCCTGCTGCTGCTGGCGGCACTGCTGATGAGCGCCACGACCGTGACGCGGGCCGATGAAGAGCACGCCTACAGCGAGGGGCCGGTGCTGACCGTGTCGTTCGTGCGCACCGAGCCCGGCATGTTCGACGAGTACATGCGCTATCTGTCGAAGACTTACAAACACGTCATGGAGGAATACAAGAAGCAGGGGATCATCGTGGACTACGCCATCTACCAGGCGCGGCCCCGCGATGCGCAGGACGCGGATGTCATCCTGACGGTGACCTACCGGAACATGGCGGCGCTCGATAACCTGCAGGCCCGCACTGATCCGGTGATCCGCGAGGTTTTCGGCTCGCTGTCCCAGGCGGCCTCTTCGTCGGCCGATCGGGGCAAGCTGCGCAAGGATGTTGGCAGCCAGGTCGTGCGGCAACTGATCCTCAAATAAGGCGCCGGCGAACGCCGGGCACTCAGGTCAACCGTCGTCTGAACAGCCAGGCGGCACCGCTGAGGGTTAGCAGGCCAATGGCTGAACGGTGTCGTAAAGGCGCTGGATAGAGATTGTGCGCCTGCGGCGCTTCTCGGGCTCAGTAGGCCGGCCCCTCAACTTCACCGTTAGACATCGTTCGGGAATGCTGTGCCAAGTAAGGTCGTTATGGCTCGCATCGACGGCGCGGTGGATGACGCGCTGACCATTCTTCAGAAGCAGAAATACGCCACTCTCGTCGTGCTCCCTGCGTCGCGCACTCGCAACCTCAAAGGCTCCAAAGCCTTCCTGACGACCTATCGGGATAATCTCTCCGACGGACAACTTCGGGTGGTCGTTCAGGGAGTAGTTCCGGGGCTTGGGGGCATCTACCACTACATACGTGCAGGGGGCTTCACCATCGCTCCGGGTGGCACCGTCGTCATGTTGTCGCCAGAACAGCTTTGGGACTTTACTTAGCAATGTCTAACCATCGCTGGAGCGGTCCGTGAGGCGCTTGGGGTGGCGCGCCGCGAGCGCCGGAAGAGAGTGTGCGCTCGCGTTGCGCTGGATGCGCCTGCGCGCAGCCGCTCAGCGGAAGCTGACGTAATGATGCTTCGCGAGGTGGGCGTAGACTCCAAGCGCAATCGACCACATACCCTGTGCAGTTAAATTGCATCGATGACTCGACTCCAGATCTCACTCACTCCGTTTTCAAACCGAGGTGGCACCGAGGTGGCGGCCGGAATTCCCTGCCGCAATCTCCAGCGCCAATGTGTTGACGACTTTCAGAAGGCTGGTTACGAGCGACAACCGTAAACGACGTAAACGCCCGCTAGTCGTGCCATGCGGAAGATCCAAGTGAGTGCCGATGACAGTGGCTACAACGCGCAGTCTCGGGATACTGAAGTCCTGCTGGACCATTTGGTATCGAAAATGAGCGTGCCGCTCATTATGTGCTTACAAATCTGCTGGGAGGCTGATCTGTGGAAAAAACTCGCATACGCTATTGAATTGGTGGGCCGTGTAGGGATCGAACCTACGACCAAGAGATTAAGAGACGTACGCCCTGCTCCCTAGCACGCTCCGCCACACATTCTCCCACATCTTAACCTATTGATTAACCTCAGCACATTAACCGCTGAGATTGCGCTCCAGTGTGGGACAGAGTGTAGTTGGGAGTATGTCACTGCACTGAATTTGCACGAAATGACCAACGGACTTTCGCTGTTCACCGGAATTTGGTCGGCGTGCGCTCGCTGCACGGAACTGCACTGAGAGGCACGCCTTGCCAGAGTTGCCACCGCTGCGGACCATCACAGCCCTAACCCACCTCAATAACCTCCGGGGCGGCATGTCGAGCGCGGCGCTGTTCGCATGCGATGACGGCCGCCGTTATGCGCTGAAGCACCCGGGGCTTCATCGCGCTCTAGTCGCCGAGCAAGTTGTCGCTCGCTTGGGGCTACGTATCGGAGCGCCCTGCATGGAGGTAGCCATCGCGAATGTCCCGCCTGAACTCGTCGCGGCTGACCCTGCCCTCGCCCGGTACGGCGGCGGCCCGTCACACGCGAGCGGATTCGTGGACGGTCTCTACGAGGTCAGAGCAATCGCTCACGCGGATCATCCGAAGAACCGCTCCCGATTCGCGAGCCTATGTGTCCTGTTCTCTTGGGCGCTCGCGGCGGATCATCAGTTTCTCTACGAGCTGGCGCCCCCGCACCTGGTCCACTCGCACGACCACGGCCTATTCTTCCCGGGGCAACATCAATGGACCCCGGTCTCGGTCGCGGCAGGCCACAACGCCACCTTAGACCCGCAGTTCAATGCGCTCGTCCTGACACCGCAGGAACTGGAGCCCCCCAGGGCCGAGCTGGAGACGGTGACGGCGGTGGAAATTCGAGACATTGTGACGGCGGTTCCGCCCCAATGGGGCGCCTCCGGGCAAGATTTGCAGGCGTTGACCGACTGCCTATGCGCGCGCCGCGACAGCTTACTGGCCCTGCTGCATAATGGTTGACCGAGCTTTGGGGGAAGCGATGGCATCTTACTTTTCAGTGATCCGCTACGTGCCGAACGCTGCGGCCTCCGAGTCTGTGAATGTCGGGGTCGTGGTCGCTTCGGCAAACCGCATTGAAGTGCGGCCGCTAGAGAACTGGCAGCGCGTGAAGTGCTTCGCCGGACCCTCTTGGAAAGACGTGAAAAAGCTCGTGCAGGACATGCACGACGAGCCTGCTGCTTTTTTCGGCATTAACGGCGCCGACTCGGCGGGCGGTCTTCATAGCGTCTTATCGTCGTGGACACGCGTCCTACAATTCTCTGACGTGCGCGCCTCGGTGGCGCCGGTCGAGGAACTTGCCGCCTCCCTATGCAGGCACGTTCTTGTCGATGTGCCCGACGATCTGAATTCAGATCGCCGACGCACGGTTGTCGTGCAGACTTTGTATCGGGCGATGTCCTCGGCTTTCGAATTGCGGTTCGAGCGCAGACCTAGGGGTCTTATTCAAAAACATGCGCGCGTCCCGGGTAGGAGAACGACACACAAATTCGACGTTGGCATCGTGAATGGATCAGTCTACGCGGGCGCCTTTGCTCTCTCTTTTGCTACCGGGCAGACAGAGAAGCAATGGAAAGACACGGATGCGATAGCCTTCGCAGTCGAAGACATGGTCGTTGAAGTCGGCGTGCCGGTCGCGGTTGTGCTCGATGCGCCGCCGCACGAAAACGAGTCTTACGTTCGGGCACGCAACCTGTTCCACGGCATGCCCGTCCGCACAATGGGCTTCGACGACATCACTCAGTGGGCGAACGAGGCCGTGACGCATGTACCCGACACCGCCGTAGGGTAACGCCGCCCCCGACATCCGTCTCAACCTGTATGCACAGTGCCGAAGGGTTGTCGTGGGCGGGAGTGTTCCAAGGGACGCAATGCAAGACCGAGACGACGACTAGCGGAGCAACCATGGCCGCAATCTGGATGTCGAATGGGAATGTTGGCCCCGGATCAACGGGCCCCGCAATTGATCTGGACCTCAAGCTGATCGACGAGCGACTGAGCGGCTCCGGGCACAAGGTGCACTTTCAGGGCGAAGACCCTAAGCACATCGCGCCAGCCACAACTTACCTTACCCACGTAGTCGTCGAAGTCTCAGGAATCGACGAACCGACGGCGCACTTTGATCGTCCGGGCTTCTATCGGGTGCTTGGGCTGCACGCCGAAGACGCGGGATTCCTAATTGCCCCGCCACCCGGCACCGTATTGCGCTAGTTGGCCAGCCAGCAAGACGAAGACGCCTAAGTAAAACGGCGAGCAGGCTAGACGGCGGCCGACCTCCGCATAGCCTCGCCACGCCGCGCATGTGGCGGGGTATCCGAGTGCCCACGTGGGCGACAATCGCGGCAGCGCGGCCACGAGAGAGAACCGTATGCCCAAGCCAACGATCGAGGATCTTTACGAGCTTTACGGACATCTGCAGGGGCAGATTGCCGCCACAACAAACCTAGCGGCCGCGCTCGCGGCCTTTCATCCCGACCGGCAGGCGATTGAGCAAGTCATTGCAGCCACCGCGGCGAGCAAGGGCTACGAGCGTCAGGGCGGAGCGTCCGCGGCCGAGCACTCGTATGCGGGCGGCATGGCGCATGCGCTTGCTGTCTTCCGGGCCGCGCTCGGGGGGATAAGTCCGGCTCAGCGGTAAGTGAGATACTGAATAGACACCGGTTAGGCACCTGCCGTTTCCCCCGAGACGTACCGGATGAAACTGGCAGGGTCGTCGCCCGTCGGCCTGCCGTCTACAACCCGCCCTGAGCGCCCCGCCCCCGCGCGGCGTCTACTGCGCCAACGAGCCGTTCGGCGCGTTGGCGAGTATGACCGCCCCGAAGTCTTCCAGTAGCTCGGAACGCAGCTCGGATGCGCCCGGAGCCGCGCTGCGCAGCTCGCTGTAATGCGCCGCAGCCCACGCGTAAGCCGCGCCGGGCTTGGAAGGCTGGCACAGACGCCGAACACGGAATCGGGCCCAGGGCACGTCCAGAAGGATCTCGTGCCGCACCCCGGTACGCTTCGCGAAGTCGTTCAGGCACCGGTCACGCCACCGACGGTACTTGCGCCAGATCGGCACGGACTTCGGCGGGCATTCCGGCTTCCACTCCATCTCGGTGCCTGTCGGCGAGACCGAGAACGTACAGCTCCAACGGCGACCGGCATGCGAAAAGTCTGTGTCGTAGTCCACTGTCGAAAACTCCTAGCTGAAGGTCACAGTAGCAGCGGGTCAAGCAGCAGCGGCGGTTCAAACGTTGTCCGCGCACTGGGGTTCTTTCCTGAAAGTGGCACTACTGCATACGCGTAGCTCTTTGTGTGCGCATCAAGCGACGCCACGATTTTCAAGCCACTAATAGGCTGATCGCGATGCTTTTGCATCCAGCGTGCGAGCCGCCGGGCGTTGAAAGGACGGTCCTCCTCCACCGCTTCAATGGCTTCACGGAGCCTTTCGGCGCTCGGCTTCGCCGCAAGCTGGAGGCCATTCAGGACTTGCGCCGCGGTGCGTGGGCTATCTCCAAAATGCTCGCGCCATGCTTGCAAAAACTCCTCCAGTGCGTCCGCCTGTGGGTCGTCGTCAATGTTTGCGCGGGCAGTCTCAAACGGGTCGCCTATCTGCACGCCGCCAGCCAGGCCGCTACGTCCAAGCCAAACAACTAGCTGTCGGACGAGAGCATCCCATTCCTCAAAGCTGCCGACGGTATCGCGTGTCTGTTTGGGCGCACCGCGACAATGAAACGCGCGCAGCAGCGTGAGGAGCGCGGCGCGTATCTCAGTTCGGTGATCGCGGATATGTTGCGCCGGTGCGAGCTGGAAAGTGCGCGTCTCCGGATGCTCGATCCCTGCGTCGATGCGGCATACCAGCACGCGCCGGCACGCATCGCCCTGAATGCGCAGATTGTTGCCGGTCAGTAGCAGCATTGCTTTGTTGGGGAGCGTTTCATGTTCGCTATGTCCGAGCACGCGCTGTGCGAACTGTGGAGCGGTGATAAACGCACAAATCGCCGAGTTTCCGTACACCGGCTGCGTGAAGTTGTCCCAGAAAACCACTCGTGCCCCGCTGCGAAGCGCCGCGAACAGCGTCTTTGCCGCTTCGTCGTCATTCCTTGGCGGCGGATCGACAGGCGGCGGTACGCCGCACAGGGCGCAGACGCACGCCGCGAGCAGAGACTTGCCGCTGCCGGCTTTGGGTGCGTCGAATGCAAAGGCCGGCGCCGTCGGAAGCATCGGCCGCATTACCGCTGTAACCACGGCGGCGAGCAGCACCCCGCGAGCGGGGCCGTTGGCGTAGGGGAAGTCGGCAAGCCCACGCCAGATCGTATTGAAGGCCGAGCTGACCTGCTCATCGGTCGGCTCCATCGGAACGCGAGGCGGATCAATCTCCTCCGACACATACAGCAGCCGGTCCTGCGCGCTGTAGCCGGGAACGTCCAGGACGGAACCGTCTGGCCGCATCACCGGGTCGAAGATGACGGCTTCGAGTACCGGCAGTCCACGGTCGCTTGTACGGCCCAGAATCGCCCTCACGAGGTCCGGCGGTACATCCACCGGCTCCCACGATTTCGATCGCTTGTCGTACCGCACGCACCTTATGAGCCGGCCGAGGTAGTCGCGCAGCCACGATTCATCGGCAGTGATGATCGAAGAACCACGGACGTAGACCAGAGAGTGGCACCCGTTACCAGTAGGTCGATCGTACGAGTCTCCCGCGAGTTTCATCCGCTCGATCACGTCATCCGCATTTCTTGGCAACTCACCGCGCCGGAGCTGCAATGTCCGCGGCTGCGGATAGAGATCGAACCGTCGGCCTCCATGAGCATGGCTCCAGATATACGGGCGACAGCCCCCATAGAGGTTCGCATATGCAATGCGCTGATCGTCGTTGTAGTCCGGCTCCAGCGGATCGGCGAAGCGCGTTGCGTGGAACTTCGACTTGTCCGCTAGCACCTCCGCCACTGTTACGCGCTCGCCGTCGCTCGTAATTAGAGGGAAGTCCCCGAGCAATGCTCGGTGATCGAGAGCCTGCTCGACAGTTTCCGCTGCGTCCTGCTCGTCAGCACCGCGCGCCGCAAGCTCCGCGACGCGCTCGGCGCGATACGCAGCGCGCACACGGTCGCACTCGCTCTTGGCAACACCTCGCGCCAGTGCTCGATGCTTAGCGGCAGTCTCTGCCTGCTCACGCGTCAGGTCCGCGATCCGCCGAGTATCGAACGGGGCCGCGTCGGCGTTCCAGAGCGTCACTGCGGGTCGTCGTTGTACGACGGGTTCGATACCTAGGGCACCCGCTGCGAAGTCCAGGCGCTCCGGCTGCCAGACGCTCGGGTCAATGGTGTTGCGATCGAGAAGCTGCCCTGATTTCGAGACTCGGTAATAGCCGGGGCAGCGTCCACCGATTTGGATTCGCCAGCAATGTTCGTACAGCGCATTGCCGGCCCGCTCGATGTCCGATCCGTCCGCGACGAGCACGTAGAGATGCCAGCCACCCGGGCCACGCAGCTCGCGCTCGCCGTCGTATATGAAGCTCGACGCGCTCGCGAGACCGGCCATCGGCGCCTGCGCAAGTGCGGGACACGCGGCGATTAGCGAATCGCGCAGCTGCTCCGCGCTGAGCGGTGGAGCATCCGGAGGCGGATCGTGATCGAGCAACATGATGCTCGGTGCGGGTCGAAAGCCAAAATACTTCCGAGTTCGCGAGATCGCTCCGGGATTACTCCGAAGCGCCTTTTCAGTCACGATCTCTGCATCGCTCTTGTCCGAGACTCCATAGACGAGGGCTTGGTGTCGTTCCAAGGACGCGAGCAGTTCCACAAATTGCCGCAAGCCGGTGACGTTGACACGGCGCGCGCGACCACGAACAAGCTTCGCCGCCGTAGCCTTGTGCAGCTCGCCGTTTCGCAGCTCGAACGTCTTCGTCAGCGGCGCCGCGCCAGCGTTGTCGATCACGGTCAATGCGATCATGTGCCACGTCTTTTCCGGGCGCCCCGCCGCTTGGCACGGCCCTTCAGCCCGAGCAACCAAGCAATGAACGCTGGCTCGTGAATCAGTAGCTCACCGCACGGCGAGTCGAAGACTGCTCCTGTGAGGCCATTGGCAGCTCGACGACGCAGTGCCCACACGACACGGTTGGTGCTAAGCAAGTGGGGATGCCGAGCAACGAGCTGATCCTTCGTGAAAAGCTCTGCGGTGGACGGCATGGCAGGTGCAACGGCGCTCATGACACCCTCCGCTTCAGGAGTTCGGGAGCCTCGACACTCGCGAAGAGAACGGCAGCGTCCAGACGCAGGCTCTCAATTGCACCTATGTTGAGTCGAATCAGTCGCACCCAAATCTGGTCTATGCGCCCGCGACCCGAGAACACAGCCGCTTGACTTCGGTTGAGCCGCACCAACTCATCCAGCTTGTCGACTTCATCCAGGCTCGAGTGCTCAGGGACCTCCCGCCTGTGACGTAGGGCAATTTCTTGCAAGAGGTTCTCGATAGTCCGCGTATTGACATCGAGCAGTTTCGACAAATCTGGATAGCGCGCTCCAAGCACGCAGGCCAACTGCCGGTTGTCTTTCAACAACTCGTTCGTACATATGGAATCGTTGTGGGGGTTCATGGTTCAACTCCCACGCTTGCTTTCGCTCGCGACAACGTCCTTACAACGGGCGGGCGACTTATCGGTGCTTGAGGTTTTCGCGACTGGGCTACCCCGGCTTTCTTGTTCGAGTAGGACAATACAGTCGCGCACGGCTTCCTCACTCACGCGGTGCGCGCGTCCGACGTGATAAGTCCGCAATTTCCCACGGCCGATAAGCTTGTAGAGGGTTGGCAGACTCACGCCAATCCGCACGGCGGCGGCCCGCAATGACGCGGGGGCAGCTGCTTTCTGACGGGACATGACTCGGTTCTCCATATGCCGCACTCCGGACAACACATGACCGGAGTCGGCGGCAAAGGAGTCCGGCGCTGTGGCCGGAATCAACCTCGGGCGGGGGTGCCAGTTGAGCTGGCTACTTCGGCAGGTATCTCTAGGCTTGTCCCAAAGCGGGGGCCATCACCTGCGGCTCCATACTTCCCTCCCGCTCTCATAATCGGGGGGAGCTACCCTTCATCCCGCTCTCATAAGCGGGGGAAGAGAAAAACAGCATCCCAGATTTAACGCCCGTTGTCCACGCTACACGCCGATGGGCGATCTCTCTCAGAGAGAGTCCCTGGTGAATGACTGACGGGTTCTTCGTTATGTCGCACTCCCTTAGCGCCCTCGCCCGGAGGGGTGTCTCAATCGCCATGAGTGGCTACCGACATCCCCTACCCGCATTGAGCCTCGGGCGACACCACGTGCGGCAGTAAGGCTACCGGCATGCCGTGGCGGGCTTCCACGGCAACTGATTCAGGCGACGTTCTAAGTTTAACGGCTTCCTCGCGTCTGGCAGATTCTGGCGCCGACGGCGAAGCTGCGGAGTTTGCGGGTTACTGCGGAGATTGTCTGATCCCCTCGGGGGCATTTGTCAGTGAGTCTTGATGAGTAGATGACAAACCGTACAACACCGACCAAGAAGAATCCCGCGGAAACCCGCAAACTTCCGCGAGCACCCGTTAGGGTTGCGCGCGCTGCGCTAAGCGCTATGATTTCAATAATGGATACGATAGAAATTCATCCCAAGACAGTCGGCCGACCGCGAGGACTCCCCAAGACGGGTGGCCGCAGAACGGGTACGCCGAACAAGATTACCCGTGACATTCGGACCGCGCTGCGCGATCTCGCTGAGGGGAATGCTGACCGCGTTCAGGAATGGCTCGACCGCGTGGCTGAGAAGGATCCGGCCGAGGCGCTTCGACTTTGGTTGGCGCTACTTCGGTTTGTCACGCCGACCCTTCAGGCGGCGGCCGTCGCCGACATCACGCCCCGGCGCACCAGCGAACGCCTTGCGGAATTAACGGATCGGGAATTGCTAGAGATGATCGTGGACTCGCCTGAAGCGGCTGCCATCTTGAAGCAGGGGATGGCCGTGCCGGTGACGGTGCCAGCGAGAGTGCTTCCGGCACCGGATCAGCGCACGACAGCGGACGGCGACAGTTCAAGATAGCCGCGCGCCTCAAGAGTGCGGTCCCTTGGCGCTCGAATCAGAGATCGCCAGGCCCTTGTCGTGTTGAAATGCTTTAATGATCTCTTCCGCGGCGTCGTCAAACGCTTCAGTTCGTGAATCGGTGTCAAAGATGTCGCCCTTCGCATAAGTCGTGACGCTTGCACCGGTGCGGCCGGTTACTACGTCGTCAAACGAAACGGTTACGATTAACTGTTTTTTGCCAGCGCTCAGGGCCATACGCGCGAAGAGCGTCTTTCCCTTGTCGCCTGTCGATAGCCCTTCGTACTCCTTGTTTCCGATCACCTTCATGTTGTGCTGAGTGAGAAGGTTCGCCAGTTCGACATCCATGCCGTACAGCGCGGCACCTGTGACTTGGCCGTCTGGCTTCCCCACGATCACGTATTCGTAGGGTGCGAAGCTGAAGCCGCTGGAATACACCAGCATGGAGTCCGTGTGGCACGCTGACAACGCGAGCAGCACGGCCGTACTGAAGAAAAGTCGTTTCATATGCTCGCTGGCTCCGCTTGAGTATGTCGCCCGCAGTTAATCCCTCCGGCGACCCGCCGTACCGTGCGCTATGTCCTATTCACCAGGGCTGCGTTAGTGCCCCAGCGCACACTTTTGCGTGCGACCAAAACGGAGGCGCGAAGAAGCTGTGATTAGGTAGCTGCCTCCAATTTGGGGGCAGCGGCTTGAAGCACCTTCGTAGCGCGCAGCACCGTGCGCTAATAGCGGCGATCGCCCAGGCCCGAAAGGCCGCCGGCCTCACTCAGCGGCAGCTCGCCGCGAAGCTCAAGCGCTCGAACTCATTTGTCTGGAAGATCGAGGCAGGAGAAAGGCGCGTGGACCTCTTAGAGTTCATCGAGATCGCTTACTGTCTCGACCAAGACCCGGCGCAGATGTTGGCTCGCCTACTCCGGTGAGCATTTGGTGTACTGCGGTGACTAACGGATTGCGAGTCCTGTGATGGAGCTGCGAAGTCACTGATTCTATTAAGCCGACAGTGGCCCGCATGGGTCTCCGTGCAAACTCAGTGCAGAGGGACAGTAGGCGCAAGGATTATGTCGCGAGTCTGACGGGCGCGCTTCGTTCGCTGATCAGCCGACGGTCGGCGGCAACGTGCCGATGCCGCGAGATCATGCAGGCTGAGTCAGCCGGCACGTCCGCGTACGACGGGCCAATGACCTCCCCGCGGTAGCCCCTTTGGGGACCCAGCCGCCAGGCACGGAAGCCCGGCGGCCCTCATGCAGAAACGAGCACGATAGCCACATCGTCCTGGAGTCCGCCGGAAGGCAGACGCACGCAGTTCGCAAGAGCGTCGAGCGCCTCCACAACGGTTCCTTTCGCGGCCAGACTGAGGATTCGCTCGGGGAGTGCGTACTTTGTCAGACCATCGGTCGCGAGAAGTAGGCGGCCGCCTGGATGTTCCGCTTCAAACTCCACGGGAAGTGCCTCACCGGAGCCGAGCAGCGGCTTTCGGCGCTGCAGAGCTGTGAGATCAGAAACGTCGCCCGTAGTTGAGATGAGCCACGCTGAGGAATCTCCAACGCTCGCGCCGACGACGCGATTGTCATCCACAAAGGCTACGACACCGGTCGTCTGACCGCTCGACCGGCGTGCCGATAGCTCATCATCGAATGTGCAAAGTGCGGCGAACCAATCCCTTGAAGCGGCGCCCTGTGTCAGTTTTGTAAGGGCGGCGACTAGACGTTCAGCAGCGGCCGCTCCCCCGCCGGTGCCGCCAGCGCCGTCGGCTACGGCCACCAAGTAGCCCCCTGCGGTCGGTATTGCGATCGCGCGGTCTTGCCCGGACGCCGGTAGCACTTTGATGGCGGCTTCCACGAGCAATTTATAGCGCACGGGCGCGAAGTCCGCCTGTGCGAAGCGTCGCGGCCGCACATCAAGTGATTTCGCAGCGCAGGCGACTCAGCCGCACGGCTGCGTACCCGGGCAATGGCCGCCCCGGGGGAAGCCCCTTTTCTCAGGACCCAAGCCGCCAGGTACGCAAGCCGGCCGACAGCGTCAACCTGCTTGGCGTTGAGCCGCTACGCTGACGCACCCTTCCCGGTCTCAGCGGGCTCAGACCCGTAGCGAAGCCGGACCAAGTGGGCGTCCACCGCTTCCACTTGGCGAGAGATACGCAGCTTCATATCGACCATCACTTTACTGTCGTCACGCGCATCGCACGAGACGTCAACATATCGTCCGGGTCCAAATTCCCTGAACGCTGCGGCAACGAATGCCTCCCGCGCTAGCAATAGCGAGTACCCCGGCTGCACGGGTCCAACATAAACCTCGATCTGGTTGAAGTCACAGATGTATCCGTCACCGCGGCCATTAACCCGCCGCACTGTTAGATCGTCCGGCCTCGGGTGTGCACTCTCACGTTCGCCATGAGTCCAGTGCCACACCCATTCCGGACGCGCGATGTTGTCTAGG
>Ga0210394_10003763_pt1 | contig 18501 bp, 18 predicted proteins | sample IncBWC12MmetaG_FD_160121 | JGI IMG/M metagenome (GOLD analysis project Ga0210394, IMG submission 160121) | Forest soil microbial communities from Barre Woods Harvard Forest LTER site, Petersham, Massachusetts, United States - Inc-BW-C-12-M | ecosystem: Environmental > Terrestrial > Soil >... | reverse complement strand
GCGCGCCTTGCGCAACAGCTTCTGCACCACGTCGTTATGGTCCTGCGGCCAGAACCAGCCGGAACGCAATTGCCAGCCGTCGACAATATCGCCGACCAGATAGATGGTGTCGGCGTCGTGATAGCGTAGAAAGTCGAGAAGGTGTTCAGCCTGACAGCCGCGTGCGCCGAGATGCACATCGGAAATGAAAAGCGTACGGAACTTTATTATGCCCTGCTCGAACGTCACCGAGCGTGATCTCGCGTCTTGTTCCAATCGAATCGATTTATAAATTCGTTCCATTGCAGGACGATGACAGCAATCGTTAACGCGGCGACTCATAGCATGGAGTGAATGAGTCACAGGTCTGTCACGGCGCTGGGTTAAAGGTCCCGATGATGACAGCGCCGATCCTCGCCGCCGCGATATTCTGTATCGCCGTCACCGTCGTTCATCTCACCAGCATCGCAATCGCGATTTGCCGCTTCCGCCAAAGCGCGCGTCGCGAGCCGCTACCGAACCTCTCCCCAGTCGGCCAACACCCTTCCGTAAGCATCGTGCGCCCGCTCTGCGGAATAGACAACTATGCCACCGATACGCTCGCTTCGACGTTCGATCTCGATTATCCGCATTACGAAATCCTGTTCTGCGTCGCTTTCGCAAACGATCCTGTCGGGCCGTTCGTCAAGAAATTGATGGCGGAGAACCCGGACGCGTCGGCGCGGCTCCTCGTCGGCGACGACCGCGTGAGCCCGAATCCCAAGCTCAATAATGTGGTCAAAGGCTGGCGCGCCGCCGGCCATGAATGGATCATCATTGCCGACAGCAATGTGCTGATGCCGCGCGACTATATCCAACGCCTGTTTGCGAGTTGGCGAGACGATACGGGCCTTGTCGCCTCGCCGCCGATCGGCTGCCGGCCGGATGGAATTTGGGCGGAAGTGGAATGCGCGTTCCTCAACACCTATCAGGCGCGCTGGCAATATATCGTCGACACGTTCGGCTTCGGTTTCGCGCAGGGCAAAACTATGTTGTGGCGGCGCGCCGATCTCGATGCCGCGGGCGGCATCGAGGCGCTGGGCAAGGAAGTCGCCGAAGATGCCGCGGCGACCAAAGTGGTGCGGAGCGCGGGGCTCAAGGTACGACTCGTCGATCGCCCGCTGGCGCAGCCGCTTGGCCGGCGCAGCGCCGCCGAAGTTTGGAACCGCCAATTGCGTTGGGCGCGCCTGCGTCGCGCGAGTTTTTTGGTTTATTTCCTGCCGGAAATCCTATCGGGTGGCGTGCTGCCGATGATCGCGGTCGCGTATTTGGCAAACGCGTCCGGTCTGCCGCCGGCGCTTTGCGTGGGAGGCTTCGCCGCGCTCTGGTACGGCGTCGAAATGGCACTCGCCGCTGCCGCCGGTTGGCACGTCTCGCCGCTCTCTCCGCTCTACGGAATTATTCGCGATCTGCTGCTGCCGGTGCTGTTTGTCAGTGCGCTGCGCGGCAACGATTTCGTCTGGCGCGGCAATGAAATGCAAGTCGAGCGCATGCAGCCGCGCCGCATGATCGCGCGAGTGCGGCCACGCGTGCACGAATTTGCCACCGGAAGCCGAAGGCGGCTGCGCTCGCTGCGCGAACGGATGTCGTCATAGCATCGGCGGATTTTTACCGGTCGCGGCAACTTCGCGCACGGCCCGGTCGGCGATCGCTTCAAGCGCGGCGCGATCGGCCGGAAAATCCGCGGCGATCCAAGCGTCCTCGGCCGAGCGCAGCGCCGCACCCAAGGCCGGCCCTGCGGCAACGCCGCGATGGATGAAATCGGCAGCCTTCAGCGGAAAATTCGGCGCCATCCAGCGCTGCGGCAGATTTGCAAGATCGTGCCACGCTCGGTCCGCCGCTCCCGCATCCGAACGCGTCCACGCAAGCAGCACGCGATCGGCGAAGTATTGCGGCCCAAGATGATAGAGCAGCGCATGTGCCGCCTGATCGCCGGACGCGGGCGATACGCGCCACCAGCGCTCCAGTGCAATCAGCCTTTCGGCTTCGGCGTTTGACAGACGAAGCCGTTGCGCGAGTCGTTCGCCATCCTCCTTGACCTGCACGTTGAGCGCGCCCAGCCGTCGCACGGCGTCGGCGTCGAGGCCCATCGCCACCTCGACTTTCGCCATGTTCTCGAAACTCGCAAGGAGCGGCACGCCGCCGAGCACCATGCCGAGGAGACCGGTCTCCGCCATGACCACGAGCGTCGGCGTGGCGTGCGGGGCGAGTAGAAGTTTCAGCAGCTCCATCCGCACCCGTTCGCGCGACAGCGTTTCGAGCCCGGTGCGCGCGAGGATGCAGGCGTGCAATCCGGCGGCATCGGGAGCGCCAGCGCCATACCAGGCGTGAAAGCGAAAGAAGCGCAGGATGCGCAGATAATCTTCGGCGATCCGGCTCGACGGCTCACCGATGAAACGCACGCGGCGCGCCGCTATATCGGTAATGCCACCGACATAGTCGTAGATCCGGCCGTCTGCGGAAAGAGACAGCGCATTGATGGTGAAGTCGCGTCGCTCGGCGTCAGTCCGCCAATCCCGGCCGAATAGGACTTTCGCCTTGCGACCGTAGGTCTCAACGTCGCGCCGCAGCGTCGTGACTTCGAACGGTTTACCTTCAATGATGACGGTGATGGTGCCGTGATCAATACCGGTCGGGATCGATTTCCAACCGGCGGCGTCGACGCGGCGCACCACCTCTTCCGGCACTGCCGTCGTCGCCACGTCGATCTCGTTGACCGCGAGCCGCAACAGTGCATTGCGGACCGCGCCGCCGACGACGCGCGCTTCTTCGCCGTCGCGATCGAGCAGTGCAAGCAGGCGCGCGACTTCGCCGTTCTTGAGCCAGGCAGCATCGCCGAGCTGCGCATTGCCCGTCACCGCGTCGCTCCGGGCACGAACTTGCCGTTTTCGATATGTGCCGGCACGTAGGTCGAACCCGGCGGAGCGCCGGAGAACTGCGCCAATATCAGAAAACTTCCGATCACGAGCGCGAGCGATACGATCACCAGAGCCGCGAGGCGTGGCATCGTCCAGGCCGACGGCGCCAGTACACCAGCGCGCGTCGCCAACAGGAACGCGGTGTAAAGCACGAACGGGGTGAGAAACAGCCCGATCTCGGTGAAGACTGTCCTGATCATGCGGCGTAGACCCGGTCGTAGAGGTTTCGAAGAATACCCGCGGTGATGCCCCAGATGTAACGGTCCTCGAAGGAAATCGCGTAATACTCGCGCTGCAGTCCGTTCCAGTCGCGGGTTTTGCGCTGGTGATTATCCGGCGCCATCACGAAGGCGAGCGGCACTTCGAAAGTCTCGACGACCTCGCGCGGATTGAGGGCAAGCGTGAAATCCGGCCTGACGCGCGCGACCGTCGGCAAAATGCGAAAGCCGGAAAACGTCAGATAGAGATCGAGATACCCGATCGGCTCGACGAGGCTTGCCGCAAGGCCGGTTTCCTCCTTGGCTTCACGCAGCGCCGCGGCGACCGGACTCTCGTCGGCCGGATCGATCTTGCCGCCTGGAAAAGCCACCTGCCCGGCGTGACTTGCAAGTTGCGCGGTGCGCAGCGTGAGCAGCACGGTCGGCTCGCGCCGATCGATAACCGGCACGAGCACGGCTGCGGGCTTGGTCGCTTGCACGCCGGCACGCACCCACATTTCGGGATTGAGATCGAGATCGCCGCGCGCGCCCGCCGCGCTCGGATCGGCCAACGCCGGCGGCACGTCGAGCGTGAGCCGCGCCCGCGCGCGGTCGAAGAAGTCATCGGTTGCCGGACGCTGCAAGTTCATAGCTCGCTCGTTCACGCAAAATCCCTCATTTGATCCGCAGGCGCCATGGCAAAGAACTCGCCCGTGGACGACACCCCGAACATGGCCGTGCCGTCGATCTCGCGTTCTTCGCCGAGCTCGACCAAATCAAAGAACAGTGCGCGTGTCACTTTCGCCCATAGATCGCGGCGGACATGAAGATAGGGTTTCAGACCGCCGGTGCCGGCTTCGGGTTCGAAGCGCAATTTGTGCTGGGGCCCACAAGCAACCCAATCATCGACATTGGTGCGGAAGTTGAGCACTTGCCCGGCGTCGCTGCGATCGACATTCAGCTCGACCGCGAGAAACGGCGCGTCGTCGACGCGGATGCCGCACTTCTCGACCGGCGTGACCAGGAAATACTTTTCGCCCTCGCGCTTGAGGACGGAAGCGAACAATTTGACTAAAGCCGGCCGGCCGATCGGCGTTTCGAGATAGAACCAGGTACCGTCGGCGGCGATACGCATATCGAGATCCCCGCAAAATGGCGGATTCCACAGCTCGACCGGTGGCGGCCCCTTGCCGGCGCGGCCTAGCGCGCCTGTGATCGCCTCAAGGGCGGATTGCCCTTCCTTCGCCATGGTTTGCCTTGAATCTGAGCTTAGACAGGAGTTCGGGGGTCGGGTTATTCGCGAGTTCGAAATTGTCAGTTTGCATCCGAGTTTCCCCCAACCCAAGTCGAACCCAAGTCGTGTATCCTATGGATAAAGAATCAGCGCACAGTCGGCTGCTGGGCAGCTGGCTCATATATTGCATCTTATGTGCCTAATTGGCGTGCAGGCCTGATGCCGCCGATTCGTGCAGATGGCGCGAATCTAATTCGTTACAAGAACACGAGCTAAACACAAGGAGTTAGCCATGCCGGTTGCCGGCGGAGATGGGCTCGAAAAGCTCGAAGACATGATCGTGCGCGCGGCCGAATCGACCGCCGATCACGTGCGTGCGGCCAAGGCCGCGATCGGCACCGTCATATTCGGCCAGGACAAAGTGGTCGAGCAGGCCCTCGTCACCATCCTGTCCGGAGGACATGCGCTTCTCCTCGGCGTTCCCGGTCTCGCCAAGACCAAGCTCGTCGACACGATGGGCACCGTGCTCGGCCTCGATGCGCGGCGCGTCCAGTTCACGCCGGACCTCATGCCGTCCGACATTCTCGGCACCGAAGTCTTGGAGGAGAGTCAGACCGGCAAGCGAAGTTTCCGTTTCATCTCCGGTCCGGTCTTTGCCCAGCTGCTGATGGCCGACGAGATCAACCGCGCCAGTCCGCGCACCCAGTCGGCGCTGTTGCAGGCGATGCAGGAACAGCACGTCACGGTCGCGGGCACGCGCCACGACCTGCCAAAACCATTTCACGTGCTCGCCACGCAAAATCCGCTCGAGCAGGAAGGCACCTATCCGCTGCCGGAGGCGCAGCTCGACCGCTTCCTGATGGAGATCGACGTCAGCTATCCCGACCGCGACGCCGAGCGGAAAATTCTGTTCGAGACGACCGGTGCTGAGGAAACGCGGCCGAAGCCGGCGATGACTGCCGACGATCTGATCGCGGCGCAGCGATTGGTGCGCAGACTTCCGGTCGGCGAATCCGTCGTCGAGGCGATCCTGGCGCTGGTGCGCTCCGCGCGCCCCGGACCGGAAGGCGGCGAAGGCGCAAAACTGATCGCCTGGGGACCGAGCCCGCGGGCGAGCCAGGCGCTCATGCTCGCGGTGCGCGCCCGCGCACTCCTCGACGGCCGCCTCGCGCCTTCGATCGACGACGTGATCGACCTCGCCGAGCCGGTGCTCAAGCATCGCATGGCGCTCAGTTTCAGCGCGCGCGCCGAGGGCGAGAGCATTGACGCGGTGATTGGCCGGCTGAAGGCTCGGATCGGATAATCGCATGGCGGCTGAGGCCACGCACACGCATCACCGTACATACCAGGATGTTTCCGCGGCCGGTCGCGCGGTCGGCGAAGGCCGGACGCTCGCCGCCAGCATGCCGCGGTTGATCCTGGAAGCGCGGCGCGTGGCGGCAACGGTGATTCACGGATTGCACGGCCGCCGCCGCGCCGGGCCGGGCGAGAATTTTTGGCAATACCGGCGCTTCGTCTCCGGCGAGCCGGCTTCGCGCGTCGATTGGCGGCGCTCGGCGCGCGACGATCACCTCTATGTACGCGAACAGGAATGGGAGGCCGCACACACGGTGTGGATCTGGCCAGATCGTTCGCCGTCGATGTACTTCGCCTCGCCGCTGGTCCGCGACACCAAGCTGTACCGCACGCTGGTCATAACGCTCGCGCTCGCCGAGGTCTTGGTCGAAGGCGGCGAGCGCGTCGGCATTCCCGGTCTGCTGCGGCCGACCGGCAGCCGCAATATCGTCGATCTGATCGCGCAGGCAATCGTCCACGATCGCAATGATCGGGCGAGCCTGCCGCCGAATTTTGCCCCCTCCCCGCTCGCCGAGGTCGTGCTGTTATCCGATCTGTGGAGCGATATCGGCGAGGTGCGCCGGATTCTCACGCAACTTTCCGGCAGCGGCGCGCATGGCCACGTGGTGCAGATCGTCGATCCCGCCGAGGAGACTTTCCCCTATTGGGGCCGCATCGAATTCGTCGAGCCGGAAGGCGGCGGCCGCATCACCGCCGGCCGCGCCGAAACCTGGCGCGCGGATTACACCGCGCGCGTTGCCCGTCACCGCGCCGAGATACGCAACGAGACCGACCGGCTCGGCTTTAGCTTTGCGATTCACCGCACCGATCGCCCGCCGAGCGAACTGCTGCTCGCCTTGCACGCCCGCATTGGCGCCGGTACGGCGCATAACGCCGCGCGCTCGCATGCGTCGGCCAAATCTATCCAGACTAAGTCCAGGGTGCCGGCATGATCGGCGGATTACCGCTCGGCTTTGCCGAACCGCTGGTGCTCATCGGGCTTCTCACGTTGCCGGTGCTGTGGTGGCTGCTACGGCTGATTCCGCCGCGGCCGCGCCGCCTCGATTTTCCGCCGACGCGGCTTCTCCTCGAAATTGCGCCCAGAGAGGAAACCCCTGCCCGCACGCCGTGGTGGCTCACGCTGATGCGGCTTGCGCTCGCCGCGCTCGTCATTTTCGCCGCCGCCGGCCCGCTCTGGCATCCGCCGCTGGCGACGACCAAAACCCGCGCGCCGGTCGCGATCCTGATCGACGACGGCTGGACGGCCGCGGCGAGGTGGGACGCGCGTGTGCGAACCGCTGATGACATCATCGTGCGCGCGGAGGACGATCGCCGCGCCGTGGCGCTCGTTCCGCTCTCCGCAGGACCGCACGACATTTCATTGGAGACCGCCGATTCAGCGCGCGTGCGGCTGCACCAGATCCAGCCGGTGCCCTACACCGTAGACCGCTCCGCAGCGCTGTCCTCGCTGTCGCAGTTGCTGTCGAAGACGCCGAATATCGAGTTGGTGTGGCTGTCCGACAGCGTCGACCTCGGTCACGGCGCCGATTTCGTAATGAGCCTGGCGAAAACCGTCGGCCAGCAGCCGATCACGGTGGTTGCCGGCGGCATTCCGGGCGCCCGCGCGTTGGCCGGCGCCGATAACGCGGCGGGTGCGCTCAGCGTCAAAGTGCTGCGCGCCGCAATCGGCTCAGTCGAGAACGGCACGGTGCGCGCGCTCGACCTCAAGGGTCTGCCGCTCGGCCAAGCGCCGTTTGCCTTCAAGGCGTCGGAGCGCGAGGCCGAGGCGCGCTTCGATCTCCCGGTAGAGCTTCGCAACGATATCGCGCGGATCGAGATATCCGGCGAACGCTCCGCCGGCGCCGTGCAACTCCTCGACAAGCGCTGGCAGCGGCGCACCGTTGGCATCGTCTCCGGCGCCATTGCCGATATGGCGGAGCCGCTTTTGTCGTCGAGCTTTTACGTCCAGCGCGCGCTCGAACCGTTTGCCGATGTGCGCCTCACGCAAGGCGAATCTCCGGCAGACGCCGTGAGCCATTTCCTCGATCAAAAGCTGCCGATACTAATCTTGACCGACGTCGGCAATGTCGGTGACGCCCATGATCGGCTGGCCCAATGGATCGAGGACGGTGGCGTATTGGTGCGGTTCGCCGGGCCGCGCCTTGCCGCATCCGATGACGATCTCGTTCCCGTAAAGCTGCGGCGCGGCGGGCGCATCCTCGGCGGCGCATTGAGCTGGGACAAGCCGCAGCCGCTCGCAGCGTTTTCGCGCGGCAGCCCGTTCGCCGGCATGCCGGTACCGAACGACGTGACCGTCACCCGCCAGGTTCTAGCCGAACCGGACGCGGCGCTGAGCGACAACACCTGGGCGACGCTTGCTGACGGTACGCCACTCGTCACCGCCGCGCGGCGCGGCAAGGGATTGATCGTGTTGTTCCACGTGACCGGCGATACGCGCTGGTCGAACTTGCCGCTGTCGGGCGCTTTCGTCGAAATGCTCAAGCGCGTTGTTGCGCTCGCCGGCACCACGCCCGCCGCCGACGCCGACGCCGCCAAAACCAAGAATGTGCAAGAAGTGGTGCAGCCGAGTCACATGCTGGACGGTTTCGGCGGCTTTATCGCGCCGCCGCCGACGGCACGGCCGGTATCCGCCGATTTTTCGGGCAGCGCCACGGCCGATCATCCGCCGGGCTATTATGGGCCGCCGGAAAGCCTGCTCGCCGTCAACACGCTCGCTGCGACGGATCGTCTGACTCCGCTCGATTTCTCGCCGCTGACCACTGCAAGTCATGAAATCTATCGCACCAGCGAGCCGCAGGATCTGCGCGGACCGATCTTCCTCATCGCGCTCTCGCTGCTGTTGCTCGACACCCTTGTCGTTCTTTTCCTCGGTGGCGGCATCCAGCGGCTCATCCCGCGCGGTACACGGGCCGCTACAGCATCCGTGATCGTTATTGCCGCGCTCGCGGTTACGCTTGTGCAAGCGCGCGCCCAGGAAGAAACACCAAATCCGGACGTGCCGCAGTCGGCGCTCGATACCAAGCTTGCCTACGTGATGACCGGCGATGCCGAGGTCGACGCGATCAGCAAGGCCGGCCTTGCCGGCCTCACGCTCTTTCTCGCGCAACGCACCGCGCTCGAGCCGGGCGATCCGATCGGTCTCGACATCGCCCACGACGAGCTTGCGTTCTATCCGCTGATCTATTGGCCGATTGTCCCCGGCGCGGCGCGACCTTCCGACGACGCGCTCAAGCGCATCGATACCTACATGAAGGACGGCGGCACCGTGCTGTTCGATACCCGCGACGCCGTCGTGGCGCCGCCTGGACCCGGCGGCGAGACCCGCAGTCCGGGTATGGTGGAACTGCGCCAAATCCTATCTTCGCTCGACATTCCGGAACTCGAACCCGTGCCACGCGATCACGTCTTGACCAAGACGTTCTATCTCTTGCGCGACTTTCCCGGACGCTTCGATGCCGGCCAGCTTTGGGTCGAGGCATTGCCGTCGACGGGCGAAGATGAAGAGACGTCGAACCGGCCCGCGCGCGGCGGCGATGGCGTATCGTCGATCCTCATCACGTCGAACGACTTTGCCGGCGCCTGGGCCACGCGTTCCGACGGCCAGCCGATGTTGCCAATGGTCGAGGGTGAGCCGCGCCAGCGTGAAATGGCGTTCCGCGCCGGCGTCAACATCGTCATGTACACGCTCACCGGCAACTACAAGGCCGATCAGGTGCACGTGCCGGCGTTGCTCGAGCGATTGGGGCAATAGGAGAGAGCATTGAACCTCGGTGTTGCGTTCGCTCCTCTCATCAGCGCTCCGGAATTGTGGGCGGCCATCGCCGCGGCATGCCTATTTTCATTGCTGCTTTTCATTTCGCGAAGCCGCGGCGCCGCAATCCGGACGCTTGCGCTTGCGCTGGTCGTACTCGCGCTCGCCAATCCGTCGCTCACGCGCGAGCATCGCGATCCGTTGAGCTCAGTCGCGGTCGTCGTGGTCGACAAGAGTCCGAGCCAGAGTTTCCGCGACCGTACCGAGCAGACTGAAGCCGCTCGCGCGGCGGTGGTCGAGCGGCTGAGTCACATTCCCGGCCTCGACGTGCGCGTGGTCGAAGCCGGAAAGGCCGACGGCGAGACCGACGGCACGCGATTATTCACCGCGCTCGGTTCGGCGCTCGCCGACGTGCCGCCCGATCGCATCGCCGGCGTTATCATGATTACCGACGGCCGCGTCCACGATGTGCCCACCGACGCCGCCACGCTCGGCTTTGCCGCGCCGGTCCACGCGCTGATCACCGGGCACAAGAACGAACGCGACCGCCGCGTTGCGCTGATTGCCGCACCGCGCTTCGGCATTGTCGGCCAGCCGCAGACCATCACTTACCGGGTCGAGGATCAGGGCGCGAACGCCGGCACCGCCGAAGTGACGGTACGCCGCGACGGCGACGTTATCGACCGGCGCACTGTTGCGGTCGGCGTCCCGCAGGAGGTCGAGATTCCGATCCCGCATGGCGGCCCGAATATCGTCGAGATCGAGGCGTCGCCGCTCGATGACGAACTGACGCAAGTCAACAACCGCGCCGTGGTCTCGATCGACGGCGTACGCGACAAGCTGCGGGTGCTTCTGGTATCCGGCGAGCCGAATGCCGGCGAGCGGACCTGGCGCAATCTGCTCAAATCCGACCCTTCGGTCGATCTCGTGCATTTCACGATTTTGCGGCCGCCGGAAAAGCAGGACGGCACGCCGATCAACGAATTGTCGCTAATCGCATTCCCGACGCGGGAGCTGTTTCAGCAAAAAATCGACCAGTTTCAGCTTATCATCTTCGACCGCTACGCACGCCAGGGCGTGCTGCCGATGATCTATTTCGACAACATCGCGCGCTACGTTCGCGACGGCGGCGCCGTGCTTGTCGCCGCCGGTCCCGATTATGCGAGCCCAACCAGCGTTTGGCACACGCCGCTCGACGCGATCCTGCCGGCCGAGCCGACCGGCACCGTTACCGATGAGACGTTTCGTCCGACGCTGACCGAGCTTGGCGACCGCCATCCGGTGACGCGCGGCCTTGAGGGCGCCGATAGCAACCCGCCGCACTGGAGCGAATGGTTCCGCATCGTCGATACCAGGAACACGACCGGAACGGCCGTGATGCAGGGGCTGGACCAGAAGCCCTTGCTGGTGCTTTCGCACGAAGGCGAGGGCCGCGTGGCGCTGCTTCTGTCCGACCAGCTCTGGCTGTGGGCGCGCGGTTTCGAGGGCGGCGGCCCGCATCTCGATCTGCTGCGCCGGCTCTCGCACTGGCTGATGAAGGAGCCGGATCTCGAAGAGGAGGCGCTCCGGCTCACGGTCAGCGGGCACAATCTCGTGGTGCGGCGGCAGACCATGGCGGATCAGGTCGCCGACGTGACGTTGACCTCGCCGTCGGGGGCGACGCGCACGCTCAAGCTCAATCCAACCGAACCGGGCGTATGGGAATCGAGTGTCGCCGCGAATGAGCTTGGGCTCTGGCGCGCTACCGACGGCAAGCTCAATGCGCTCGTCAATATCGGCCCCGCCAATCCGCTCGAATATGCCGAGGTGACGTCCACGACCGCTGTGCTGTCGCCGCTCACCGACGCGACCGGCGGCGCTTCCGCGCGGCTCGACGATGGCGGCGGGCTCAACGTTCCCCGCATCGTCGCGGTGCGTTCCGGCGACACGTACAAGGGCGATGATTGGATCGGCCTGAAAATGCGCGACGCCAGCGTCGTGCGCGGCATCGGCGTATTGCCGATCTTCGCCGGCATGATCGGCCTTCTCCTGCTGCTCGGCAGCCTCGCCGGCGCTTGGGCGCGCGAAGGACGCTAGAGCCTTATCCGTTTTGACGGAAGCAAAACCGATAAGGCTCTAGCTTTTTGTTTGAGCATGATCTTCTCCGAAAACCGGTATCCACTTTTCGGGATCATGCTCTGGCACTCTCACTCCGGCCGGATCGGTCCCGACACGCCGTCAAAGGCACCGGCGTCGAGTTCGGCGACGAGGAGCCGCGCCGGATCGACCGGACCAGGCATGGTCGCTCGCCCGGGCGGAATGCGCTTGAAACCGCATTTTCCATAATACGTCTCGTCGCCGACCAGGATCACGAGGCGGTGGGCTTTCGCCTTTGCTTCCTTGAGCGCGCGCTCGATCAAGGCCTGGCCGACGCCCTGCTCGCGAAACGCCGGCTCGACGGTGAGCGGCCCCAGCAGCAATGCCTTGGTCTCGCCGATGCGCACCGGCGACAGCCACACCGAGCCGACCAAGAGCGTGCCGATGCGCGCCGTGAACGACACCTCGCGCCGGCGCGCGGCCTGCTCGCGTAACCGATAGGCCGTTTTGGCGAAGCGGCCCGGCCCGAACGTGCGTTCGTGCAGGCGCTCGATCGCGGGTGCGTCGTCCGCCGTCTCGGGAAGGATGGTGAGGGAAATGTCGTTCATTGCGCCGCCGCCTAGCATCTAGAACATGATCCGGACAAGGGAAAGCCGGCACGCCCTATCGCGGGCGGCAATTATGATTAAGTTAGGCAAGGCGGAGATTAGCGGAGAACGCGATGGGCCTGCTCGTCAACGGCGCTTGGCAAGACGACATTTCGCGCACCAAGGACGGTCATTTTATCCGGCCGTCGACGAGTTTCCGCAATTTCGTCACCGCCGATGGCAGCGCCGGCCCATCGGGCGAAGGCGGCTTCCCGGCCGATGCCGGCCGCTATCATCTCTATATTTCGCTCGCCTGCCCATGGGCGCATCGCACGCTTATTTTCCGCAGCCTGAAGAAGCTCGAAAATGCGATTTCGGTCTCGGTCGCCGAGCCGCTCTACGGCAAGACCGGCTGGGAATTCGGCGCCGCGCGCGGCGGCACGCGCGACCAGGTCAACGGCAAGGCGACGCTCGCCGAAATCTATCTGCTCGCCGATCCGCACTATACCGGGCGCGTGTCGGTTCCGGTGTTGTGGGACAAGAAGCGGCGCGCCATCGTCAACAATGAATCGTCCGAAATCATCCGCATGCTCAATTCCGCGTTCGATGCGTTCACCAATGTGCGCACCGACTATTACCCCGCGGAATTGCGCGCTGAAATCGATCGCATCAACGAAATCGTTTATTCGAATGTCAACAACGGCGTTTACCGCGCCGGTTTTGCGACGAGCCAGAAGGCCTACGAAGAAGCGGCCCGCGCCATTTTCGCCACCTTCGATCAGCTCGAAGACCGGTTGTCACGTCAACGCTATTTGGCGGGCCACGAGATCACCGAAGCGGACTGGCGGCTTTTCCCCACGCTCGTGCGTTTCGACACGGTCTATTACAGCCATTTCAAATGCAATCTGCGGCGCGTCGCGGATTATCCCAATCTGTGGAATTATCTGCGCGATCTATATCAGGTGCCGGGCATCGCCGAGACCGTCAGCATCGATCACATCAAGCGGCACTATTACGGCAGTCAGCGGCAGGTCAATCCGACCGGCATCGTGCCGATCGGTCCGTTGATCGATTTCACCGAACCGCACGACCGCGATCGCTTTCGATAAATGTTCACCACAGTTCCGCAGGCGCGCGACCGCTGAGGACTTCGGCGATGCGCTCGCGCGTCGCGCGCGAAGTGTCTTCGGGAGGCGCCTGCGGCGAAAAGAAACCGTGCGCGACGATTTCGCTGTTCGGCTGCGGCGGCGCGATCTGCCGGAACGAGCGCACGATAAAAAGCGCGACGTGATCGCGCCGCGACGCGCGGCGGTTGAAGTAGATTGCGTGAAGCGTAGGCGGATCGGTGAGTTCGATATTGCCCTCCTCGCGCAATTCGCGCTCCAGCGCAGTAAGGAGCGTCTCGCCGGTTTCGACGCCGCCGCCCGGCAAATGCCAGCCGGCGACATAAGAATGCTTGACCAGGAAGACGCGGTCTTCGCCATCGAAAATAAGACCGCGAACGCCGACGGTGAGCGCGCGCGAGAAGCGCCAATAGGAGTGCAAAACCCGGCGGATCGCGGGCTCGAACGGACGGCGAATGGCGTCAAGTCCCATCTTGTATTCCTGACTCGCCTCAATGCTTAGAATTGTTCTAAGATAGCGTTACCGCAACATGTACTGCGTCGTGGAAATTGCACCGCCGAGGGACGTCCGTGAAACGTTTTGCCGACCTGAACGAGCAGGAAATCATTGCGCTCGCAATCTCCAATGAGGACGAGGATAACCGCATCTACCGCTCATTCGCGGACCGGCTGCGCGGCCAATATCCCGAAACCGCGGAAATGTACGACAGAATGGCGCAGGAGGAGATCGGACATCGCGACATGTTGCTCGATCTTCATCGCAAGAAATTTGGCGACTTTCTGCCGCTGATCCGCCGCCAGGACGTTAAAGGCTTTGTCCCGCGGCGGCCGATTTGGCTCAACAGCACGCTCAGCCTCGACGCAACGCGCAAGTTCGCCGAAGAGATGGAATACGAAACCGCACGCTTTTATCGCCGCGCGGCGCAAACCGCGCACGACGACGCCGTGCGGGATCTGTTGAGCAAGCTCGCCGCCGCCGAGGACAAGCACGAAAAACTCGCTCACGAACTGGGCGAGAAAATCACGCCGACGGCGCGCGCCGCCGAGGATGAGACCGCGCGTCGCATGTTCGTGTTGCAATACGTGCAGCCCGGGCTTGCCGGTTTGATGGACGGCTCGGTCTCGACGCTCGCGCCGCTGTTCGCGGCGGCCTTCGCCACGCACAATACCTGGTCGACCTTTCTGGTCGGGCTCGCGGCCGCGGTCGGCGCCGGCATTTCGATGGCCTTTGCCGAGGCGATGTCCGACGACGGCTCGCTCACCGGGCGCGGCGCACCCGTGCTGCGTGGGGCGGTATGCGGCGCGATGACCGCGCTCGGCGGCCTCGGCCATGCGCTGCCCTATCTCATTCCGCATTTCTATATTGCGACCTCCCTCGCCTTTGCCGTGGTCGCGGTGGAGCTCACCGTGATTTCCTGGATCCGCACGCATTACATGGATACGCCGTTCCTGCAGGCCGCGTTCCAGTTGGTTGTCGGCGGCGTGCTGGTATTCGCCGTCGGTATCCTCATCGGTAGTTCGTAATTGGAAGTTCGTGATTTGTTATGACGTGTCTGCGACCATGCCGCGATGTTCACGCTTGCCCATCTGTCCGACCTGCATATGGCTTCGACGCCGCGGCTTACGCAGCTTATGAGCAAGCGCGGGCTTGGCCTTATCAATTGGTATCGCAAACGCAGGAACATTCATCGCCCCGAAGTCCTTGATACGATCACCCGCGACCTGAAAACGCAAAGTTTCGACCACGTCGCGGTCACCGGCGACCTCGTCAATTTCTCGCTGCCGGACGAATACGCCCGCGCTCGTGCCTGGCTTGCGACACTCGGCAATGCTCGTGACGTCACCGTCGTACCGGGCAATCATGACGTCTATGTCGGCGGCGCCGAAGCGATGCCGGCCGAGTTCTGGGGCGATTACATGCGCGGCGACGATGACTTCGAGCGTTTTCCTTATCTGCGGCGCCGCCGCGATGTGGCGCTGATCGCGCTCTCGACCGCAGTGCCGACGAGACCGCTCATGGCCACCGGGCGGCTCGGCATGACGCAGCTGTCGCGCTTCGCCGCGATGCTCGATCAGACGCGCGACCTTTTCCGCATCGTGCTGATCCATCATCCGCCGGTAAGTCCGCCGCGGCGCTATCTGCGTCGCCTCGTCGACGCGCCCGCGCTGCGCCGCGTCCTCGCCGAAAAAGGCGCGGATCTTTTGCTTCATGGCCACGATCATCGTTCCTCGCTGGTTTGGCTCGACGGCCCGAACGGTAATAAAATTCCCGCCGTCGGCGTGCCGTCGGCGTCGGGTGCGGCGGCGCACGGCGACGAAGGCGCCGCCGCGTATCATCTGTTCAATATCGACGACGCGACGAAAAATGGCGCGACCAAAACTTTTCGCTGCGAAATGACCGCGCGGCAACTCGCCGCCGACGGCGTCATTCGCGAAATCGAACGCAAAGCTCTAATTTAGTTTGCCGCTCGACAGCAACACAGCGACGGCAAACAGCCCGACAACGCCGACCACAAAGCCGAGCAGCAGCACGCCGAGCGTTCGCCAGCGCCACCGGCGCCGGTAAGGCTTGGCTTCTTGCGGCGGCGCACGCGCCAGAAGCTCGGGATTTTCGGCGAGCGCCCGCTGCCGCTCGATCAGGCGGCGCGCGACATAAGTGGTCACCGCCTGCACGATTTCCGCAATCTCGTGCGATTCGGCGAGCACGTGCCGCCCCATGCGGCTGTCGTGCAAAAAGCGATAGCCGCGCTTGTCGCGTCCCATGGCGACATGCGCCACCGCGTCGATCCACAGCCGCGGCGTCTCGCCGCGACTGACGCCGCGATCGAACAGATCGGCCTCCGGCGGGATTTCGGCGAACAGCGGATCGAGCGCCTCGTTCAACAGCTCAAGCCGCGCCACTTCGGCGTCGCGCAGGTCGACGACAACGGATGTGCGCTCGGCCGCCTCGACGCGCGCCTGATGCATCGCCTCTTGCAGCGGCGACGGCGGCGCGGCGTCCTTCGCCGGTGCTTCGGATTTGCGCTTTCGACCCCACATGGTCGCGTCCCCAAGTTCTACGATGTTCCCGCCGAACGAACGATACACCAACAATTACGCCTGCAAAAAGTCGGCCAACCGGCAAAAATGAGCGGAATCAGTTCCCCCTACACACATCGGCCGCCGTCGACTTCGACGATATTGCCGGTGAGAAACTCGGCATCGGCGGAGGCGAGATAGAGTGCGGCATTGGCGACGTCTTGCGGCTGGGCCAGGCGGCCGAGCGGCACCGACGCGATGAACTTTTCGCGTTGCCCCGGCGCGGGTCCGAGAAAACTCGGCAACAGCGGTGTCTCGGTGGCAACCGGCGCGATGGCGCAGACCCGGATGCGGTCGGGCGCAAGTTCGGCGGCGAGCGCCTTGGTCAGCGTGTGCACGGCGCCCTTGGTGGCGCTATAGGCCGACACGCCCGGCCGCGGCCGCAAGCCCGCGGTCGAGCCGATATTGATGATGATGCCGCCGCCAGCTTTACGGAACACCGGCACCACCGCCTGGCAGCCGAGAAAGACGCCCTTGACGTTGACCGCGAAAGTCCTGTCGAACTCATCTTCGCCGATCTCCAGCATCGGCTTGTTGATATGCGTCGTGCCGGCATTGTTGACCAGAATGTCGAGCGCGCCGAACGCCGACACGGTCTCGGCGACCGCCGCCGCGAAGTCGGCCTTCTGCGTCACGTCGCAGCGCACGGCGATAGCATTATTGCCGATGGCGCGGGCGGCCGATTTCGCCGCGTCGAAATCGATGTCGGCCAGCGCGACGCGCGCGCCCTCGCGTGCATAAGTCTCGGCGATGGCCTTGCCGATCCCCGATCCGGCGCCGGTGACGAGCGCGGTCTTGCCGTCGAGACGCATGACGCTACGCCGCCCGCGCGCGACGGCCGCGGTTCGTTCGCGCGGCCGAGGATCGCGGCGCTATCTTGGTGAGTTTCGAGGCGAGCGCTCTTTTGGCGCAATCCAACTCGTAGCCCGTTTGTAGATTCATCCAAAACTCCGCTGACGTTCCGAAATAACGCGAAAGCCGCAATGCCGTGTCGGCCGTCAACGCCGTCTCCTCGCGGACCAGCCGCTCGATCCGCGTGCGCGGCACGCCGAGCGCCTTGGCAATAAAGTACGGCGAAAGCTTAAGCGGCGACAAGAATTCCTCGCGCAGCACTTCTCCGACATGCAGCGGCGGCAGCCGCTTAAAGTCTGGATCGACGTCAGTGGTAATCGACGATTTCGACATCATGTGCTCCTTCGACCGTCCAGACGAAACATAATCGCCATTGATCGTTGACTCGAATGGACCATTGACCCTCTCGATCGCCCCGCAGCTTCTCGAGCCTATTGCCAGGCGGCTCCGTGAGATCGCGCACGGCCGTCGCTGCATCGATCGACCGTAACTTGCGCCGGGCGATCCTGACGAGATCCGGCGGAAAGCCCTTCGGACACTGTCCGTCGAAAAGCAACGCACAGCGCCGATCTTTAAAGCTTCGGATCGCCATCCATATCGTCCTCCCGTATCATACCATGATACATGAAGGTCACGCCGGTTGTCACCCTCGATGTCATCCGCGCGGCACCACGCCGTAGGGTTTCGCCCAGCTTAAGCCGTCCTCGGTGCGCGTGCGCGGCTTGTATTCGCAGCCGATCCAGCCGGCATAGCCGAGCCTGTCGAGCGCTGCGAACACGGCCGGATAATTGATCTCGCCCTCGTCGGGCTCGTGGCGCGTCGGCACCGCGGCGATCTGCGCGTGGCCGATCATCGGCAGATATTTCTCGAAGCGCTTGATCAGATCGCCGCCGACGATCTGGTTGTGATAAAAATCGAACTGCACGCGCACATTGGGCGCGCCGATTCTGACGACGAGATCGGCGGCGTGCTCGACATGGCTCAAGAAATAGCCCGGCCGGTCGCGCGGATTGATCGGCTCGATCAACAGCGTGATGTTCGATTTTGCCGCCACGGCGGCAGCGCGCGACAGGTTCGCGATGAAAACTTTCTCCGCCGCCGGCCGCTCATTGACCGGCACGACACCGGCCATGCAATGGATCGCCGTGCCGCCGATGGCGACGACGTAATCGAGCGCGCGGGTGAACGCGGCGTCGAAATCGCGCTCGCGCCCGGGCAGCGCGGCAAGGCCGAATTCCGGGCATTGCGGCGTGTTGACGCCGAGCTGCGTGAGGCCGTGTTTTTCGAGCTCGGCCTTCACCGCGGCAGGT
>Ga0210394_10003759_pt1 | contig 18521 bp, 12 predicted proteins | sample IncBWC12MmetaG_FD_160121 | JGI IMG/M metagenome (GOLD analysis project Ga0210394, IMG submission 160121) | Forest soil microbial communities from Barre Woods Harvard Forest LTER site, Petersham, Massachusetts, United States - Inc-BW-C-12-M | ecosystem: Environmental > Terrestrial > Soil >... | reverse complement strand
AGTACCGGCGCACTCCAGCGCGATCCGCGGTGCTTCAGGTACAAATCCAAGATGATGATCAACACGCCGATGCCGGCGCCGATGGCTATCATGGCAAAGGGCAATGTGCCGCCGAACATTCCTTCCGCCACCGATTTGACCAAGTTGGCTTGCGGCGCCGGCAATGCCTTGACGCCGGCGTGGGCCGGCTCGCCGATGCCATAGGCGAACAACAATACATTCATCACGGGCGCCATCACGGCAGCGCTCGCCAGCACGCCGACGCCCAGCATGACTTGCTGTCGCCAAGGCGTGGCGCCGATGAGCTGCCCGCACTTAAGATCCTGCAGATTATCGCCGGCGACAGCCGCGGCGTTGCACACCACTGCACCGATGAATACCACGGCAACTGCTCCGATCGCGGATTTACCGCCGACCATCCACATGAGCACCAGCGAGGCAAATAAAATGGTGCAGATTGTGATACCGGACACGGGATTGTTCGATGAACCGACCAGACCCGCCATGTAGCCGCTCACCGAGGAGAACAAAAAGCCAGCGATGATCATGATCACGGCCATCGCGAGCGCCACGCCGAGACTGCCGACGACCAGGTAGTACAGAACAAAAAGCGGAATCACGAACAGCGCGATGCCGAGGAGCACCGCCCCCATGGGAAGGTCGCGCTCGGTGTGCAGGTTATTGGCGGCCCCTCTTGCGCTCGCCTTGAGGCCGCTGCGAACCGCCTTCAACAGGGATTTGCGCAGGGACCACAGGGCCCAGAATGCGCCGGTCAGCATGCAGCCGACCCCGATGTAGCGTACTTGAGCGCGCCAGATGGCGAAGGCGGCATCTTCGGGATCGAGGCCCGCGAGCTTGTGGAGCAATACGGGATCCTGATTGAAGAAGAAGCTGTTGTATACCGGGATTGCCACCCACCAGGAAAACAGGCCGCCGGCCGCGATCAGGACCGCGACATTGAGTCCCACGATGTAACCTACGCCGAGAAGCACCGGTGAGAAGGAAAAACTGAAAAACGCAATGCCCCGCTCGCCGACGAAGGATTTGGCGACGAAGGTCTCGGGCAGCAGGCCAAAGCCGGAGGTGACGAGCTTGAAGAGTCCAGCGACAATGCTGGCCAACCCTAAAACTTTCGCACCCGCACCGGGGTTTGCCCCTACCTTGAGCACTTCGGCGGCCGCCACCCCTTCGGGGAACTTGAGCTTCTCCTCGATGATCAATGAGCGGCGCAGCGGCACCGAAAACAAAACGCCGAGCAATCCACCCAAGCCGACGATGGCCAGGGTCCACCAATAATCAAAGCTCAACCAATGATGCAATAAGATGAGTGCAGGCAGAGTGAAGATCGCCCCGGAGGCGATCGACGAGCCGGCGGAGGCGCCGGTGGCGACGATGTTGTTCTCGAGGATGTTGGTCTTGCCGAACAGCGGCAACAGGGCCATCGAAATGACGGCGGCCGGAATGGCCGTCGCCACCGTTAAACCCACGAACAAACCGACGTACGCGTTGGCCGAAGCGAGGATGACGGTGAGGATCACCGAGAGAATGATGGCCTTTGGCGTGAACTGCGCGGCTGGAACCGCGCTTGGGCTGTTGCTCGCCCCGGCGCGCGCTCTCATTGCACGCCGCCCATCAATTTTTTCAGCGGACGGCTGAGCACCAGGAGCACCGCGCCCACCCCGACCGAGAAGTACACGATGTGCATGTACTGGCCGGGCATGGCGGCAACGTTGTTGGCGTCGAATTCACCAGCGATCAATCCCGCAACCAGATTGCCGAGCGAGGTGGCAAGAAACCACATGCCCATCATTTGACCGACGAAACGTTTCGGGGCCAATTTGGTGTAGTAGCTCAAGCCCACGGGGCTCAAGCACAGCTCGCCGAAGGTGTGCAGCAGATAGGTCATGATCAGCCAGTAGGGCAGCACCTGCGAGCCGTGAGCGACAATGGTCGCAGCCGCCGCCATCACGAGAAATCCCGAACCCATCAATATCACGCCGACCGCAAATTTGGCAGGCGCGGAAGGGTTCAGCTGGTGGCGCGCCAGCGCAATCCAAATCCAGGCGAAAAAAGGCGCGAACAGCACGATGAACACGGAATTGAACGATTGGAACCAGCCGGTCGGAATTACGAAATGCAGCCAGCCGATGGTCCGATCCGTATATCTTTCGGCGAATAAATTCATCGATGAGCCGGCCTGCTCGAAGCCGGAGAAAAAAAGCGCGCAGCCGCAGAATAAAACCACCAGCACGACGCCCCGCTTGCGCTCCTCGAGGCTCAAGTCGGCGAAAGTGAAGTAGTAGGCGAAATACAGCACGCCCATGCCGCCGATGACGTAGGCGGCGGCTTGGGCCAGACGCAATGGATTCACCGGAATCCACCCCAGGTTCACCGCCGCCAACCCCAGTACCAATGCAGCGACGCCGATCCATAATCGCATCCATTCCTTGGAGCGCGGCACCAGCGATTTCGCGCCGCCGGCCGCATGGATGGGTGCGGGATGAACGCCCGAGTCCCCCAGATATTTTCGCGTGAAGTAAAACTGCAATACGCCGAGGATCATGAATACGGCGCCGACGCCGAATCCCGCGCGCAATCCGAAATATATCTGCGCCACCGGGATGACGAGCGGACCCAATGCGGCGCCGACATTTATGCCGATGTAAAAAATCGTGAACGCGGAATCCAGGCGCGCGCCGCCCTCGGGATACAGCCCGGCGACGATGGCACTGACATTGGGTTTCAGCAGTCCGACGCCGATGATGATCACCACCAGGCCGATATAAAAGCCGCCGGGGGTGGTGGAGATCGCCAGCAGCAGGTTGCCGGCAGTGATCGCCAGCCCGCCGAGCATGACGGCGCGCTGCGCGCCGATGAGCCGATCCGCCACCCAGCCGCCGGGCAGCGCCGCGAGATATACGCCCGCGTTGTAAAGCCCGTAAATGGCTGCGGCTGTTTTGTCGTCGAGGCCGAGCCCGCCGGCGCTGACTGTGGCGACGAGGAACAGGATGAGCACGGCACGCATGCCGTAAAAGGTGAACCGCTCCCACATTTCCGTGAGAAACAAGGTGGCGAGCCCACGCGGATGCCCAAAAAAGGTTTTGCTCAAAGGAGTCCTTAGTCTTTGTGCTCTTTCTGTCCGGCTTCTTCTTTTTCGCGCGCCGCGATTTTTTCCTTGAGTAACAGTGCTGCCATGATGATCCCTATTTCGTACAGCAGGTACATCGGTATCGCCAATGCGCTCTGCGATACCGCATCGGGCGGCGTGACAAAAGCGGCAAAGATGAATATCCCGAGCAGCACAAAGCCGCGATTCTTTTTCAGCGACTTGATCTTAACAAAGCCCGTCCATACCAATAGTACAGTAGCGACGGGCACCTCGAAGGCCAAACCGAAGGCCAGCAGCAGGACCATCACGAAATCCAGATAGGCGTTCATGTCGGTCATCATCTGCACGCCGTGGGGCGTGGTGGCGACGAAGAAACTCAACATCACCGGGAAAACCGCGTAGTAGGCGAACGCCGCGCCCAAATAGAACAGCACGATGCTGGAAACGAGCAGCGGCACGGCCAGCTTTTTTTCATGCTTGTAGAGGCCCGGCGCGACGAACGCCCAGGCTTGATAGAGCACAATGGGCATGGCCAAACCTACGCTCAGCAGCAGCGCCAATTTGAACGGGACCGTGAATGGGGCGACGACGCTGGTGGCGATGATCGTCGCGCCGGCAGGCAATTTGGCTTTGAGCGGCTCCGCGACAAAAGTGAACAGCTGGTTCATGTAGAACGCGCAAGGCACGAAACAAATGCCCACCGCCAGCATCGCCTTGAGCAGGCGATCGCGCAGCTCCAGCAGGTGCGAAATCAGAGTACCTTCGGCGAGGCCGCCCGGGTCGCCGGGCTCAGCCATTGCCCGGTTTTGACGCTGGTGGGCTGGTGTGCCAATCGGCCCCGTGCGGAGTTGCCGCGGCTTCCGGCGAGTATTGCGCGGGCCCGCCTGGCGCAACCGCAGCCGGCGCCTCTGCGGGCGCAGGCGGTGGATTGTTCGGCGTATATGAAGCATCGAGGGCGCCAGGGGCGGCGCTGCCGGCCGCCGCATCCGGCGTCGCGGAATTGCCCGACGCCGAACCGCTCGATGCTGAACCACCCTTGTCAAACTTGGTTTGTTGTTTCAGCAGCTCTTCGGCGTTGACTTCGCGTTCCAATTGTTCGGTCAATTGGCGAGCCATCACGCGCGCGCGCCCCATCCAGTTGCCGACCTGGCGCGCAACTTTGGGAAGTCGCTCAGGGCCCAGCACGATGAGTGCTATGGCCGAGGTGAGCAGTATCTCCGAGAACCCAACATCAAGCATGCGAGGTCAAGGGTTAGGTTTTCGGGGGTACCTTAGCTTCGCTTTCGCGTGCCGCGGCGCTTGGCTCGAAGTCTGCGTCCTTGTCCTGCTTGAGCTGCTTGGCCTTTTCTTCGGTTTCGCCTTCATTCATGGCTGATTTGAAGCCCTTGACGGCCGCACCCAGGTCCGAACCGATGCTGCGTATGCGCTTGGTCCCAAAAATGACCAATGCAATGAGCAATACGACTATGAGCATTCTAGTGTCGAACATCTCGCTTCTCCGATTCGAAGGTATAACCGACTAGGGCGCCAATGATACGCCAAAGTTATTATGGCATTTGACCGCAAAGCACCGCTGCGTGTTCGGTCGCATTTGCGGTTTTAGCTCGAAAAATCAACTTTCCAGCCACAGGGTGACCGGACCGTCGTTGGTCAATGTCACCTGCATGTGGGCGCCAAAGACACCGCTGGCCACGCGTCCGTGCTCGGCGCGGGCCGCCGCGACGAGTGCGGCGAACAAGCGCCGGCCGACATCCGGCGGCGCGGCGGTCGAAAAGCCTGGCCTCAATCCCTTGGTGGTATCGGCAGCGAGCGTGAATTGCGGCACCAGCAGCAGCTCGCCCTGGATTTCGCGCAGGCTGAGGTTCATTTTCCCGGCAGCATCGGCAAAAACGCGGTATTGAAGCAGGCGCTTCGCCAAGCGCTGAGCTCCGGCCTCATCATCCCCCGGTCGAACCCCGACCAAGACGAGCAATCCTTGGCCAATGGTGCCGACCGGTTCGCCGTCAATTCGGACCTCAGCGTGGGAAACGCGCTGCAACAAGCCAATCATTACGCCTCAGAACTCCACTTAGCCGGGTATTCCACCGGTATTGGATAATTCTTCCCCCACTTTTGGCAATTTAGTCAATTTGTGGCTCCAATGCGCGGATATAGTCCTATTTTCGCCACAGAGTGGGGGTGAATAACACCAAAATGGTGAAAACCTCGAGGCGTCCCAGCAGCATCGCAGCCGAACACACCCAGGTCTGAAAATCGTTCAACACCCCGTAGTTGCTGCCCGGGCCCACCAGTCCCAAGCCCGGACCCGCGTTATTGATGCAGGCAATGATGGCCGAAAAAGCGCTCATGAAATCCAGACCGCTCGCCAGCTGCAGGAAAATCAACGTGACGATGCTCATGAAATAGAGGAATACGAATGCCAGCACGGCGAACACCACGCGGTTGGCGATGATGGTGCCGCCCACTTTGAGCGGCCGCACCATGTTCGGATGCACCAGCTGGTTGAGTTCGCGATGCGCCTGCTTGGCGAGCACCAGGGTGCGGATCATCTTGATGCCGCCGCCGGTGGACCCGGAACTGGCCACGATGCAGCTCAAGAACATCATCCACATCGGCGCGAATATCGGCCAGCGCGAATAGTCCTGAGTATGCAAGCCGCTGTCGGTGGCGATCGACACCAGATTGAACGTTGTATAGCGCAGCGCCGTTGGAAAACTGGCATAGCTGCCCTGCAAGTACAGGAACAATGCGACGCCAATGCAGCTGGCGGCGAGCACGCCCAGGATGGCTTTGGCCTCGGCATCGCGAAAGTACGCCGCTACGCCGCGCTGGCTCCACGCAAGATAGTGAGTCGCAAAATTCAATGCCGCCAATACCGTAAAGAGGGTCAGCACCATCTCGATTTTCAGCGAGTTGAAATGCCCGATGCTGGCGTCATAGGTAGAGAACCCGCCGAGCGAGAGCGCGGAGAATCCATGGCAGACGGCGTCGAACCAATTCATACCGGCGAATTTGAGGAAGACGATGCAGGCCGCCGTCAATCCGGCGTACACGGTCCATAGCAGCTTCGCAGTCTGACCGATGCGCGGCGTGAGTTTGCTGTCCTTCATGGGACCGGGCATTTCGGCGCGATAAATCTGCATGCCGCCAACGCCCAGCATGGGCAGAATCGCCACCGCCAGCACAATGATGCCCATGCCGCCCAACCAGCTGAGAAGATGACGCCACAGATTGATCGATTGCGGCAGGAATTCGAGGCCCGAGAGCACCGTGCCGCCGGTGGTCGTCAAGCCCGACGCGGCCTCGAAATACGCCTGGGTAAAATTGATGGGCAAGTAGTTCCACAGCGGAAATCCAGCCACCGCCGGCAATGCCACCCAGGTCAGCGCGACGAGCATCAGGCCGTCGCGAGTTTTGAGCTCGCGCTTGAACGCTCTGGTGCCGAGCCACAGCAACGCGCCGAGCACGAAGGTTGCCACTGCCGAAATGACGAAAGCCCACAGCGCCGGATCCAATTGCCACACCGCCATGATCAGCGGCGCCAGCATGGTCACGGAAAACACCATCATGACCATGGCAAATACGTGAGCAACCGGCAGTAAAGTGTCTTTCACAGAAAGGAGGCGGACCCTTGAAACAGCTTTTCGACGGCTTCGATGTGGCGGCGATCGGTCAAGAACAGGATCAAATGATCATCGGCCTGTACCGTGGTGTCGTGATGCGCGATGATGACTTCCTCGCCGCGGACCACCGCACCCAGCGTGGTGCCCTCCGGCAGGGAAATATCTTCGATGCGCCGGCCGATCACCTTGGAACTGTCGGCGTCGCCATGCACCACCACCTCGAGCGCTTCGGCCGCACCGCGCCGCAGCGAATGCACGCGCACCACGTCGCCGCGGCGCACATGCGCCAACAACGAGCCAATCGTGACGGTTTGCGGCGATATCGCGACATCGATGGAACCGCTTTCGATCAGTTCGGCGTAGGACGGCTTGTTGATCAACGCCATGACCTTGTGCGCGCCCAGGCGCTTGGCGAGCATCGCGGACAGAATGTTCGCCTCCTCGGAATTCGTCAGCGCGGCAAAAATATCCGCGCTGTCGATGTTCTCCTCGAGCAGCAATTCCTCATCGGCCGCATCGCCATGCAGCACGGTGGTGCTTTTCAATAATTCGGAGACCCGTCGCGCGCGCTTGCTGTCGCGCTCGATGAGCTTGACTTGATTATGGCCCTCCAATTCGTTGGCCAGCCGTAGTCCGATGTTGCCGCCGCCGGCGATCACCACCCGCCGCGCGGGAGCCTCCTCGCGGCGCATTTCCTTCATGACCACGCGGATATTCTCCCGCGCGGCCAGAAAAAACACTTCATCGCCGTCTTCGATGACGGTGGTGCCCTCGGGTTTTACGCTCTTGCCCGCTCTATATATGGCCGCAACTCTGGCATCGGCCGTGGGGATGTGTTCGCGCAGGGCGCTCAAGGCCTGCCCCACCAGCGGGCCGCCCTTGAGCGCGCGGATACCCACCAAGCGCACCCTGCCATCCGCGAAATCCAGCACCTGCAGCGCGCCCGGATAGCGGATCAGCCGCGCCACGTACTCCGTAACCAGTTGTTCGGGGCTGATCCAGACGTCCACCGCAACCCCGTTCTCGCCAAACAGCCGGTCTCTTTCGGTGTAGTCGGCGGCCCGGACGCGGGCGATCTTCTTCGGCGTGCGGTACAAAGTCCAGGCTACCTGGCAGGCCAGCATATTGACTTCGTCGCTGTTGGTGAGCGCGACGAGAATGTCGGTATCGGCAATGCCCGCGGCTTCCAGAATACGCGGGCTGGACGCATTGCCGTTCACGGTGCGAATGTCGAGGCGATCCTGCAGATCCCGAAGAATCTCCTCGTTCTGCTCGATGACGGTTACATCGTTCGCCTCTTCCCGCGACAGCTGATACGCCGCCGTTCGACCCACTTGTCCGGCACCCAGAATGATGATTTTCACGGCTCGAACTCTACACGACCTCTACACGACCTCTAAATTGGCATACGACAGCATCAACCACTTGGTACCTTGCCTCTCGAAGTTGACTTGGATACGGGCATGCGGTCCGTTGCCCTCGAAATTCAAGACCACACCATCGCCGAATTTGCTGTGCCTGACCCTGCTGCCCATCCGCATGGAAGAGGGCGTCTCCTCGAGACTTGGGCTGCGTTTGACGAACAGCGGTCGCGATACCTGCAGGCGCGGCCTGATCTCTTCGATCAGCTCAGCCGGCAACTCGCCGATGAAGCGCGACGGCTGGCCGTAGGTGTCCACGCCATACAGACGGCGCTGTTCGGCATAGGTAATGTAGAGATGGCGCATCGCGCGGGTCGCGCCGACATAGCAAAGGCGGCGCTCTTCCTCCAAGCCTGCGAGGTCGGCCACCGAGCGCTGATGCGGAAACAGGCCGTCTTCCATCCCGGCAAGGAACACCACCGGAAATTCCAGGCCCTTCGCCGAATGCAATGTCATCATCTGCACGCAGTCGTCGTACGGGTCGGCCTGACCCTCGCCGGATTCGAGCACGGCGTGCGCGAGAAAGGATTCGAGCGGCGAGAGCTCCGATTCTGCCTCCGACTCCGGCGAGAACCCGCGCGCCGCGCTCACCAGCTCCAACAAGTTCTCGATGCGCGCTTCGCCGCGTTCTCCCTTCTCTTTTTTGAAATGCTCGATGAGGCCGCTCGCTTGAATGACGTGATCCACCTGCTCGTGGAGTTCCAGTCCCTGAACTTCGCGCGCCAATTTGTCGATCAATCCCATGAAGGCGAGCAGCTGCGCCGATTTTTGCGCCAGGGCTCCTTGAGTGCAAGCAATGGCGCCGTTCCACAAAGACGTGGAGTTCGAGCGCGCCGCGTCGCGCAGCAGATCCATGGTTTTGGCGCCGATGCCGCGCACCGGCAAATTCACCACGCGTTCGAAGGATGCATCGTCCGCGCGGCTCGCAATGAGGCGCAGGTAGGCCAGCGCATCCTTGATTTCCGCGCGCTCGAAGAAGCGCAGGCCGCCATACACCCGGTAGGGCATGCGCGCATTCAGGAATGCCTCTTCGAAGACCCGCGACTGTGCATTCGAACGATACAGCACCGCAACCTCGCGCCGCGCGCCGCCGCGTGCGACCCACTCCCGTATCCGATTGACGACGAAATCCGCTTCATCGCGTTCGTTGAACGCGGCATACAGTTTGACACGCTCGCCGTCTTCGCCGCTGGTCCACAGAGTTTTGCCGAGACGGCCGGCATTATTGGCGATCAGCGCGTTGGCAGCCTTGAGAATCGTGCCGGTGGAGCGGTAATTCTGCTCCAGCTTGTAAAGCACCGCTTGCGGAAAATCGCGCCTGAATTGATTCAAGTTTTCGACCCGGGCTCCGCGCCAGCGATAGATGGAATTGTGCGTGACGACGCCACCCGCGATGAAGTTATGGGTGCGCTCGATGTTGATGTCGTAGACCTCGGCATCGTAGGTCTCGTACACGATGCGCTCGACCACGTCGAACCGGCCGGAGTCGACCACCATGACCATGCCGCTGCGGATGCTGGCCGCCGTAGTGAAGGGCAATGATTTCTCAAGCATGTGCCCCTGAAGGACGTAGCGGCCGTCGAGCCGCTCGCGGATGGCGCGTGCAATCGACATCAGCTCGCCGAAGTCGGCGCGCACGGTCTCGAAGCGCCAACTCGGACCACTCGCCTTGGCTGCACTACACTCAAGACCCATGGCTTCAAGGACGGCGCGATCGTTGAGCGAAACACCTACCACGGAAATACGATGCATCGGTGTACCGCCGCGCCGGTCGCCGCACAGCGTGATGACGATGTTGCGACGGCTGGAATTGCGGCCCTGTGGCTGGTGGTGCGGCCGGTCGATGTCCAGCCCCACTTCTTCTAGCAGCCGTTCGGCGGATACTAGCGTGTCGAGCGAGCTGAATATCCGCCCCAGATGGGCGGCATCGTGTACGAAACCGTTGCGGGCTTTGCCTTTGCGTGGAACGAACGGACAGGTCGGCAGGCCGAAGCGCAACGACGTTACTACCTCGTCGATGCGCGCTTCGCTCTCGCTTGTATGGGTGCGGACGATCCACAGCGCGTCGGCATGCTCTTGGAGGCAGCGTTGCTTGAAGCCCACCATGGGTCTTGCTTCGGCGTAGGTGTATACCTGCGAGGTGCCGAGCCGGTAGCCCACGCCTTCCTTGTGCATGAGGTACAAGAAGTGGGTCTGGGGTGTTTCGCCGAGTACGTAGCCGGCGAAGTGCACATGCTCGGGCGTGCTTTTGACAACTGCGCCGGAGCGCAAATATACGCACACGAGCTGTCCCTGGCGTCGCCTCGTGAAGCACTCGGTCACGCGGGCCGGGCGCAGATCACCGCTGCCATAGTCCGACAGTACGGAATCGCCGGGGACGATCGACTCGATGGCACGCTTCGCGCCGTCGCCCATCGTCACCTGAGTTCCGGCTGCGAGACACTGATCGTCGTCACCGACCACGAAAGGCATGCCATCCGGACCGCACAGCAGCATCAGCCACTGGTACTGGATGGCATTGGTATCCTGAAACTCGTCCACCAGCACGTGGCGGAAGCGTGCGCGATAGTGCTGCAAAAGGCCCGGGTTGTCGCGCCACAATTCGTACGCTCGAAGCAGCAGCTCCGCGAAATCCACCACCCCCGCCCGCTGACAAGCTTCTTCGTACGCCTGATAGATTCTGATCAACTGGCGCCGGGTCGGATCACCATCGTCCTTGATGTGCTTCGGGCGGTGGCCCTCGTCCTTCTGCGCATTGATGAACCAGAGAATCTCGCGCGGAATCCAGCGCGCTTCGTCGAGATCGAGCGCCTTCAATACCTTGCGCAACACGCGGGCCTGATCCTCGGAATCCAGAATCTGAAAACTTTGCGGCAGCCCTGCCTCGCGCCAATGGATGCGCAGCAGCCGGTGCGCCAATCCATGAAAGGTCCCCAACCACATGGCGCCGCTCGGCAATCCCAATAAAGTTTCGATGCGGCTGCGCATTTCCGCCGCGGCCTTGTTGGTAAAGGTCACGGCAAGGATGCTGTGCGGCGAGGCGCCCTCGACTTGGATCAGCCAGGCGACTCGATGGACCAATACCCGGGTCTTGCCGCTGCCGGCGCCGGCCAGTACCAGAGCGGCTCCCAGCGGCGCAGCCACCGCCTGCCGTTGAGCGTCATTGAGCCCGTCGAGAAGATGAGATACGTCCATCAGGGCGCGGATTGTACTGCAGCTCAGCAGTTCGCTACGGCTGGCTTTTCGGCAAGGTCGGAGCGCTCTCCTCGGCAAATTCGATCAATGCGAGCATAAGCGAGAGTACCACCGGACCGGCAATGACGCCGATGGCGCCGAATGCCGGAATGCCGCCAAGGACGCCGAGGAACACCACAAAGGCAGAGATTCTTGCCCGGCCGGAAATGAGCAGCGGCCGCAATACGTTGTCAAGACCGCCGAGAAGCAATCCCCACACTAGCATGAAGCTGCCGGAACCCCAGTGCTTCGTAAAAAACAGCCACAGCACGGCTGGAATCCACACGAATGCCGCGCCGCCCACCGGCAGCAGCGAGCACAGCGCCGCCAGAACGCCGAACACGATCGGCGACGGTAGGCCGACGATCGCAAAGCCAATGGCGATCAGCACGCCTTGCATGATGGCGGTAATGGCCGTGCCGAAAACGATGGCGCGTGTGACGCCGCTCAGCTGGCTGAAGAGCCGTTCCTTGCGCTCATCGCCGAGAGGGATCAAGCCGCGCGCACGCGCCGCGAGCAATTCCCCATCGCGCAGCAAAAAAAACAACAACGACAGCATGATCACGAAAGACAGCAGCGAGCCCAAGGCTCCCAGAAAAAACGAGCCGCTCACGCTCGCGGCGCGCTGCATTACTTCGCGCGTGCCGGAGACCAGCCAGGTCTGCACCTGCTCGGCCGAGATTCCGGCGTGCGCCAGCAGCCAGGCGTTGGCGCGGGCAATCAACGGGAATTGCTGCAGATCGGAAAGGCTCTTTATATCGAGCTCCGCCGCATATTGCTGAACCCGGTGAAGCAACACCGAAATCTGCGCGACGAATTCGACCGATATTGCGCTCAGCGGCAGGAGGATGATGATCGGAGCAAGAAGCGTCAACAGGCCTGCGGCAATGGATTTGCGCTTCAAGCGCCGCCGCAATCGAACATTCAAGGGATACAGAATGAATGCGAGAAAGGCCGCCCAGGCCAGGGGCAGAGCCAGGGGTGCGAATATCAGGAACAGCGCATAACCTAGGATTGCTGCGACGGCCAGCGCGAAAACGCGCTGATAAAAACCCGATGGGCCTGGCATGCCGCCATCCTACCACCGGGCGCGCCGCTGGTTTCCTCGCAATCCCGCAGCGCGTACCATCGAAAACTGCATGATCAGCCAATGGGGCATTGCAGTGATATCGATTAACGTCAACAATCAAATGCTTAGTGTCGATGCGGCAGCCGATACCCCATTGCTTTGGGTATTGCGCGACCACCTCTCCATGACGGGCACCAAGTATGGCTGCGGCATGGCCTTGTGCGGCGCGTGCACCGTGCACATCGATGGAGTGGCGATGCGCTCCTGCGTGCTGCCGTTGCGCGCGGTAGCGGGCAAATCGATTACCACCATCGAGGGGCTTTCCCGAGACCGCAGCCACGCGGTGCAAAAGGCCTGGCTGCAGATCGATGTTCCACAATGCGGCTACTGCCAGTCCGGACAAATCATGTCCGCGGCGGCGCTGCTCAATACCCATCCGCACCCGAGCGACGCGGATATCGATGCGGCGATGTCCGGCAACATCTGCCGCTGCGGGACCTATCCGCGAATCCGCAAAGCCATTCATCTGGCCGCGGAACTGCTCGCGGCATCCGCAAAATGACGGACGTTCCAAATCGCGGCCGCCGGGAATTCGTCAACGCCGGCGCTGCGGCCGGCGGCGGGTTGCTCCTGGGATTGACGTTGCCGGGGTATGCGGGCAAATCCCTGAGTGCGGCTGCAGGCGGCGCGAAATCCAGCGCCCCGCGGGTCGCGCAACTCAATGCCTGGCTCAAGATTGCGGGCGACAATTCCATCACCGTTATCGTCGACCGCTCGGAGATGGGTCAAGGGGTGTATACCGCGCTGCCGATGCTCATTGCCGAGGAGTTGAATGTCGATATCAACGCGATTCAAGTTGCCGCAGCCCCGGTAGGCGATGCTTACATCAATCCTGGCAACGGCGGCCAGATAACCGGAACCAGCAACAGCGTGCAGGACGCATGGGACAAGCTGCGCCTGGCCGGCGCGCAGGCGCGCATCATGCTGATCAATGCAGCGGCCAAGCATTGGCAAGTCGATCCGGCCGAATGCCGCGCAGTGAACGGCACAATTCGCGCGCCTGGCAAAGTACTGACTTACGGCGAGGTTGCCGCCGCGGCTGCCAAGGAACCCATCCCTCGGGACGTCAAGCTGAAGCCCAAAGCCGACTTTCAAATCATCGGCAAGTCGGCGTCGCGCATCGATTCGCCCGGCAAGGTCGACGGCAGCGCAGAGTTCGGAATGGACGTCAAGTTGCCCGGGATGTTGTACGCGGCGATCGCTCAGAGCCCGGTGCTTGGCGGCAGGATCAAGACGCTCGATTCCGGCGCCGCCGAGAAAATGCCGGGCGTGCGCAAGGTGCTAAAGACCGACACCGGCGCGGTCGTGGTCGCCGATCATTTCTGGCAGGCCTTGCAGGCCCGCAAGAGCTTGGCGGTTACCTGGGACCCTGGCAGCAATGCGCGGCTCGACAATCATGCCATCACCGCGCTGCTGAAGAAGACCGCGGCGGCGGGGGACGGCCTGGTCGCGCGCGCCGACGGCGATGTGGCGCAGGCACTGCAATCCGCGCAGCAACGCCACAGCGCCGGCTACGAGTTGCCGCTGCTGGCGCACGCGACCATGGAGCCGATGAATTGCACCGCAGACGTCACGCCCGACGGGTGCGATTTGTACGTCGGCACCCAGGTTCAGCAGGTGGCGCAAGCCACGGCCGCCGCAGCGGCCGGCTTGCAACCGGCGCAGGTGCGCGTCCATACCACGCTGATCGGCGGCGGCTTCGGCCGGCGGCTGGATGTCGACTTCATACCCGCGGCTGTCGAGGCATCGAAGGCGGTGCGTGCGCCGGTGAAGTTGATCTGGACCCGCGAAGACGACATGACCCATGACACCTATCGTCCGCCCGCCTTGGAAGACATGAGCGGCGGCTTCGATTCGGCGGGAAAGTTGGCTGCGTTCAAACTGCATATCACCAGCCCCTCCATTACCGCGCGCATGTTTCCGCCGGTCAAGGGTGTCGATGATTCCGTGGTCGAGTACGCCATCAATTATCCCTACGAGGTGCCGCATGTGGCGGTGACCTACTCGCGCCAGGAGATCGGCATCGACGTCGGCTACATGCGCTCCGTCAGTCATGCGCCCAATTGCTTCGCCATTGAGAGTTTCATGGATGAAATGGCCGCCGCTGCAGCGAAGGACCCCTACGATTTCCGCATGCAGCTGCTTCAAAGACAGCCGCGGCAGCGGCGCGTGCTGCAATTGACCGCCGAGCGCGCCGGTTGGGGCAAGGCGCCGGCCGGTCGCCACCAGGGCATCGCGTTCATGGTGGGATATACCACTCATCTGGCTCAGGTCGCGGAAATCTCGATCGAGCAGGGAGCGCTCAAGCTGCACAAAATCACTTGCGTCGTCGACTGTGGTCAGATGGTCAATCCGCGCATCGTGGAATCGCAAATCGAAAGCGGAATCATCTTCGGTTTATCGGCCGCCTTGTGGGGCGAGGTGACGATCGCGGCGGGCAAGGTTCAGCAGACCAACTTCAATAATTATCGCGTGCTGCGCGGCAATGAGTTGCCGGAAATCGACGTGCAGCTCTTGGAGAGCGGCGAGCCGCCCGGCGGCATCGGCGAAGTTGCGGTCGCGTTGGTGGCGCCCGCGATCTGCAACGCGATATTTACGGCGACCGGCAAGAGGATTCGCAGGTTGCCGATAGGCCCGCAGAACCTGCTGCGTCCTGCTTAGACGGCGCTCCGCGCAGCGGCGCCCGGCTCAGCTTCATGCGCATATGGCACGCTCCTGCCGAGAAGCCACGCCTCGATCATCGCATTGACCGTCTCGGGCGCTTCCTGCTGCACCCAGTGCGAAACGTTGGGCAGGTAGCGCAGCGTCAGATCGCGCACATACTCATCCGTGCCAAAGGTCAGCTCTTTGCCGAGGGCGGTATCCTCCTCGCCCCAGATCATGAGCGTCGGCGTCTCGATGCGCGGCGTGCCGCGCTGCCGGGTGCGGCGCAGGCCGCGCAACAGGCCGCGATAGTAGTTCACCATGGCCGTGAGGGCGCCGGGTTCGGCCGCCGCGTCTTGATAGACGCGCAGGACCTCGTCGGGAAATCTCGTCTTATCGACCGCCATGCCGCGAAAGGCTTGCCCGATTGCCGCACAGTGATCGCGGGCGAGCAGCCATTCCGGGATCCATGGCAGCTGAAAGAAAAAAATGTACCAGGACTTTGCCAATTGCCGGCGAGTCCTCAGTCCGGCTTCCGCAAGCTTGGGATGCGGAACATTCATGATGATGAGCCTTGAGATCGGCAGCCTGCCAAACATGGCGTAGTGCCACGCGATAAGCGCACCCCAATCGTGACCGATGAGCAACACCTCCTTGGCTCCCGATGACTCGATGAGGGCAGCGACATCCTCCTCGAGGTTCTCCAGCGAATACGCCCTGACGCCGATCGGCCGGGAGCTGCGCCCATAGCCACGCAGATCGGGGGCCCACACCCGATATCCCAGCTGCGCCAAGAGCGGCAGCTGATAGCGCCATGAAAACGAAGATTCCGGGAACCCATGCAAACATAACGCCAGCCTGTCGCCGGACCCGGCCACCGCGACGTTGAAATTTATGCCATTGGCTGCAATGGTTTGATAGCGAAGCGCATCCATGACCGGGCACTGCTCCAAGCTTGCTTAAATCGCAGGCACATGTTAACAAAGTACGCAAACGGGCCCTGGCATTCGTGCCATTGCATTTATGCAGTTCAAGGCCGCAAATGGGCGTGATCCTTAGGCTCGTTCAGCCGCCACGCCTTAGGATAATTCGGATGTTTGCTCTCAACTCTGCACGGGCGGGTAGATTTGCTCTGTCGACCTCGACGAGCGGTATTCGCGTGCCTCTCCGCGCGGGGCCGCATTGAGTACCAGGACTCACGAAGTCATCGGCGTCCGCCAAGGCGCGGAGGCCCAGCGCCGCGCGGAACAGCGGCTCGTGACGGTGTTGCGCAGCATCACGGATGGCATCGTGGTGTTGGATAGGAATTGGCGCTACATCTACTGCAACGAACAGGGCGCTAAAATGCTCGGCATGCGCACGGAGAAACTTCTGGGCGCCTGTGTCTGGGACCTGTTCCCCGGCGCAACCGGACCGAAATATCACGAGTGCTTTCACCGCGCCGTCGACACCGGTGAAGCGGTTCATTTCGAAGAGTACTGCCCCATTCCGGAGCGGTGGTTTGAATGCCATTGTTATCCGTCCGAAGAGGGTCTTTTTGTCTCCTTTCAGGACGTGACCGAGCGAAGGCGCGCGCAAGAGGACATTCAGCAGTTGTTGGTGGCCGCTCGCACCGAGAAAGAATGGCTGTCTTTGGTGCTCAACAGCATTACCGACGAAGTCTGGTTTACCGACGCGCAAAAGCGCTACAAATTGGCCAATCCTGCCGCGCTGCGCGAATTCCAACTGGCTTCCGTGGAGGGAATCGCGGTTGAAGAAGTCGTGGGGAGTTTGGTGATATTGCGCCCCGATGGCAGTCCCCGGCCGCTCGAGGAGGCTCCGATCATGCGGGCACTGGCGGGCGAAATCGTGCGCAACGAGGATCAAATCGTCCTGTCGCCGCGCGCCGGCGAGTTCCGGCATCGCCAAGCAAGCGCTTCGCCGGTGCGCGACGACGCCGGCAACATCGTCGGATCGGTGTCGGTGGTGCGCGATGTCACCGATCGGGTTCGCGCCGAACAGGCGCTGCGCGCGAGTCGACTGATGCTGGACGCGGCGCTGTCCAGCATGACCGACGCGGTGTACATCTCCGATGCCGCGGGACGGCTCGTCAAGTTCAACGACGCATTCGCCACCTTCCATGGGTTCAAGGATAGATTCGAATGCGCAAAGACCTTTGGGGAGCTTCCGGAAATACTGGAGTCGTATGCGCCAGACGGTTCGCTGGTGCCCGCCGACATGTGGTCGACGCCGCTGGCTTTACGCGGTGAGATAGGCACTAACGTCGAGCGTACCCTGCGGCGCAAAGACAGCGGCGAATCCTGGGTCGCGAGCTACAGCTACGCTCCCATCCGCGACGATGCCGGTGCGATCGTCGGGGCCGTGGTAAGCGCCCGCGACATCACCGAGCGCAAGCGGGTCGAGGATGCGGCTCGCGCCGCCGCGGCGCTGGCAGAGGCCCGCGATTCCGCGCTGCGGGCCAAGGAGCGCAGTTCGCGATTCCTCGCTGCGGCGAGCCACGATCTGCGGCAGCCGCTGCAGACCATCGAATTGCTCAATGCAACGTTGCGCCGGCTCGTCACGGATCGCGATGCCACCGAAGTCCTGTCGCAGCAAGACCAAGCAATCGACTCCATGTCGAGACTGCTCAACGCCTTGCTCGACGTCAGCAAGCTCGAGTCCGGAGCGATCAACCCAGAACCCTCGCATTTTACCGTGGCCCCCATTTTCAACGAGCTGCGCATGGAGTTCACGGGCATGGCCGCCGATAAGGGATTGCAGCTCGATATCGACATGTGCGATGACGCGGTGTACAGCGATCCCGCGTTGGTGGAACAGATCTTGAGGAACTTGGTCTCGAATGCGGTCAAGTACACCAATGAAGGTTGGGTGCGCGTGCGCTGCCTGCATGAACAGGGTCTGGTTCGCATCATGGTGATGGATACTGGAGTCGGCATTGCCGCCGAACACCTGCCGCATATCTACGACGCGTTTTATCAAGTCGGCGTCGCGGCCAACAGTACGCGCGAAGGCTACGGTCTCGGCCTCAGCATCGTGCAACGGCTGGTCAAGTTGCTTGCCGTCAAGCTCGATGTGAGCTCCGAAGTGGGCCGGGGTTCGGCGTTCTCGCTGCTCTTGCCCGCTGCCGAGGGTCAGCGCATGGCCTCACCGCCGGCGATCGTGACAACGCCCGTGGTTGTCCCGCGCGAAAGCGGCGCCGCGCGCATTCTGCTGGTGGAAGACAATGCCTCGGTGCGGCGCGCCATATCGAGGCTGCTGGCGTTGGAGGGATTCAGCGTCACGCAGGTCGCGTCGCGGTCGGAAGCGCTGCAATACGTCCATGCGGGCGGCGGCGTGGATCTGCTGATCTGCGACTATCATTT
>Ga0210394_10003758_pt1 | contig 18523 bp, 15 predicted proteins | sample IncBWC12MmetaG_FD_160121 | JGI IMG/M metagenome (GOLD analysis project Ga0210394, IMG submission 160121) | Forest soil microbial communities from Barre Woods Harvard Forest LTER site, Petersham, Massachusetts, United States - Inc-BW-C-12-M | ecosystem: Environmental > Terrestrial > Soil >... | reverse complement strand
AAGCCGAGCTTGGCGCGGTTGATCACGTGTGGCGGGACGATGTCGGCGATCGCTCGCCGCAGCGCGTACTTGGTGGTCTCCCGGGTGAGCTTCAGCTCGGTCGGGATCGAGGCGCCGACCTGGAAGACGTCGATGTCCAGGAACGGGACGCGCAGTTCGAGTGAGTTCGCCATCGTCATCTTGTCGGCCTTCACCAGGATGTCGCCGCGTAGCCAGGTGAACAGGTCGACGTACTGCATCCGGGTCGAGTCGTCGAGGTGGGCGCTGGCGGCGTAGTGCGCACGGGTGACGTCCATGTAGGACAGCGCCGGGTCGTACGCGCGAAACAGCGACATCTCCTCTGGGCGGAAGATCCGTGCGTTGCCGTAGTAGCGCTCCTCGATGCCGATGGAGCCGCGGCGGAGGAGGTCCTTGCCGCGGATGCCCTCCGGCAGCCGGTCGGAGATCCGTGCAAGACCGCGGCGCGCCGCCGCCGGCATCCGGTCGAACGCGCGAAGCGAGATGGGCTCCCGGTAGATCGTGTAACCGCCGAAGATCTCGTCGGCGCCCTCGCCGGAGAGGACTACCTTGACGTGCTTGCGCGCCTCGCGGGCGATGAAGTAGAGGGGTACCAGCGATGGGTCGGCGACTGGATCGTCGAGGTACCAGACGACGAGCGGGAGCACACTCATCATCTCGTCCGGCGTCACGATCTTGGTGATGTGCTTGACTCCGATAGCGGCCGCCGACTCGGCCGCCACGTCGATCTCGGAGAAACCTTCCCGTTCGAAGCCGGTGGTGAAGGTGAGCAGGTCCGGGTTGTGCCGCTTGGCGAGCGCGGCGACGACGGTGGAGTCGATGCCGCCGGACAGGAACGAGCCGACCGTGACATCTGCTCGCATGTGCTTGGCGACCGAATCCTGCAGCGCCTCGGAGATCTCGCGGTAGAGCTTCTCCGGCTCCGGCACCTGCTTGATGGCGAAGTCAGGATGAAAATATCGGGTAACGGCAGGCCGTTCTCCCGGTCGCAGCGTGAACATCGTGCCTGACTCGACCCGGTCGATGGCCGGTGTCATGGACGCCGGCTCAGGGACGTATTGCAGCGTCAGGTAATGCTGCAGCGCGGTGGTGTCGACCTCGGCCGCGACGCCCGGCGCGGCGACGGCCAGCAGCGACTTCTTCTCGCTGGCAAAAAAGGAGCCGCGCTCGTCGCGGTAGTGATAGAGCGGCTTGATGCCGAACCAGTCCCGCGCACCGAACATCACCCGCTCGTGGGAATCCCAGATGAGGAAGGCGAACATGCCGCGAAGCTCGCTTACGATCTTGTCGCCGAGGTAGTGATAGCCGGCCACGATCGCCTCGCCGTCGCCGTCGGTCTCAAAGCGCGCGCCGAAGTCGCGGGTGAGCCGTTCCCGGAGTTCGAGGTAGTTGTAGATCTCGCCGTTGAAGATCAGGTGGTAACGGCCGGCCAGGTAGGGCAGCGGCTGGTGCGAGTGTTCGATATCGATGATCGACAACCGGCGGAACCCGATGACCACGTCAGCGTCCGACCACACCCCGGCCTCATCCGGGCCACGGTGCCTCATCTCGGCCAGGGATGTCTCGATATCGCTGGTTACCGCGCCGGTGTCGCCGTCGGCCGCGAGGAATCCGATCAGTCCGCACATAACGTCAAGTATCCCGGGTCGCGGTCAATGGAGTCGACGGACGGTAAACCTCGGCGTGCCGTCGTCGGCCTCGGCCTGTCCGCGGAACTCGTGCCCGCGCATCCGGCACCAGGCCCGGATGTCAGGGGCGGCGGCAGGATCGTCTGCCTCGACGATGATCGACTCGCCGGTCGGCACCGCCCGGATCGCGCGGGCGAGATCCAGGATCGGCAGCGGGCAGCGACGGCCACGGCAGTCCAGCACGACCGATCGGTCACCGGCTGCCCCGTTCAGGCTGCCGCTCACAGCCCACCGGCGCCCAGCTCGGCCCGCACCTGTGCGACGACGCCGGGAAGGATCGCGAGAAACCGCATCACCTCGGCTTCGGTGCTGCCGCGGTGCAGCGAGATCCGGACGTTGCCCGAGGTGAGCGCGCCCATCGCGACCAGCACGTGTGACGGCTCGAGCGTCGAGGCGCTGCAGGACGAACCGGAGGAGACCGCATAGCCACGCCGGTCCAGCGCGCCGAGCAGCGCCTCGCCGTCGACGTACAGGCACGAGAACGTGACCAGGTGGGGGAGCCTGTCGAGTGGATCGCCAAGTACCTCGACGTCGGGCACGTCGGCGGCCACCACCGCGCGGATCCGGTCGACGAGTGCCCGCAGCCGTGCCGATTCGTTCGCATGCTCAGCCAGGACTGCCCGCAAGGACGCGGCGGCGGCCACGATCGCAGGCACGTTAGGAACCCCGGGGACGCGACCACGATCGTCGGCCGGCACAGGGGAGCGCCACCTCGTTCCGGTGCGAACGGCGAGCAGGCCCACGCCGGGCGGCCCGCCCCAGAAGCGGGCGTCGGCCGCCAGCACCGACCAGCCGTCCGGCAGCGGGGCGTGCCCGACCGTCTGGCTGGCGTCGACGACCAGCGGCACACCGCGCAGCCGCGCGGCGACCTCGGCCACCGGCTGGGTGGTGCCGACCTCGTGATTGGCTGCCTGTAGCGCGGCGGCGGCAGCACCGTCGCCGGCCGCCGCGGCAAAGGCCTGCGGGTCGACCCGGCCGAGTGGGTCGACCCCGACCGAGATGGCTGCCCCGCCCGCCGCGACATGATGCTCGGCGGCGTGCAGAACGGCTGAGTGCTCCACGGCGCTGTGCACCAGGGTGCGGCCCCGCCGACGGTTGCCCGCCAGGGTGCCGAGCACGGCGGCGTGCAGCGCCTGCGTGCCGGAGGCGGCGAAGTCGACCTCGTCCGGCCGGGCGCCGATCGACTCGGCTATCGACTCGCGCGCGGCTTCCAGCAGCAGGTTCGCCCGCCGGGCCGGCCCGTGGAGCCGCGCGGGGTCGGCCCACCCGTCGTCGAGGGCGGCCAGCAGGGCCTGCCTCGCGACGGGGTGCAGCGGCGCCGACGACGCCGAATCGAAGTATCCCGCCACGCGACGACGGTAGGCCGACTGTGGACCAGCTCCGTACCGGGGCACCCCTCCCCGAAGCCCGCCCACGGGTCCAGTAGGCTCCGAACGACCGAGAAACGTGGTGTGGAAGGCGGTTGCACGTGCGTCGCAGACGTTGGGTTCGCGGTGGTCGGCTGACCCTGCTCGTCGGCGCGCTGATGCTGATGCTGACCGGCTGTTCCTCTACCAGCATCGAACGGAATCTTCGCTTCGGCTGGCCGACGGGCATCACCAAGCAGGCCGAGAAGATGCGCGTGCTGTGGACGTGGTCCTCGGTCGCGGCGCTCATCGTCGGCGTGCTGGTCTGGGGTCTCATCTTCGTGGTCTGCATCCGCGACCGGAAGAAGAGCGACGAGTTGCCGCCGCAGGTCAAGTACAACCACGTAATCGAAATCGCGTACACGATCGTTCCGTTCATCATCATCGCCGGGCTTTTCTACTACACGGTCGTCACCGAGAACTACGTAGACAAGCTGACCAAGAATCCCGATGTGAACGTCCAGGTCGACGCGTTCAAATGGAACTGGCAGTTCGAGTACACCAACTACCGGGGAACCGCGCAGGACACGAAGTACACCGGCACGGCCGATCCGGGCATGGCGAGTACGGACTATCCCGGCGTCGCTCCCGCCCTGCCGCTGTCGACCGTCGGATCGTCCAACGAGATCCCGGTCCTGGTCATCCCGCGGGGCGAGACGATCCGTTTCGATGAGCACTCCGAGGACGTCATCCACTCGTTCTGGGTGCCCGAGTTCCTCTTCAAGCGGGATGTGATCCCGTACGGCACTTCCAGCACTTCGCGGGACAACCAGTTCGAGATCACCGCGACTACGGACGGTTCCTACGTAGGCCGGTGCGCGGAGCTGTGCGGTACTTACCACTCGCAGATGAACTTCGAAGTGCGCGTGGTCGAGCCGCAGGTGTTCCAGAAATACCACGCCGCGCTGGCGCAGGTCGGGCCTACAGATCCCGCTCGCCAGTCGAAGGCGCTGACAGATGCGGGTATGGCGCCGTACGCGACGACAACCAAGCCGTTCAATACTGATCGCAACACGCGGTCGGCGTCCTAGGAGGCTCGGCCATGAAAATCGAAGCGAGAGTCTTCCTGGTCATCGCAGTTTTCTGCTGGATCATGGCGGCCGTCTACGGCTTCTGGACGGATGGCAGCCAGGGCCACGTCGAGGTCGTCGGTGTGTCGGCACTCATCCTGTCGGGTGGGCTGCTCGGTCTCGGTGGCTCGTTCTTCTGGTTCGTGTCGCGGCGCATCGATCCACGGCCCGAGGATCGCGAGGACGCAGAGATCGCTGAAGGCGCCGGCGAGCTCGGCTTCTTCAGCCCCGGAAGCTACTGGCCCTTCGCGCTGGCCGCGGCGGCGACGGTGGCGGGTGTGGGCTTGGCGTTCTTCCAGATGTGGCTGGCTTTCGCCGGTATCGGGCTGATCCTCTTCATGGTCGGCGGGCTGGTATTCGAGTACTACATCGGCGGACGCAACGAACTGGGCTGAATGCCTGTCTCAGCCATCCAGTAGCCCGCGCAACCGGGCCGCCACGACCTCCCAGCGCCAGTCGCGCTCGACCCACCGCCGGCCGGCCGCACCGAAGCGCGCCCGCAGCTCCGGATCGTCCAGAAGCTCGATCAGGCGCGCACTGATCGCGTCGATATCGCGGCCGTCCACCAGGTAGCCGGTGACACCGTCCTGGATCGCATCCGGCGCCCCACCGGAATCACCGGCGAGGACGGGCAGCCCTACCGCGGACGCCTCCAGGTAGACCATGCCGAGTCCCTCCACATCCATTCCGGCCCGGCGGGTCCGGCACGGCATCGCGAACACGTCGCCGGCCGCGAAGTGGGCCGGCAGGTCGGCGTGGCTGACGCCGCCGGTGAATACGACGTGTTCACCGACACCCAGCCGCTCGGCCAGCCTGCTCAGCGTCCGCTGGTACTTGCCGCGGCCGACGACGAGTAGCGCGGCGCCCGGGATCGCGCGCCGAATCGCCGGCAGGGCCCGGATCAACGCGTCCTGCCCCTTGCGTGGCACCAGCCGGGAGACGCAGACAATCACCGGCCGGCCGGTGAGCCGGTAGCGCTGCCGGATCCGGGAGCCGTCGATTCCGGGGTGGAATGCGTCGACGTCGACGCCGGGTGTGAGCCGCTCCAGAGTTGCTGCCGGCCCGAATGCCGGTGCGAGCAGGCGCCTGGTGTACTCGCCGAGATACGTGATCACGTCGCAGTCGCGGCCGATCCGGCGCAGCGCGACCCGCCCCGGCGCGAGCTTGGCCCAGCCGACCTCGTGGCCGTGTGTGCTCGCAATCTGCCGGGTGACACCGGCTGAGCGCAATGCCGGTGCGAGCAAGCCCAGCGGCGCGCTGGCGCCGAACCAGGCCGCCTGGCAGCCGTGCTCGCGTGCGGTGGCTACGACCCGGCCGCGTGCGGCCGGCGTGGGCACCAGCAGGCCGGTCGGATGCCGCACGACCGGGAACGGCTGCTGAGCGTCGAACTCGGCAGCTCCCGGGTAGTCGGAGGCGTAGACGACGATCGAGCCGGCCGGTTGACGCGTCACCATCGCGTGCACGAAGGACTGGATCCCGCCTTGCCGCGGTGGAAAGTCATTCGTGACGACGATCGTCTTCAGCGGGGTCGAATGCGGCACGGACACCTGTCTAGCGCAGCTCGGCGCCGAGGTAGTGCTGCCACGCCACCGTGAACTGCGCCGGTGTCATCTTCAGCACGGATTTCAGTCCTGCTGCCACGGCGGCCTCGGCACCCAGGGGAGAGGCGCCGACCTGCTTGACGAAGCTCACCAGGGCGGCCTGCCCGGCCGTCGCGGCGATCAGCCGGCAGGCCAGCCACGCCTCCTCGTAGCTCTGCGGGAGCCGGGCATTCGACCCGTCGAAGTCCGCCGTAGTGGGCAGCGCGGCGGGAATAGTGCCCTCCCGTACCTCCTTGGCGAGCTCAGAGGCGGCCACTGGCAGCGTCTGGCCGGTGCCCAGATTAGCCACGTACTCCGCGAAACCCTCTGTCAGCCAGAGCGGGGAGGACGGCCCCCTGCTGGCCCAGGTCGCCACCAGCGTCACCTCGTGCCGCAGCACGATCCGTAGCCCGACCGCGTCCAACCGGCTGAGGTTCGCCGGGTTGACCGCGATCCGGACTCCGAGTGCCTGCCCGGCACCGGCGTCCATCCCATTGGCATAGGTCGTTGCCGCGATCTGGCTGAGAAGCAGGTCATCGCTGATCACCTGATTCATCTCGGCCGGGGTGCTGGGCACGATCACCGCGATCTCCCGGTTCCAGCCGGTACCCCACACGCTCGACACCGCCGGCACTGCCGCATCCACTACCGCGGCGAGCCGGGGCATCAGCGAGGCCTCGTCCGGGTGAGCGAGCACGAGGCTGTACCTGCCGCGATAGACGTCCACCGGGCCGAAGTCCCAGGGGCCGTGCCAGCTGGCGCCGGCCTCGTCGGTGAGGTCGGAGTCGCTCGCGATGAGCACTTGGCCACCACGGTCGACGAAGGTCAGGTAGAGCGGGTATGAGGCCGGCGCCGGATCGACATCGCGGAGCGAGTAACTGAAGTCCACCCGCATGATCTGGGCCGGCGCGCCATAGTGCGCGGTCGCCGCGTTGTTGGCTGCCGGGTCGGTGACCGGCGCCGCCGCGCGGTAGTTCCAGCTCGCTACGGGCACGCTGGCCAGGTTGTCGAAGGATGCCAGCTGAGCCGCGCGGAACGCGGCATCGGACCGGTCGCCGTCGATGCCGGCCATGAACCTCTTCGACGACCGCGACATCACCGCAGTGCCGTGCCGGGCAAGCAGTGCCTGGATCTGGGGGAGTGTCGGAGCCGCGCGAGTCGCTCGGCCGAGTGATCCACCGTCGAACGCGAAACCGACAGTGGCCCCCGTGATCGCCGATGCGACGACCACGAAGGCCACCAGCAACACACGCCGGCTCGGCGGACGCTGCTCCATCCGTGGAGCGTACGAGGTCAGGTCAGCCGCGTCGCGCCGCTGTAATCGCCCTGGAAGGACGCGAGCGTCACGACCTTCACGTCCTCGCCCGGTTCCGGAGCCGACACCATCAAGCCGCCGCCGATATAGATCGTGACGTGGCCGATCGGCTGATAGAAGAACACCAGATCTCCGGGCTCCAGCGCCGATTCAGCGACTGGCGTGCCGATGTGCGACTGCGCCTCGGCGTTGTGCGGCAACTGCACCCCGGCCGATGCCCAGGCGGCCATCGTCAGGCCCGAGCAGTCGTAGGAGTCCGGGCCCGACGCGTCGTATACGTAGGGCTTGCCAACCTGTGCGAGTGCGAACGCGACTGCCTTGGCCGCGGCCGAGCTGCCGGCGTGTACCGCGCTCGTAATACTCTGAGCCTGCGCCATGCTGACGGTTCCGGTGCTCTGGTAGACCGTTCGCTGCGCGGCGGTCAGCGAGGCCAGCAGCGCCTCGAACTTGTTCTGGTCGGCCTCGAGCGAAGCCTGCTGTTTCTTCAGGCTTGCCTGCCTGGCAACGGCGGCGGCGAGGAGGGCGTTCGCCTGGGTGCTGGCTGCCTCGGACGCCTTCCTTGCTGAGAGAACCTGGCTCAGCATGTCCGCGCGGTGCACCGAGAGGAGGTTGATCGTGGTGAGCGTCTGCATGTAGCTCTGCTCGGAATTGCTGTTGAGGAGCGCGCCAGTACGGCTGAATGACGGCCCCTCGTACTGGACGGCGAGGGTCTGCGCCATCTCGGCACGCTCGGTGCGGTAAGTCTGCGCCAGCGCGGTGGCCTTCGCCTCGGTTGCCGTATAGGCCGCCTTCTTGGCAACGATATCCGCGGTGACGAGATTCAGCTGCTCGGCGAGCTGCTCGTTCTGGCGCGAGATCGTGGTGAGCTGCGCGGTCACCGAGGCCACCGTCGGCGGAGCCGCGGCCGGAGTCGGGGTCGCACTGACCACCGACGGGAGTGCGATGGAGAGAGCTGCTAGGGCGAGACCGCCGGCCAAGGTGAACCGGAGACGGCGGAGTGAACTTGTCGCCACAGGAGGTGAGACCTCATTCTTCCAACGAACCGCCTACCGAGTTAGCTGACGGGTTCGGGCCGGAAGCAGCCCTACGGCACCGTGGTGGCGAGCAGCCTCGGGCAGCTATCCTGCGCGCTGCGTCGAGATCCCCACCTCGGCACCGATTCACCCCAGGGAAGATTGGGTCCCCGGTTTGCGACATCGTGCCCGTCCCGGGCCTCGCCAGTGCCGGTGCACCTGAGTGCGCCTGCTCGCGCCGCCGGAACCTGAAGAACCTTGGCGGCGACGACCGCCAAGACCCTGACTCAGGACCTTGGCTCGAATACGTGGTTCGGTAACCGGTCTTGGGACGTGATGTCGTTGCAATTCGGCGGTAACCCACCAGCGGTACCCCTGTGGGCACCAGCTAACTGGAAGGTCTCGGAAAGGTTACGGGACGGGGTGCCGCAGAATCAATCCGAGACACCGATCCGATGAATAAATCTCATGCGGTCCGGCGTCGTGGATGACGCGCCGGTTCCGGTTTCCGTGCCGGAACCAGCCGAAGCGGTGGTACGAGACCAACTCCGGCCAGCGAGTCGAGCGCGGCGACCTCGGCCTGGTCCAGGTCGGCGGACTGGCCCGACGAGGCCAGCAGAACGCTGATGACGCAGTCGCTACAGCTGATATCGCGAACCACGCATGTGTCACAGTCGATGAGCACGAAGCACCTCCACCAGGCGAGAGCGCCGATCGTCGGCGTCCGAACAGACGTTAGGCACCAGGTCCGACAGTTCGACCGGCTTAGCTCCGCTGATCGACTAAGCGGGGGCGGTTCATAACCGATGGACAGCTTCGCCGGTGCTCCGGTGTCACTGATGCTCCAACCGGGCGAGCAGCACGGCGGAAGGCACCGACCAGGCACCGGCGCCCCGCACGTCCATCGCCACCTGCTGATCCGTGGAGACCACGATGAGTGCCCGCCCGCGCGGCTCGGCGGCGACCAGGCGGCGGATCAAGTCGTCCGCGATCTCGTCCGTCGCGCTGAACAGCACCCGCACCCCGCGTGGTGTCGGCACGCTCGAGGCCGGGCGACCGCCGCCGTCGAAGGCCACCGTTACCTCGATGCCGGTACGTGCGGCCAGGCCGGCCAGTCCGCCGAGCAGCCGTCGCCGCTGGTCGGCGAGCGGGAGCTCGCCGTAGCCGGACATCGTGACGTTGTACCCGTCGACGATGAGGTGGACGTGCGGCAGCTCGAGCAGTTGGTCCAGCGTCGCCGTGTCATCGGCGTGGCGTATGTCGGCGGACGTGGCGCCGCCGAGCAGGCCGCCGGCAACCGTGTCCGCCGGCCGGACGGACACCGCAGGCAGCGAGAGTTCGCGCCGGATGCCGGCCGCGGCCTGGATCAGGGTGTCGCTCAGCAGCCAGAGCCGCGCCTCGTCGACATCCCGTTCGAGGCGACCGCTGCGCCTGGCTGCCTCGAGCGCCCTCTCGAGCTCGCTGATCCGGGCCCGGAGCCTGCGCTCGTCCGCCGCGCGCGCCGACTCGTCCGCCGTCGCACGCGCCGTCGAGGCGGTGATCACGGCCAGTGCCTCGTCCCGAGCTTGCCGAGTTGCCTCGAGTTCGGCGGTCCGGGCGCGCAACTGGCGCCTGACCTCACTGAGCTCGGCCCCGGACTGCCCGGACGCCGCGACCACCGCCGTCCTGGTGCGAGCAGCGCCGGCCCGCAACTGTGCCCGCACATCGGCCAGCTCGGCGCGCAACCGGTCAAGTTCGGCGGCCTGCTCGCCGCGATCGAGATCTCGCCGCTGCCTGGCCCAGCGCTCGACCGCGGCACCGAGGGTGCGCTGCCAACCGGACGGGCGCAGCAGGTACGCGAGCACCGCGGCGTCGAGTGGGTCGGAGGCGGTGGTGGAGCCGCCGGTCCGCACCGCCTCGGCCAGCTGTGCCGAAGCCTGGGCGACGACGTCGGCTACCCGGGACCGGAACCCCGCGTCGGCATCCAGCGCCGCGGCCAGTGGCCCCGCCCCGAGCCGCAGTCGCTTCGCCGGCGTGAAGCGAGCGACCGGGCGCAGCGCGGCCGGGATGTCATCGGACGGCAACCGCCCCAGGACCTCCGCGGCGACAGCGACCAGCCGCTGCCGCGCGGGCTCGGGCAGCAGGACGCCGTCGGCTTCGGTCTCATCGGCTTCGGTCTCGTCGGCTGTGCCGGTTGGGTTGGACACCACCCCCGAACCCTACGGCGACGCACTGGAAACGCATTTCGTCAGAGGTTCCGCCTAGCGTCGGTGTTCGTGAGTGAGAGCCGTGCGCAGTTCATCCAGACCAGCCTCGACGAGCTCGACGAGCCACTTCGGCTGACCACGTTCACCGTGGTGGATCTCGAGACGACCGGTGGGGCAGCCGGTTCAGATGCGATCACCGAGGTCGGCGCGGTCAAGGTGCGTGGCGGCACCGTCCTGGGGGAGTTCCAGACGCTGGTCCAGCCGGGCCGTTCGCTCAGCCCGTTCGTCAGCGTGCTCACCGGCATCACCGACTCGATGCTGGTCAGCGCGCCGCAGGCCGGGTCGGTCCTGCCGGCCTTCCTGGAGTTCGCCCACGGCAGCGTGCTGGTGGCGCACAACGCACCGTTTGATATCGGCTTTCTTCGGGCCGCGTGCGCCGGCGCCGCACTCGCCTGGCCCAGCTTCGCGATCGTGGATACCGCCGTGCTCGCCCGGCGAGTGCTGACCCGAGACGAGGTGCCGAACTGCAAGCTGGCCACCCTGGCCGCGTTCTTCCGCGCGCAGACGCAGCCGTCGCACCGCGCGCTGGCGGATGCGCGAGCCACGGTGGACGTGCTGCACGGGCTCATCGCCCGGCTCGGCACCCTCGGTGTCGAGTCGCTGCCGGAGCTGCGCAGCTTTACCGCGCAGGTCAGCCCGGCACAGCGTCGCAAGCGGCACCTCGCCGACCGGCTGCCTGGTTCCCCCGGGGTGTACGTCTTCCGCGATGACACCGGCGGTGCGCTCTATGTCGGCACCAGCCGCAACATCCGGGCCCGGGTGCGGAATTACTTCGTGGCCAGCGAGACCCGTAGCCGGATGGGCGAAATGGTCGCCCTTGCCACCCACGTCGATCCGATCGAGTGTGCGCACACCCTCGAGGCCCAGGTCCGCGAACTGCGCCTGATCGCAGCGCACAAGCCGCGCTACAACCGCCGATCGAAGTTTCCCGAGCGAGCCGTCTGGCTGAAACTCACCTCCGAGGCGTTCCCGCGGCTGTCGATCGTCTCGAAGGTGGGAACGGACTGCGCCGCCTATCTCGGGCCGTTGCGTTCACGACGGCAGGCCGAGACCGTCCGGGACGCGATCCACGATGCCGTCCCGCTGCGCCAGTGCACTGACCGGCTCCCGGCGCACGGGGGCTCCCGGACGGCGTGCAGCCTCGCCGAGATGGGCCGCTGCTGCGCACCCTGCGAACCGGCCCCGTCCTCGGCGCGATACGGCGAACTGGCCGAGCTGGTCCGCTCGGCGTGGGCCGGTGACATCCGGCCATTGATCGAGCCGTTGCGCGCCCGGCTGCACCGGCTGGTGACCGACCAGCGGTACGAGGACGCCGCATTGCTGCGCGATCGAATCGCCACCGTGGTCCGCGCCTGCGCTCGCATGCAGCGGATCTCCGCGCTGACCACCATCGAGGAGCTGGTCGCGGCCGGCGCCGACGGATCAGGTGGCTGGAATCTCGCCGTCATCCGGTACGGACGCCTCGCCGCAGCGGCGCACGCTTCCCGCGGCATCGATCCGATGCCGGTGATCGCGGCGCTGCTGGCAACCGCCGAGGTCGTGTCCGCGGGGGCGGCGCCGCTGCCGGCCGCACTGGCCGAGGAGACGGAGTGCATCCTGCGCTGGCTCGAGGAACCGGGTGCCCGGCTCGTACACACATCCGTCCCGTGGGCGATGCCGGCATACGGGGCCGGCTCGTTGACCGCATTCATGGCCGCGGACGCTGCCCGGCGGGCGGCCGACCCCTTCGCCGACCGCCGCCGGTTAGGTCTCGTCGCCCGGCCCGCCCGCGACTCGGGCCCGCTCGCCGCGGCCCTACGATGACGCCATGATCACAGCGATCGTCATGATCTCAGTGGAGACCGACCGGATCCCCGAGGTCGCCGGGCAGATAGCCGAGCTCGACGGCGTCAGCGAGGTGTACTCCGTGGCCGGCGACGTGGATCTCGTCGCGATCGTGCGCGTTCGGGAGTTCGAGCAGATCGCGGATGTGATTGCCGGGCGGCTGTCCAAGGTCGCCGGCGTGCTTCACACCGACACCCACATCGCGTTCAGGGCGTACTCCCGCCACGACCTGGACGCCGCGTTCTCGATCGGCTTCGACGGCTGACCCGGCTCAGCGGCCGTGGTCGAGCTGCGCCAGCCAGTCGTTGTACGCGCTGCGGGCGGTGTCGTCGTCGTCGAAGCCCGCCGGTGCGCCGGCATCCTCGGAGGGCGCATAGGCCGCCACGCCGGTATTGGCGGTGAAGTTCGCCCGCCGGGCCTGTTCGGCCCAGCCCTGCTCGTCCCGGCGCCGCAGTTCCGGGCGGCGCAGCCAGCCGACCACCAGCGCGACCATCACGACCGCCATGATGCCGTCGCCACCGAACCACATGATCGCGCCGCCGGTCCTGGTGTCGGACAGCGGATTGACCGTCAACGTCGGTGACGTCATCATCGCGACCGGGCTGGTGCCCTCAAGCAGGATTACCCCGGTGAAGGTGTCGATCGCCATCGCCAGTGCCAGCATCAGCCATCGCGCCGGGGTGGCCAGCCGCCAGCGGATCGGCTCGTCGCCAACCACCAGCGCGAAGAACTGGCAACCGACGAGCACGTAGACGAGGTGCTCGAGCTGCCCGGCCCAGGTCACCCGCATGATGGTGTTCATCACCCCGGTCAAGTGACTGCCGACGATCACGACCGCATAGGTGGCCAGGGCGACCGGCGGCGAGGTGAGCAGCGACACCACTCGCCCGCGCAGCACCGCCTCGATCCGCAGCCGGGTCCGCTTGCGGGTCACGGTCAAGGCGAGCGTCAGCGGCCGGCCGGCGACGAGCAGCACCGGCGCCACCATGACCAGGGCCAGATGCCCCAGCATGTGCGCTGAAAACAGCACCTGGTCGTAGACGGCGATGCTGCCGTTCGTCGCGAACGCACAGACCGCAAGGCCGGCCAGGAATGAGGCGGTCCGCGGTAGCGGCCAGCGACGCCCGGGTTCCCTCACCGCCACCAGCGACACGGCGGTGAGGTAGGACGCGGCGAGCAGCACCAGTACCACCAGCGCGACAGCGTCCAGTTGCCAGGCGGTGAGGATCCGCAGCCCGAGCAACGGTCGCAGCGAGTTGCCGTCCGAGCCGGCCCGGTACAGCGCGGTAGACACGGGCATGCCCATCGAGTCGGTTCGGGTCGTCGGCGCCGGGCCGAGCGTGGCCGAACGGCCGAGGTAGTTGACCACGGCGGCGGCGAGCCCGCCGATTGTGACCGCCGCGACGATCCAGGCGCTGACTGCAAGTGGTGGCGGCCGTCGCGGCGTGGACCGCGGCATAGGCCCCGGCGGCCGCTCGCCGGGCTCGTGCTCGCCGACCTCCTGTGTGCCGGCTTCGTGCTTGCCGATCTCCTGCGCGCTCACGCCCTGATTGTCCACCCGTCACGCATCGCCGGTCACGCCTGTATCCGGGCCCGCTGACTCAGTTCGATCCAGCGTCGCAGTACCTGTGCCGCCGCCCCCGAGTCGATCGCCGTGCGCACCTCGTCCAGGGCCTGCCCGATCTGAGCGGCCAGCTTGTTGCCGTGCGCCGGACCGTCGTGGACGGCTACGGCCGCGGCGGCGTTCAACAGCACGGCATCGCGTACCGGGCCACGCTCGCCGGCCAGCACCTGCCGGACCACCGCGGCGTTGTAGGTTCGATCACCCCCGCGCAGCGTGGACGGGTCCACCAGCGGCAGGCCGTACGCTGCCGGATCGACGGTGGCGGTGGACACCTCACCGCCGGTGGTGATCCAGACGCGTGAGGTCGTGGTGGTCGTCAGCTCATCCAGCCCGTCGTCGCCACGAAACACCAGCGCGTCATCGCCCCGGAGTGCGAACACCCCGGCCATCACCGGCGCCAACCGGAGGTCCGCACAGCCGATCGCCGACGCACCCGGGCGTGCCGGGTTGGTCAGCGGACCAACCAGGTTGAACGCGGTCGGCACACCGATCTCCCGGCGTGCCGGGCCGGCGTGGCGCAGGCCCGGGTGGAATACCGGGGCGAAGCAGAAACCGATTCCGGCCTCGAGCGCGGTGCTGGCCACACCGGCTGGCCCAAGATCGATTGCGACGCCGAGTTCCTCGAGCACGTCAGCTGTGCCACAGAGCGAGGAGGCGCTGCGATTGCCGTGCTTGACCACCCTGCGACCGGTGCCGGCGACCACCAGCGCCGCCATCGTAGTGATGTTGACCGTGTGTGCCTGATCGCCGCCGGTACCGACGACGTCTACCGTGCGGCCCTCGACCACGACCGGCAGCGCGCGCGCCAGCATGGCCGCGACGAGCCCGGCGAGTTCCTCGGCAGTCTCACCTTTGGCTCGCAGGAGAACGGCAAATGACGCGAGCTGGGCCGAACTCGCGTTGCCGGACATGATTTCGTCCATCGCCCAGGCCGTGGTCGAGCCCGCTAGTGCCTCGCCGCGCATCAGTGCCGACAATGCCTTCGGCCAGGAGTGCCCGGATTCGTCGGCGGGCCGGCTCTCGGTCACGGGCGTGTCTCGGTCACGGGCGTCTCGGTCTTGGCCGTATCAGCGGACGACAGGGATACCGGCAAGCCGCGCCTGAAGCTGGGCGCCGACGGCAGCCGCGGCGACCACCGGATCGAGCGGCATGCTGATGACGCCGTCGGCCAGCGACCAGCTCGCCAGCCAGCCGTCCTGCTTGCGGGCCACCACGACCACGACCGGCGGGCAGTCGTCGATCTCGTACTTGAATTGCCGCGCCAGTCCCATTCCACCCGTTGGCTGGGACTCGCCATCAAGGATCAGGAGATCGATGTCACCGAGGTCGACCTGCTCGATCACCTGGGCGCTGGTCTCGCATTCCAGCCAGTCGACGCGCGGCGACTCCGGCGTCGGCCGTCGGCCGACCGCCATCCGGACCTGGGCCCGGAATTCTGGCCGATGGCTGTACACCAGGACAGTCGCCGTCTGGGACGAAGCGCTCGCGCTGCTCACGGCCGGAATCGTAGCCGCGAGCCAGCGGTGCGCTGCGCTCGGCCACCCGCTTTCCGATCCAGGCCCGATTGCCTACCGACATGCCACCCCTGCCGGAACACCCCTTCCGGGTCAGGCAATAATGCTGTCGTGACTTCGACAGCCGCGCCCAGCTTCGAGGCCAGCAAGGTGCACTCCTTGACGCGACCCAACCTCGTCAGTGTCGGCACCATCGTCTGGCTCTCCAGCGAGTTGATGTTTTTTGCAGGACTGTTCGCCATGTACTTCACGGTGCGTTCAGTCCATTCGCACGATTGGCCGATGGTGTTGCCGGACGGTAAACACGTCCAGCTCTTCCTGTGGCACGGCATCCCGCTCTACGCCCTGCCCTTCACGGTGATCCTGGTTGCGTCCAGCTTCACCTGCCAGTGGGGCGTCTTCGCCGCCGAACGTGGTGATGTGTTCAAGCTTCGTCGCTGGTTCAGCATCACCTTCGTGATGGGCCTGATCTTCGTACTCGGTCAGGCCAACGAGTACCGGCTCCAGTACCACGACGGCAACACGATTGCCGCTACCGGTTACGGCTCGGTCTTCTTCCTGACGACCGGGTTCCACGGCCTGCACGTCATCGGCGGTCTGATCGCATTCGTGATCTTCCTGATCCGGACCACGCTGGGCAGGTTCACCCCGGCCCAAGCCACGGCGGCGATTGTTGTCTCCTACTACTGGCACTTCGTCGACATCGTGTGGATCGGGCTCTTCGCCACGATCTACCTGATCCGTTGACCAACCGTTGACCGTGAAGGGACGTCCGTGAACGACGAGATCGACGTCGAGTTCGGCTTTACGCCGGCAGTCTCGGCAACAGGTGATGACCAGGGGTCGCCCGGCCGCGCCGGCAGATCCTCCGCGCCCGCGCGCAGCAGCAGGCCCGCGGGCAAGCGCAGCTGGCGGCGGCGAGCCGCGGGCGGCATGGTGCTGGTCGCCGGCCTGGCCGCGATGGGTGGCCTCTACGGCCTGTTCGCCTCGTCCTCGGGCGCCGACTCGTCGACCGCCGACTCGGCCAACATCGCCACCGGCCAGCAGCTCTTCGACGTCAGCTGCATCACCTGTCACGGCGCGAACCTGCAGGGCGTTACCGACCGCGGTCCGTCGCTGCTGGGCGTGGGTGCTTCGGCGACCTACTTCCAGCTCAGTACCGGGCGCATGCCGGCAACGGCGCAGGGCGCGGAGGAATACCGCAAGACCTCGCAGTTCACCGAAGCGCAGACCGACGACATCGCCGCGTTCGTCCAGTCGATCGGCGGCGGTCCCACGGTGCCGACCGGCAGCCTGCGCACTGACTCCAGCCAGGTCGCGGCCGGTGGCGAGCTGTTCCGCCTCAACTGCGCCTCCTGCCACGGCCTGTCGATGCGTGGCGCGCCGCTCTCGGCCGGTAAGACCGCGCCGAGCCTGGGCGCCGCGACCGACAAGCAGATCTACACCGCCATGCAGTCCGGGCCAGAGAATATGCCCGTGTTCAGTGACAACGAGCTGACCCCGGACCAGAAGAAGTCAATCGTCACCTACATCCAGACGATGAAGGCATCCAAGGATCCTGGCGGCAACGGTCTCGACCGTATCGGCCCGGTCTCCGAGGCGCTGGTCATCTGGATTCTCGGAATTGGCGCGATGGTCGCCACGATTCTGTGGATCGGAGCCAAGTCGTGACCATGCCCCACCACGGTGATTCCTCGTCGCTGAGCGCTGAGGAACTCGCCGCGATGAGCCCCGAGCAGCAGATGATCGCCGGTGCGGAGGCCGACGGCGTCCGCATCGTCCACCGGCGCAATCGCTTCCCGATCCCGGGCACCAAGGCCGAGAAGCGTGCAGAGCGCGGCGTGTCGATGTTCTTCCTGCTCGCAGCCCTCGCCGGCGTCGGGTTCATCGTCGCGTTCATCGTCGTTCCGTACCACTGGCAGTTGCCTGGTGAGAGCCAGAACTTCCGCTTCTACACGCCAGTGCTCGGCGGCCTGCTCGGACTGATGCTGGTGCTGATGGGTTTCGGCGCCGTGCTCTGGGCGAAGTGGCTGATGCCCGAGGAGGAGGCCGAGCAGGACCGGCACGACGAGCCGAGCACCGACGAGGACAAGGCCTTCATCCAGTCGACCCTGGCGGTCGGCCTGCAGGACGCCGGCGTGCCGCGCCGCTCGATGCTGCTGCGCTCGCTCGGCCTGGCCGGCGGCGCGCTGCTCACGGTTCCGCTGGTCGCACTCGTCGGCGCGATGATCAAGAAGCCTGGCAAGCAACTGGACCACACGCCCTACGGCATCCTGTTGCCGAACTATCCCAACGGCGTCCCGATCATCTACTCGACCGGCATCCGGGTCAGCGCCGACGATCTAGAACCGGGCGGTCTGGCCACGGTCTTCCCCGTCGGCTATGTCAGTGACGCGAGCGCGCCGACGCTGCTGATCCGGCTCCGCCCGGGCCAGGTCGTCAAGGCCCGCAAGGGTCAGGCCGGTTTCCAGTTCGGCGACTACGTCGCCTTCTCCAAGATCTGCACCCACGCCGGCTGCCCGGCGTCGCTGTACGAGCAGCAGACCTCGCGCTTGCTGTGCCCCTGCCACCAGTCGCAGTTCGAGGTGCTCGAGGACGCCAAGCCGGTGTTCGGCCCGGCCACTCGCAGCCTGCCCAAGCTGCCGCTCGGCGTCGAAGTTGTGGACGGCGTTCAGTACTTCGTCGCGAAGAGTGACTTCCACGAACCCATCGGTCCGGGATTCTGGGAACGGTCATGATCGCGCGCATCGCAAATTCCGGAGGTAGCGCATGACCAGCACCCAGGTGCGCCCGGCGAAACGGTCGGGTAAGCCCACTACTCCGGCCGGCAAAGCGGGCACGTTCCTCGACGAGCGCTTGCACATGGCCGGACCCATGCGCAAGCAGTTGAACAAGGTATTCCCGGACCACTGGTCCTTCATGATGGGCGAGATCGCGCTCTACTCGTTCATCGTCCTGTTGCTGACCGGCACGTACCTGACGTTCTTCTTCGACCCGTCAATGGCCGATACCGTCTACCACGGTCGCTACATCCCGCTCGACGGCGTGACCATGTCGAATGCGTACGCGTCCACCCTGAACATCAGCTTCGACGTCCGGGGCGGCCTGATCATCAGGCAGATCCACCACTGGGCCGCGCTGATGTTCCTGGCGTCGATGATCATCCACATGTTCCGGGTGTTCTTCACCGGCGCGTACCGCAAGCCACGCGAGTTGAACTGGCTT
>Ga0210394_10003757_pt1 | contig 18525 bp, 14 predicted proteins | sample IncBWC12MmetaG_FD_160121 | JGI IMG/M metagenome (GOLD analysis project Ga0210394, IMG submission 160121) | Forest soil microbial communities from Barre Woods Harvard Forest LTER site, Petersham, Massachusetts, United States - Inc-BW-C-12-M | ecosystem: Environmental > Terrestrial > Soil >... | reverse complement strand
GCACCACCTTGTCCGCAAACTCCGTGGTCTCGCGGAGACTGCCGCTGCCCGACACCAGAATGGAAAACACTGCGGCCTGGTCGGGATCGATCTTCGTGATTACGGGCGGCAACACATTGGGAGGCAGAAAGCGCATCGTGGCGGCCACGCGTTCGCGAATATCCTGCGCCGCGCCGTTCAGATCGCGTTCCAGCGTGAATTTGCATGTAATGCGCGCGTTTCCTTCGTTGGCTTGCGTGGTCAGCTCATCCATGCCGCTCACGCTGCTGATCGCCTCTTCCAGCGGTAGGACGACCTGCGAATTCAGCTCTTCCGGCGTTCCGCCGGGCAAGATCACGCTCACACTTACCGAAGCGGGATCGGCGCTAGGGAAAAGGTCAACTCCCAAATCGCGAAACGAGAAGATGCCCAGCACGACGAGAAAGCTCACCAGCATCGTCGCGAACACCGGCCGTCTGACGCAAATTTCCGGAAGGGACACCAGGCTCTACCTCGAATCTTTAAATCGCATCCCGCACCGACACACAGTGGAGATCATTGTTTGGCAACTTTGATGCTGAGGCCGTCTTTCAGCGCGAGTTCCTGGCCTTCTGCTGCCAACGCCAAACGATCTCCTTCTTTGACGCCTTCCAGAATTTCCACGTCCTCTCCCGATTGGTCGCCGATCTTGATCTCTGTTTCCTTGAGCTTGTTTCCGTTCACGATGTAAACCTTGTAAATGCCGTAGGCATAGGTCATCGAACGCCGCGGAATCACCAGCACTCTTTCCACTTTGCTCGTGAGAAGACTTGATTTGGTAAAAAAGCCCGCCTTGAGCAAGCGTTCGTGATTCTCCACGAGGCCCTCAACGTCAAACGTGCGTGTCGTTGGATCGACAGAAGGATTGATCCGCCAGATTTTTCCGCTAAAAGTGCGGCCCGGAAAAGCTTCCACTGTGACTTCGGTCGGCTGGCCAACACTCACCCACGCCGCCATCTTTTCGGGCACTTTTAATCGCGCGCGCATGGGATCGATATTCACGATCCCAAATGCCGGAGTCGGCGTCGTTGCTGCCTTCAGATATTGCCCTACGGTTACGTCGCGCTCCTTAATGAAGCCGTCAAAAGGCGCGCGGAGGCTGGTGTCGCGAAGTTTCTTTCGCGCCAGGTCAAGCGCTGCCTCATCCTGCTTGACCACAGCCTGCATGTTAGTGACATCCTGCAAGGCCAGATCGTAAGCAGCTTTCGCCGCATTGTAATTGGCTTCGTCTTCATCGTAGGTCTGCTTTGGCACCACCCCCTGCTGCGTGAGTTCACCGGTGCGCCTGAACTTTTGCTCGGCGTTGGCCAAATCCGCAGCCGCCTTTTTCACAGACGCCGCTTGCGCCGGATCTTTGAGTTCCTCCTGACCCTCGGCGAGTCCTAGTTTGGCTCTCGCCTGATCGAGCAGCGCCTGAGCCTGCGAAACAGCAAGTTCATACTCGAGCGGGAGAATCTGCGCCAGCACCTGGCCTTTGATCACATGATCTCCGACGTCGACCAGAACTTTTTCTGCCCGCCCGTCAACCTCGGGGCTCACCGTAACTTCGTCAAAGGCGAATAAGGATCCGACTGCTTCCACCGTGCGATTCACTTGGCGCGACTCTACGGTCGCGATCGACACCGTCAGCGCCTTGTCTTCGCCCGACGACCCGGCTGCGGTGACTTTCCGCGTATTTCCGCAAGAACCGGCGAACAGACTTATGACAAGCGTCAACCACACGGTCGCGCTCACCTTTCGCAGCCGGCACACAGGATGTGGGGCCATGGGCAGAACGACGCTCCTTTTCGTATTTTCCTTCGCAGCCGAACTGGAGAAATCAAAATGCGCTGAGGCGTCCGGCTCGGACATACCCGCGCTACACAAGTGGTCGCGACGAGAGAAAATCAGCTTAGGCAGCAGGCGGTGCGCGCGGCGAGCAATCCTTTGGCGAAGGCTCGGGTGAGGCAAAGTCAATCAGCACTGATGGGGCAAACGCTATAACAGCCAATTGCGGTAGTTTCAGGCTCGTTCCGACACGTGCCGGAAGGTGTATGGCGTAGCAGATCGGGCACGGCGTCGAACTCTGGAGGTCACGATGATGGTGGAGAAAAGCAACGGATCCCGCCAATAAGAAGACAAAGATTAGAAGGCCTGCCGCAATTCGCCGTTGCAGACCAGCCGCGCGGTCGGAGCGAGGCGCTAACCTGAACCTTATCTGGGTCTTTCGGAGTGCGGTTAGCCGTGGCATCGGATTTACCGAGGCAATCTCTGCTGGTCCATGATTCGACCCTGACGGATATGCAAGGCTTATAGTTCAGCGATCAGATTGCTGTCAAGTGGGAAGAACGAAGGAAGAACGAGGGGATTTGAAGGTTCACGCCCAATTTCCATCATCGTCGAAAGCAAGATCGCACAGTCGAGCGCGAGCAAATAGACTGGTTGCATCAATTGATCGTCGGACACGTCGGGCGTATTGCGAGGGACGCACAGCTTACGGGCTCTTTGCAAGAGGGCGAACCAAAACACAAAAGGTGACATTTTAAACGAGGTAACGAAGGGGACATTTGAAACGAGCTTTGACACCCCGGTGGAAATTTCTTGACAATCTGGGAGGCGGGGATGAGTATGAGCGGCTTACGGGTTCCGTTATGAACCGCTTGTCCTGCCGCGCCTCCATTCTCCTGGCGATGCTCGCCTTTCTGATGGTTTCGACCGCTGCGCTAGCTCATGGCCATGCGGAAGTGAACCCTGCTAACGAATCTCGCTGCGTCATGTGCATGGCGGCTCATGGCGCAACACACCTGATCGCCTCTCCTGCTTTGGCCCTGCATTTCGCTCCCGTTCAGGTAGGGGTCCTCGTCTCTGCAGAACAGATTTGTATTTTCTACGCTCAGCAGTTTTCCATTCAAGGCCGCGCCCCACCCTTAAGCTGACCCCTTCCCTTCTGATTCATTGATAAATCCGCGGCAGAGCCCCGCTCGTGCCGCTGTGCAATTTTCCAATTCAGTCAGTTTCAGCCGCTCGCCTGGGCTGAACGGGTCGTAGAGGGCCTACATGGAAAAATCTTTGAACCGCAACGCGTTTCTCTCTTCGTCCGCAACTGTCACTACGGGCGGTAATGGCGCCAAAGACACGGTTGAAATGCACAGCCCGGGGTGCCGGCCTCATCGCCCTCGGGACCCTTACCGTGGCGTCATCCTTGTCCTTCTGCTGGCGGCGCTGGTGGGAACGGCGGCTGCGATTGTGGGCGGAGTGATGACTTCGAATGCGGTGCTATTCGAAGTTGCCATCACTTTGGGCCTGGCTGCGGGCATTCTCACCGGGGTTGCCATGGCTCAGTCGGCGCGCGCGAGGCTTACCGCGAGCGATCAGCCAATCCCGCAACCCGCTCCGGCAGACGCTGAGGCCGAGTCGGCAGTACAGTCCCCACAAAAGCTGGAGCCATCGATTTTGATTCGCCGCCTGAAGCTCATCTGCACGCGTGGCCGCCAGTGGTTACAAACTCTCGGAGCGCTCGGCTCTATCCGAGTAGGCACGGCTATAGCCGGAACGATAGCGGTCTTTTCCATCTTGATGCTGAAGCTGCCGGAAAATCGCCCTGATCCCCTCTTAGCCGGAGTCATTGGATCTGTTTGTCTGCTTGCGGCGGGTTTAGGTGCAATCGCGGCTCGGTATCTTGGGCAGATTGACCTCACCCAATTACCCGAGGCCAGAGGGCTTTGTCAGGGCTGGCCGCTGCTTGCATGGATTTTCGGAGGTCGGGCCCCTAAGTCTGCCTAGGGGCAATCAAGAGCCGTCTGGCACCTGATGGGAGTTGTAGAGCCTTGATGTCGGTCATGAATACAGAAAACAAGGAGAAGACAGCAGACATAAAGCTTCTCGCACTACCGTCTGCGTTTCGAACCGACGGCGAAGACGACCACGGGCATGCAGTGAGTTGGCGAGACATCACTCGAGTGTTGTTTGTTGCTGCAGCGGCCGGAGCCATCTGGTTTCTCCGCGGTGCGAGAGACCCCTATCTAACTGGAATCGGTGTGATTTGCACACTCATCGGGGTTTTCCCAATCCTCCACGAGGCATACGAGAACATCACGCAGCACCGCATGACAATGGAACTCTCAATGACCATTGCCATCGTAGCCGCACTTGCGATTGGCGAGTTCTTTACGGCTCTAATCATTACTCTTTTTGTATTGGTTGCTGAGATTCTTGAGGGTCTGACGGTAGGGCAAGGCCGCCAAGCGATCCAGCGTTTGGTTGATCTCCTTCCGAGGGCTGCCACCATCCGCCAACATGGAGAATGGAAAGAGGCGGGCATCCACGAAATATCAGTTGGTAATGAAGTCCTCGTTCGTCCCGGGGCGCGCATCCCAGTCGATGGCCAAGTACTTCGAGGTCACTCCTTTGTTGACCAAGCACCGATCACGGGCGAGTCCATGCCTGTTGAAAAAGCGCCCGGTGCGAGCGTCTACGCCGGAACAATAAATCAATCGGGAGCTCTGGAGGTTCGCGTGGAACATCTCGGCCGCGACACGACTTTTGGCAAGATTATTGAGGCCGTAGAGCGAGCGGAGAAGTCACGCGCCCCAATTCAAGGAATCGCCGACCGCCTTTCAGGATACCTCGTATATTTCGCCTTGGTGGCGGCTGCGATCACCTTCCTTATGACGCACAACATGCGCTCGACGATTTCTGTTGTGATCGTGGCGGGTGCATGCGGAATTGCGGCTGGGACTCCGCTAGCAATTCTGGGGGCCATCGGTAGGGCGGCTCAAGACGGCGCGATCATTAAAGGTGGTCTCTACCTCGAAAAACTGGCTGAAGTCGATACGATTCTCCTCGATAAGACAGGAACCCTGACCTACGGAACACCTCGGGTTATGGAGATTCGCCCCACGAATGGTGTGAGCCCCTCATCAGTGCTTGAAGCCGCAGCCATCGCAGAATCGCAATCCGAACACCCCGTGGCACGAGCAATTCTGAGCAAGGCGGCGGAGTTGGGCATTCGCGTTCGTCATCCCAACCGATTCGACTATACGCCAGGAAAAGGAATTGTCGCGGAGATTGACGGCGAAGAGATAGCTGTCGGCAACTTTATGCACTTTATGGACGGAGCGATTAAGGCCTCAATCCCGGCGACTTCAGACGGAGCGGTGCTCGTCACACGAGGCGGGCATTTGCTCGGTTCGATCCTAGTGGCTGATCTGGTGCGACCTGAAGCGAGTATGGCAATTGAAAAGCTCAAATCAATGGACCTTAAGACCATCCTATTAACCGGCGATTCGCGAAACGTCGCTGAAGCTGTAGGAAAGCGTTTAGGGGTGGATGAGATTTCTGCAGAACTGCTGCCTGAGCAAAAGCTCCGACGCGTCGAAGAACTCCTCGCGCAAGGTAAGAAAGTTGTGATGATCGGCGACGGCGTCAATGATGCACCGGCACTGGCGCAAGCCACAGTTGGAGTGGCGATGGGATCAGGCACCGACGTAGCGCGTGAGAGTTCTGGCATCGTATTGATCGGTTCAGACCTCAGTAAATTTGTGGAAACGCTTCGGATCGCTCGGCGGTGCCACCGCACGATAATCGAGAACTTTATCGGGACACTGGTTGTCGACGGTATTGGCATCGGCTTGGCCGCTTTTGGATTCCTGAATCCTCTATTGGCTGCTTTCATACATGTCTCGTCCGAGATGGCTTTTATTTTGAACTCAGCGAAATTGCTGCCTCCGGTTTCGACGACTCATCGGTTCGTTCACGGGTTGGCAACAAAGAACAAAATGTCTCGGTCCTGACGAGCGCACTTGAATATGTGGTGAAGCATGCAGATTAGAACCTTGGTCGAAGGGACTGTTTTCTGTGCTCTCGTGAGTTTGGGCTGCCATCCGTGAGTCAAATAATGCAACCTCGACTACTGTATGCGATCTACTTTTTAGTCGCCGTAGCCAGTAGTTACAGCCTTTCAGAATTGGGGCTTTTAGTGACACTCCTCACGGTTGGACTTTTGGTTGGTGCAATGTTGGTGTGGAAACGGAAGAGGCCACAGGACTTCCTTATCGCGAACCATGTGCCACGTATATTCATCAGCCTAATGTGGGCGTTTGTGTTCTTCGTCGGCTATTTAATCGTTAGAAAAGTTCAGCCCACGAACAATCGGGCCTACAATCTGGCTGCGTTGGCGATCTGGTTTTCTGTACTGGCCTACTTACTTTGGACCCCAAAACGCTTGAAGAGCAACCGTGGTAAATGACGCTGCTCATTGAGCCGGCGCGCGGTAAGCCGTCTTAACGTGTGGCGATGCCTGTATTTCGCAATATCAGCTTAAAAACGATGTCCCGCCTGGACGGAACCGCTACAATCGGTAGCTTCTGCGAAGTAAGGCTTGCTTGTTCCGCATAGATTTCATACTTGTGATCGGTATTCACCAAACCAAAACTGAATCTGCCGCGCCGATCTGTTTGCTTCATCCGAAGTCTGTGGCCGCCCGCATCCCTGAGATAAACCGTGGCTGTTGCAACAGGCCGTCCTATTTCGTCAACTACTAACCCTTGCACGCTTTGCCATCGTGATCGCGCGTCTTGAGCTAGCATCGCATTCACTGTAAACAGGAGGGCGATCAAGACAACCAGGGTATTTATCTTCATCTCGGTTCCTCCTATCGGCCTGACATCAGCCCACTACTTCGCTGGTCGGAGATCTCCCCAAAATCAACTCATAGAGCACTGGTAAAAGAATCAACGTTAAGAGCGTTGAGCTGAACAGCCCGCCGATCACCACGGTGGCGAGCGGCCGCTGCACTTCGGCACCTGTCGAGGTCGCCACAGCCATGGGGATGAAGCCAAAACTGGCAACGCAGGCCGTCATCAACACGGGACGCAGCCTGCGCCGCGCACCTGCAAGCACAGCATAGCGAACCGGTTCTCCTGCGTTCCGCAACTGATTGATAGAACTGACGAGCACGACCCCATTCAGCATGGCGACACCGAAAAGCGCAATAAAACCGACTGAAGCCGACAAGTTTAGGTTCATGCCACGAATCCAGAGCGCCGCGATACCTCCGACGAGTGCAAACGGGATATTGCCGACAACCAGCAACGCCTGAGCGACGGAGGTGAAGGTGACATAGAGAAGGATAAAGATCAGAGCAATCACAATGGGAACGATGAGCATGAGACGGCGCATGGCTCGCTGCTGATTTTCAAACTGGCCGCCGTATTCGATGAAATAGCCGGGCGGAAGGCTGACTTCTCGTTCGATGACCGAGTGGACTTCGGCCACGAAGCTGCCCAAATCGCGCCCGCGCACGTTGGACATGACCACGATGCGACGCTGACCCTCTTCCCGTTCGATCTTTTCAGGGCCGCGCTTAACTTCCACCTGCGCCACCTGGCCGAGGGTGACCTGCTCGCCTCCTGAGGCGCGCAAGAGAACCGCTCGCAATGCACCAGGATCATCGCGATAGCGGTCTGGCAAGCGAAGAGCGACGGTATAGCGCTTTTGTCCGTCGATCACTTGCGAGATGAGATTGCCGGAGCCGCCGGCGGCTACGGCTTCCTGAACATCGGTGACATTCAGCCCGTAGCGGGCAAGAGCAGCGCGGTCTACACGAATCGATAGGTCAGCGACTCCCGATGTGACCTCCATCTGGGGATTCGCAGCGCCGCGAACGCGGGCGACGGCACGCAAAACCTGCTGGCCGAGCCGGTCCAGCGTATTGAAATCGTCGCCGAAGATTTTGATGGCCAGATCCGCTTTCACGCCAGAGACGGTTTCGTCGATACGCATGGCCATCGGCTGCGTGAAGTCATAGGCAATGCCGGGGATCGTCGACAATTCCATGTCCAAAGCGCCGATCAGTTCTTCCTTAGTGTGAAAGCGTTTCCAGTTGTTTGTGGGGCGCAAGATCAAATAAGTATCACCTTCGTTGATTCCCATGGCCTCGGTGGCAAAGTCGGGACGCCCGATTTTGATTACCACGTCCGCGATTTCGGGAAAGCTGCGCAGCTTTTGCTCGATGCTCTTGCTTATCTCAACCGACTCAGTAAGCGAAACCCCCGGCAACTTGCGCGTCTCGACAAGAATCGAGCCCTCGTCCAGCCGAGGCATGAATTCGGTACCAATGAAGAACAAGGAGCCGAGAGCGATCGCCAAAAGAACGATCGCCGAGCCGACCGTGATTGCCTGGTGATCCATGGCCCAGTCCAGCATGCGGGCATAGTTTCCGTTCAGCCGCTTCAACCAGTTCCGTTCCTGGTTATGAACGGCTTTTGCGGGCATGCCCCGGTGAAAGCTGAGAGACACCAGAGTCGGAATCAAGGTAAGGGCAAGAATCAGCGAACCAAATAGCGCGGCGCACACCGTGGTGGCCATGGGGTGGAACATGCGTCCTTCGAGACCCTGCAGGAATAGAATCGGCAAATAGACAGCGATGATGATCGCCACAGCAAACGTCATCGGCCTTGCCACTTCGTAGGCCGCCAGCCGCACCGATTCGAGTGGTGATTCCCGGCCGTGCTCTTTTTCCAGCCGATATACGGAATTTTCGGTCATGACCACGGCGCCATCGACGATCATGCCGAAGTCGATTGCTCCGAGGCTCATCAAGTTGGCGCTGATCCCGAATAAACGCATGCCCAGAAAACTGATCAGCATGGAAAAGGGAATAATCGAAGCGGTGATGATCGCAGCGCGCAGATTGCCGAGGAAGAGTAGAAGGACAACAGTGACGAAGACAAAGCCCTCCAGCAGATTTTTCTCGACGGTACGAATGGTCCCATCGATCACCAAGGATTGGTCATAGAACGGTAAGATCTTGACGCCCTGGGGCAGATGGAGGCCGGCGATTCTCTCCTTAACTCGATCGATCAGCTGTTTGCCGTTTTCGCCCTTCAGCATGATGACCATACCCGAAACAGTCTCACCGTTGCGCAAGGTGGCGCCTTGCGGCGGAGCGGGAGCCACGCGGACCTGGGCGACGTCACGCAAGAGCACTGGGGTGCCACCCTGAGCGGTGAGGACGATATTGCCGAAGTCGCTGACGGTGAGCGCGCGCCCGGTACCGATCAATGTGTACTGCTCTGAGGCATGCTCGATATAGCCGCCACCGAAATTCGTATTGTTCTCCTCGATCCGGCTGGCAACGTTGTGAAGAGTGAGACCGTACTGCGCCAGCAATGCGGGATCGACCAGCACCTGGTACTGCTTTGTCTGTCCGCCCCACGCGTTAACTTCGCTCACCCCCGGAATCGTGCGCAGCTGCGGCTTGATGATCCATTCGTGCAGATCCTTCAGGTCCATCGTGCTCATCGGACCTGTGAGCGTGTACTGATAGAGTTCGCCAAACGCTGTGGATGGCAAACCGAGCGTGGGTTGAATTCCATTCGGCAAAAGGGAAGAGATCTGCTGCAGGCGCTCACTGACGAGCTGGCGCGCGAAGTACATGGGCACGGAGTCATCGAAGACTACAGTGACCATGGATAAGCCGAGTTTCGAAAGCGAGCGTACTTCTTGTTTATTCGGCAATCCGAGCATGGAGCGCTCGATTGGATAAGTCACCAGTTGCTCGACTTCGGTGGGTGGCAGCGAAGGCGCTTCGGTGACGACGACAACTTGATTGTTGGTTAGGTCGGGAAATGCTTCGACGGGAATCGTATAGAGCGCGTAACCACCTCCAGCCAGAAGAGCAAGAATGCCCACGAGCACGAGCCATCGATATGCTAGAGCGAAGTCGATTACACGGTTCAGCACGGCCGCTATTCGCCCTCGATGGTGGATTTCAGAAGCTGCGATTTCAGAAGGAAGCTTCCCTTGACGACGACTTGCTCCCCGGCTCGGAGACCTTCGAGAACAGGCGCCTGGCCATTCGCCGTTTCGCCAATGCGCACGCCACGAACCGCGAAATGCTGCGGCGCGGTTTGCACGAATACTACGTCGTGCCCATCGATTTGCTGCAGGGCATCGGCGGGAACAACGAGGGTTGACTGAAGAGCGCCGACGGGAATCTCCGCTGTCGCCAGCATCTCGGGCTTAAGCTGATTTTCGCTGTTGTTCAGCACGATGCGAACCTGCATGGCTCGCGTTGTGGGATCGAGTTCCTGCCCGAGATTGCCAATGTGCCCTTTAAAGTGCTCGTTCTGCAGGCCCGCCAGCGTGACGCTGACGGCCTCGCCGAGGCGCAACTCCCCCAGGTTTTCCTGCCGGACCGACGCCAGCATCCACACCTCGGAAAGATCGCCGATGACGAAAAGATCCATCGCGGGCTCCACGCTGGCTCCGGCACTTACGTTTTTCTTCAGGATGTAGCCGCTACCAGGAGCGCTGACAGGGACAAGATCTGCCTCTTCGGTGTGGTCGCCATCAGCGCGGTCGGCAGGAATCCCGAGGTTATCTTCCAGGTGGATGCGATCGCGGTCGACTTCGATCTGCCCGTTTTTGAGCGCAGCCTGGGCGCTTACCAACTCCTGCCGCGCCTGCTCCGTCTGTTGAATCGACGCGGCCTTGAGCGAAAGGAGCGTCTGCGCGCGATCGTAGTTTCGTTGCGCCAAAGCCGCCGCGGCTTGTAGCCGGTTCATCTCCGACAGCGCGGTTTCGTACTGGGCGCGTGCGTCGTGCACTTCGTGACTGTGAACGCGCGCGAGCACTTGGCCTTTGCGCACATAGTCGCCGAGACCGGCATAGACCGCCTCGACTCGCCCTGTCACAAGCACGCCGACGCGCCAGGTGCGATTGTCGGCAAGGGCGATGCGGCCGGTTACCGGTAACGTCTCCTGCTCTTCGCTCGGTTTAACGACCTGTATGGCGATCATCGCCGAGAGTGGCTCGTTCGCGGGAAGCACGACCTCGTCTTTGTCAGCGCGGTGTTCTGATCGCTTGTCAGCGTCCGCCGCGGAGGTGTTCGCGCCGTTGCAGCCCGTCGCTGCAAAAGACAAGCCGGTGAGGAATAACAGGAGCAGGCGTTTGGTCATTGCGTGGCTCCTTCGGCGGCTTGCAGGTTCGCGATGCTTTGCTGGTATTCAACCATCCCGCTTACGTAGGCTAGCCCTGCATCGAGCCGCGCGCGTTCCGCATCCAGCAATCGCAGCAGGTCTGTGCCGCCTTGTATGTACGCCGCCTGAGCAATCTGGGAGATGTTTGCCGCATGCTGGCGAAGCGGTTGCAAAGTCTCGACAACTTCGGTTCGCCGCAATTCGTATTCCTGGAGCGCGCTGTAATAGTCCGCGCGAACGCTGGCCTCGGCCGCCTCGAGCAATTGCTGTTGCCTGCGAACTTCGGCACCCGCAGCGGCGCGATTCCCTTGATTTCGATCCATGATGGGCAGGGTCATTCGAACACCCGCCACCGCCGTGTTCACTCCGGTAGTGGCATCAACCAATTGCGTTCGCTTGAAACCGTAAATGAGGTCGAGATCAGGCCGGGCTGAAACGTCCTGAAGCCGGGAGTTGGCTTCCGCCTCTTGCAGCGCCGCACGGGCGACCTTCACTTCCGCTCGTTGATCGAGCACCTGCTGAAGCTCGAGCGTATCCAAATCGGTTTTCTCCGCATCCAGGGGTTCTGTGAGGACTACTTCGGCAAAATCGATCTGTCCGGTCTGCCGCAACAGCTCGACTCGTGTGCGGGTAACCTCAATACCAGCCAGACGGGCTGTAATATTCAAGCGTTCGCCTTCCAACTGAACGCGAAGCAGGTCTTGTTCGGAAATTGCTCCAACGCTCAGTTGCGCGGAGTTGTAGTCAACAATGCGCTGGAAGTTTGCGACCGTGGCGTTCAATAAATCCCGGTTCTCTTGAGCGCCGCGCGCTGCCCAATAGGCGAGCTTCACACTTTGGACGACTTGTCTTTGAGCCAGTTCGTAATCCGCTTCCGTTCGGCCGACCGCGCGCTCAGCGACCTCGATGCGTTCCTTTCTCTTCCCAAGCACGTCGATCGGCTGGGTGAAAAAGGCGTAGGTATCCACGTCCCGCGAATAAGTTTGCCCGGGGTGAAGATTCTCATTTTCAAACTGAAATATCGGATTGGCGAAGAAATGCGCCTGCTTTTCGAGTCCCTCTGCAGCGGAAACTCGCGCCGCTTCGGCTTTCAAGGACGCGCGTGAGTCCAGCGCCTTGCGGATCGCATCCTGCAGGCTCACTCTCGTTTGCGCGAAAGACGGCGCCGCTAAACCAAGCAGGGGCACCGAACAGATCAGCGTCCACAGGCAATACCTTGGACTGATGGAAATTATCTTCACGAATCTCCTCTCGAACTAAAACAAAGCAGCCAAACGCACCTGCGCCACGACTGAGCGAATAGAGAAAAGCTAAAGGAGTACTAAGGCAGGTTTAAGCGGGAGGAGCGCGAGGAACAGAACAGTCCAGAGGGGGAGGGTCGTGTCCTCGTTCGTCGACGATCGTAATGCTGGAGAACGAAGCCGCCGTGAGTGCGGGAACCTCGAGCGACTCCGGTAAAACAACCAGCAGAATCGCGCCACTTAGAATGAGCGAAGAGTTGTTCAGCCACCAAGAAGCGTGTTCCTCAGATGGCTCTTCCATGCTGGTGCGACCCTCTTTGTTGTGCGAAACCGAAAAGACATCCGCATGCACGTGGGAAAGGAAGAACGGGTGCGCGTGAACGACGGTGGAATCGTCGTAGAAACCGTTGCTTCCACGGCCGTCGCATTGACCCTCATGGACGTGCTGATAGGGCGCCAAAAAGAAGGCAAAGACCAGCGCCAAACAACCTTGGAGAGCGATTACACGTCGCATGACTCGGCTGAGTATGTACTAGATCGGTAAAGCAATTCAAGTCCGCGCGCGTAAGCTGATTGATCGCGTTCCATTAGAGTGCAAAGGCGACGAGTAGGGCAGATAGAATGGCGGAGAGGGTGGGATTCTGCCAGCCGACTATAGATGTTGATGGCCGTTGACTGGTGTTTGTATGTCGCTGCCGATGTGGAGTTTGCACGATGACGATTTTTGTTCAGATTTTATGCGGGTTCTGAAACACCCGTCATCGGCATTTTTTAGTGACATCAGCACATGGAAACGGCTGTGCCTCTCGAAAATCTCGAAATATCTGAGCGGATGGCGGTTATATTCCTTTCATAATTCTATAATTCTCGCCGATGCTCATTTCTCTCACGACATTCCTCGCCATACTGTCTTCGCTCTTCCGTGCGCGTGCTGCCCTTCAGCTCGAGAACCTGGCTCTGCGCCACCAAATCGGCGTGCTTCAGAGGTCCGCAGGAAAACGGTCGAAATTGACTCCAGTGGACCGTCTGTTGTGGATCTGCCTGTCCCGCCTGGCGCTCGGCGCTGTCCATCGTCAAGCCAGAAACGGTCATTGCTTGGCACCTTGCCGGCTTTCGGCTGTTCTGGACGTGGAAGGTGCGGCACGGCCAACCCGGACGACCCGTCATTTCGCGCGAGGTCCGAGATCTGATCTGCCAGATGTGCCGGCAGAATCCCAGTTGGGGGGCACCCCGCATCCACGGCGAACTGCTCAAGCTCGGCATCGACATCGGAGAGAGCAGCGTGAGCAAATACCTGGTGCGCTGCCGCAAACCGCCGTCTCAGACCTGGCGCACATTCCTGGACAATCACCTGCAGCAACTGGTCTCCATCGATTTCTTCACCGTGCACACGATCCGTTTCCAGGTCCTTTACGTGTTTCTAGTGTTGGCCCATGAGCGGCGTCGCATCCTTCACTTCAATGTGACCGCCCACCCGACCGCGCAGTGGACCGGACAGCAACTGCGGGAGGCATTTCCCTTTGACCAGCTCCCGCGCTTCCTGCTCCGCGACCGCGATGCGATCTTTGGCATTGAATTCCGAGAACGGGTGCGGGACATGGGCATCTGCGAAGTTCTGTCTGCACCGCGCTCACCTTGGCAGCGAGCCTAGCTAGCTAAGACGACGCCCTATCTGTTGGCTGTGATCCTACGTAAATTTTACTAAGGCAAAATTTCTTGAGATGAGCCGACCATTTTTGCCAAGTCGAAGTGCATTTAGGGTATTTGAGGGTTGAGTTCGTCCGCCGAGGGCTAACGGCTGGGTGCGCACCTGACCGGAGGGATGGGCGCAAACTTTTGCCGACTCGGTGTGCATTAGGATGTTTGGGGCCCGAGTTCGGCCTGTAGGTGGGTCCGACTGGGCTTCTGGCGGCCATGCGAAAAATCTTTTAGCCTGACGCAAACTTTTGCCGAGCCAATGCCCATTAGTAGATATAGGGAGAGAGTGTATCTGGGAGGTTTCAGTAGCGGCGGTGAACCATTTTCACAACCTTGATGGCCATTAGTAGATATAGGGAGCAGTTTAGCCAAAGGCTAACGTCGGCGGGAAGCCAGCTGGCTCGCCGCAAAGGCCGAGTCTACTATTTTTGCCGGGTCGTTGGACATTAGTAGAGATAGGAGGCCAGTTGGGGCCTAGTGAGGAAGGGACCGCCGCCGCGCAGCGGCGACTTGGCGAATAATTTTTTGCGGCCAAGGCGCTAGTTTTTGCCCAGTCGATGTGCATTAGGATAGTTGAGGGGTGATTTCGGCCTGGTTAGTGCAAGACAATGGCTGGTCATCGGGGGGACCGCATAAAGATTTTTCGCGACGCCCGCGCAAACTTTTGCTGAGGCGGCGGCCATTAGTACATAAAGGAGCTGTTCAGTCACTACCCGACGACTGTGGAAAACCCGAGGTGGGCACCGAGGCGAAAACGCAACTTGGAAATCGAGGCGGCCAACCAGCTTGGAGGCAAGCATTTCTAAGATTTTTGACATGAGAGTCGTGACTTTCCCCGGATCAGTGCCTTGATTATGGACCGACAGTTCTTACCCAATCCTTGGCCGAAAGACGGCCCTCAGCCAGTCGCAAAAGGCGGTGAATCTCGGGCGAGATTCACCGCCCAATTCACCATGGGAGTTGTCTCCCTTACCATTCCGTTACCACACGTCCTTGTGGACGGGGCTTCAAGGAGGTGTTCGTGGACGGGTTCCCCGTCCACGAACTGGCGGCGGCACCAATACGCGCGGTCGCGCTTAGCGACCCTCTCGGAAAGATTTCCACAGCGTTTTGAAGGACCTTTCATTTGGGCGAAGGATTTTTCGGCCTGGATGCCCTTTAGTTAAGATAGAGGGCCGTGATTCCAAAGTAGGCGGGAACGAGTCTCCCTGTCGCAAGCCTGTTTCTCGCCGCTACCCACAACCGGTCCTTGACCCACCGCCAGTTGACTCGGGCCGCGCTAGTCTCGCCACAAACTCTCCATCCATAAGTACACAGATTCATAACTAGCGGACCCAACCGAAGGATCGATCCATCATCCACCCACCACCTTATATCGATAGGGAGGGCACATGCAGATGCGGCAGCGGTTCCAAAGCCGAACGGCACTGATGGATGAAAAAATCGAGAGCTTTCTGAAGATCGTTACCGAACTGGGCGGCTATTGCACTCTGGAACAGGCCAAAGCGCTTGAAGTGGCTAATTCCGATACGCGCGTGCTGGCATACTTAAGAGGTCTGGAGCGCGCCGGATTCGTTCGCCGAGTAGCCGATTACCCGGTTGTGTACCAAATCACCGGAGCGACAACCCGGCTGCTTGATAGGGATCGCCGGGCAAGACGTACGCACGATACGGCCAGGGTACTGAGCCGGCTGCTGGCGGTGAGTTTCTACCTTGAAGCTCGGCTCTGGCCGGCCGACTTCGCCTTCGATCATCAACGCAAAATCGACACCTTCGTCTATGAGGGTTGTCCGATAGAAGCCCTCCCACAGCGCGGCGGAAAACCTTACCTCTGGGAGGAACTCGTGCTCTGGCACGACTACAACCGTATCGGCGTCGCGATTATGGATGATCAGCAGCGCAGTCCCCTGTCGCAGTTGAAGGGATTCGCCAGGGGGTTCTCTCGCCTGGTCGCGTGCCTAGGAGAGAGATTGCGGATGCTTATCGTCACAGGAACCGAGAGCCGTCATCTGATCTACTGCCGACTGGTTCACCATCCCGCTGTGATGAAGCTTTCTCCACCTGGATTTGCAATCGCCATTGAGCCCTATCAGATGCGGAGTGCAGCAAAATCTCTGCAATTGCTTCCGCGCGGGAACTCCGAGGAGTTCGTAGTAAGCCAGCCCGAACCACAACAAGCGCGGCGAAGAACCTCGCAATACGCGACCCCAGCCAGAACGATGACAGCGATAATACGCAAAGCCGTGACACAACCAAGCGTTACAAGTGGAACAGTTCCGCTTGTAACGCTTGTTCCATCAGAGGCTGAGCACAAATTTCCCGACGAGCGTCTTCGGTCGCAGAAAACGAGACACATACAAGATCGACCACTGCGCCGTTCAGATTCCAGGGACTGAGGCATGGGAGGAAAACCGAATATCACATACAGCGGATTCAAGGGCTTTCAAAACCAAGGCCTGTGGCGGACCGCCACAGGCCTTGGTTTGGCTTTTGACCATTGCTTTGCGCAGGGCGGAGACCATTCCCTTCACCCATTGCCCTTAGCCATTTCTGCTTAACCACGATTCCCTTATCCATTCCGGTTTTTTCCCACAAACACAAATCTAATCGAGGAGTGTTCTGTGGCCGCGAAGAGCAGCTCTCAAGACAACACCGGTGCTGGTGATCATGGCGTGGGCGCCAATCCAGACCGGGCAGATGTTCGTGTCTCATCGGCAGTAAGACCTGAAAAATCGACACAAAGCACTGCCTTGCAATCGCAGGCGGTGACGATTAATGTTTTGGCAGTTGCGCCAGATCAGCGGCGAAAGGCGAAATCCATGAGCCGACGGTCTGGACAGAAAGGGCAAGTGGTTCGTAAAGGGTCGATGTGGCACGTCCGATTTTACGTTGACGTTCCCGGACAAGAGAAACGCCAACGGAAATCCCTGCCCATCGGTCCAGCGGTAGGAAAGGAGAAGTTGACGAAACCCGAAGCGATCCGCAAGGGCGCGGAGGCAATCGGCAAGATGGGTGTCAACACGACAGAGCACCTACGAAGCGCGGTTACACCGACCCCCGTTGTGACCTTCGGGCAACGTGTAGGGTGGTGCCGGAAGTACCATCAAGCTTGGCTCGATGGAAAGCCTCACCCGATCCGCACGATGGAGAGTGCACTCACGAAGCACATTCTTCCTCGTTTTGGTTCACTTCCGCTCGATGCGATTACTGAAACGTCGGTGCAGGAGTTCGCGGCGGAATTGAAGCAAGCGACCTTTGAGAGGCGTCGAAAGAACGGGACGCTAATCAAAACCTACAAGCTCAGCCGAAAGTCGATCCTGAACATCATCGACATCATCAAGCTGATTGTAGGGAGAAAGGTATGGGCACCGTGGGACTGGAAGCTACCGAAAGCACCACGACCTCGACAGCGTTATTTCACGCAGACTGAAATCCAGAGCATCGTCAACGCAACCCAAGGCCAGAACCGCGTACTGTTTGCGCTGTTGGCGGGCACGGGGATGCGGATCAGTGAAGCCGCTGGGCTGCGTCTAGATGACCTCGATCTTACCAACTGCGTGATTTACGTTCGTCGCGGCATTGTGGAGGGCGTCGAGCAATCCACTAAGACGGAGAACGGAGAGCGCATCATCGACATCGACCCAGAGCTTGCCGATTTGTTGCGGCAGCATTTAGCGGGCCGCACGTCTGGCCGCGTTTTTCAGGCGAGCAACGGCGCTCCGATTCACGCTGGCAATCTCCGCAAGCGCGTGCTCCATCCGTTGCTGCAAAAACTCGGCATCCCCCGTGGTGGTTTCCACGCTTGCCGGCACGCACGGGTGACGATCTTGCGGAAGAATCGGACGCCACCTGAATTGCAAACGAAGTGGATCGGCCACTCTAGTTTGCGAACTACAGACGGTTACGACCATACGGGCGAAGAGGTGGAATACCGGCAGCGGAACGCGAGGAAAGCGGGCCTTGGGTTTGTTATTGGACCCAATGTTGGACCCAATGGACCCAACTCTGGCGAAAAAGCGGCGAATGAAAATGCCGCGTAAGCAGTTCAATCTGAGGGAGATGTTTGGTGGGCGGTCAGCGATTTGAACGCTGGACCTTCCGGGTGTAAACCGGATGCTCTAACCGCTGAGCTAACCGCCCAATTCATTGCATTGTAACTACTTGCACCATTTCTAGCCACGGCTTTTATCCTCCATTTCGCGCGATTGTCCGTGTTTTGTCCGTGTTCGCTTCAAGACTGACCCATCGAAACGACTTTCTTCCCTGCCGCTTCATGATATTTCGCGACAGATTCCATTGCGGCCCGCAAGTCATCCTCGTTGGCGATGTCATAACGCCGGAACATGCTGGCCGTCTTGTGCCCGCTGATCTTCATGGCGACATTCTGAGGGACGCCAGCGCGAACCATGTGGCGCACCCCGGATCGGCGCAGGTCGTGGAATATCCTGCCGGTGTATTCGGTGCGCACTTCACAGTTCGGGCATGCCTTCGCAGCACTCTCAGCATGGCACTTCGGGCAAACCATCTTGCCCACGCCCGCAGCAACACAGGCGCTCGCCCACGCCTTGCGAAACTCCGCAACGGGTGCCCCGTCTCGGTGGAATACT
>Ga0210394_10003756_pt1 | contig 18526 bp, 17 predicted proteins | sample IncBWC12MmetaG_FD_160121 | JGI IMG/M metagenome (GOLD analysis project Ga0210394, IMG submission 160121) | Forest soil microbial communities from Barre Woods Harvard Forest LTER site, Petersham, Massachusetts, United States - Inc-BW-C-12-M | ecosystem: Environmental > Terrestrial > Soil >... | reverse complement strand
GAGTTTGGGGAGCACGGTGCCGGTGACGCCTGCGACACCGGTGAATTCGCGGGCCTGCGCAAGGCCGTTTTGCCCGGTGGTGGCGTCGAGCACGAGCAGCACGTCGTGAGGCGCGCCGGGAATAAGCTTGGCCGCGGTGCGCTTCATTTTTTCGAGCTCCTGCATCAGGTTGGACTTGGTGTGCAGGCGGCCAGCGGTATCCACGATGACGTAGTCCACGCCGCGCGCGCGAGCCGCGGCGAGCCCGTCGTAAACGACGGCGGCAGGATCGGCGCCGGGCTTCTGCTTGATCAGCTCCGAACCGGTGCGGCCGGCCCATACGGCGAGCTGTTCGATAGCGGCGGCGCGAAAAGTGTCTCCGGCGCAAAGCATCACCGTGGAGCCGCCTTCGTGCAGGCGGTGCGCGAGCTTGCCGATCGTCGTGGTTTTGCCGGTGCCGTTCACTCCGACGACGAAAATCACGCGAGGATGCGCATCGGCATTCGCGCCATTCGATTTTGCGGGAACCGCGCTCAGGATTCCCATCAGTTGCTTTTTCAGCGCGTCGCGCAATTGGCCGGCGTCTTGGATTGGCTCGCCGTCGGCCGATTGGCGAACCGCGTCGAGCATCTCTTTCGTTGTGCGCACGCCCAGATCGGCGGCCAGCAGCGCGTTTTCCAGCCGGCGAAGCTGCTCCGGATCGAGCCGCCGGTCGCCCGCGAACATTCCCTCGACGCGCGCGGCAATTTCGGAGCGCGTCTTGCCGACCGATTTTTTGAGCCGGTCGAGAAGTGACGGCGGCGGGTCGTTATTTCCGAAAAGCGTGATCATGGTCGGAGCATTCTTGCCGCGAAAGCGCGCCTACGGGGCTTTCGCCGGACCTGAATGCGATTCTAACAGAAGGGCAGGGGTGCCGCTTAGGAGCGAGCAGCGCGACTGACTAGACCATGTCATTCTGAGGGCGGTGTTGGACCGAAGAATCTCTCTTCATTCTTCAGGCCATCGACGGAGAGATCCTTCGGCCAGGGGCCTCAGGATGACACCATTGCCTTCGAGAGTCAGTTGGTTCACGGAGCATTTCTGGGAATGCGGCTGGTGAAAAACAGCGCGAGCAGCCCCGCGGCAAGCACGACCATCTCGAGGTTCACCGAAATGCGATGCAGGCGGTCGAAGGAGGCGCGCAGCTCGTTTGTGGCCGGCGTCGCGGCCACCGAACCCATTTGCCCACGCAGTGCGTCCATCGTGCCGCTCACCCAGTACTGCGAAATGAATGTCAGCACCACCATGGTCACCACCAGCAGCGACGCCGGACGCAGCAGCGCCGCCGCCGAGCGCGCCCAGATCGCCGTCACCAGCAAATAAATCACGCCGGCAACGATTCCCATCAGGTGCAGGCGGCCGAGCGTCAGGCCGACCAGCGCGCCGGCCTGGTCCGGGGTGAGCACGGAGAACGCCGCCGGGGCCACGATCGCGCCGAAATAAAGCACGGCGCCAATCCACGTGCCGAGCGTTAAGAACTGAAAGAATCGAACTACCGTTGTCATCGCCGCCCCCGCTTTCGCTCTCGCTGGTCTGGGATAAGGGCAAATTTTTTGCGGATACGCACGCCATTATATCCGGCTGTGCCGCGCTTGTATTCGCCGACTTTGGGCACGCTACTCTGATCACGGCGCGGGCTGTCCCGGCATCGCTGGATCGCGCTTTGCGCCGCGCTTCCGGCTCGATGGGGCGTCCGTCGAACGCCGAAAGTCAGATGCGGAAGCAGCTTCAACTCTTGGAGAAAGCCGGTCCGCAAAATTCTTAACAACTTCTTAGGCACAAGCGGGCGAGGATTGATTTCCACGCGGCGAGCAACGATGGCAGAATGGAGAATCCGGATGACATGGGAAATCCGGATGGTGGGCGATCAAGGACTTGAACCTTGGACCTCTCCCGTGTGAGGGGAGCGCTCTAACCAACTGAGCTAATCGCCCACGATTGATAACTAAGAGTTTACCGCGTTGTATAACACAGGGGAATGCGCCCGTTGCATAACCGTTGCATAACTGAGGCGGTCCCAGCGCGTACCAAAGGTCCCCGCAAGTAGCCAGCGATTAAGCACGCTTTCCCTCGCGCCGCGAATGTTATCACATCCCTACTTTTGCGGTTTTGAATGACGCTTGTTCTTTTTGCGCTTTGAGAGGCCGACTTTCAAATCCAAATTCGCCATCTCTATCAGGCCGTCAACCCAACACGTTTTGATCCCTTTCCGCTCAAACTCCTCCGCTAAAGCATATCGGCGCTTTGCTGCACGCCGTGCTCGCTTACGCGCTTTCTTGTTAAAGCGAAAAGGGGAAGCCATAAGGTGGAGGACCTCAGTACGGCCCGCCACGCCGTGGCCAAAATCGGCGAAGCATGAGAATCAATCCTGTCAATCCAAATATCGTGCCGAAGAGCCACCAAAGGCCGACGATTGCCACGCCATCGCCGAGCATGGGCTCTCGATTTCTCACGATGAGGTATTCCCACAGGAGGGCCACGACAAAAGCGGTTCCGAAAAATATAGCTATTCCGACAAGAACCGAGCTACCGACCACGAGAGCATATCTGCCTAACGTTTTCGCCCGTATTTGGATTATTAGTGGCATCGCCTCAGTGTGGCTGACCTGCATACGGGCACGCAGGGCGGGTGAATTTAGCGCCGTTGCAATTCCGGCAAAGCACTTGGAAAGTAGGCGGGTATCCTTGTGCGCGAACCCAGCGCCACAGCCGCGCCGCGCCCGTGCCGAGATTGTTAGCCTTTCTGTGCACTGCCCCGTCCCCGTTCACGTGGTCAAGCTGAAGGAACTCTATTTGTGTAGTCCGGCAGCCGGGACACTGGCAACGCGGCTCCCCGCCGCAGTAGTGCGAGAATACTTCCAGCCGCAACGCTGCGTTGTAGCGCCGCGCCGAATCTCCAGCGGCACTCATCGAGCGCGCCCCTTAGCTGGTTTAGGCATTTGCGCCAGCTTCCCGCGCCGTTGAATCTTGGCATACTCGCCTTGTTTGATAAGCGCCTCGCGCACGTCGCGCGTATCCACAATGTTGTATCTCTCGAATACGTGGCGTGTTTTGTGGCCGCTAATTTTCATCGCTACGCTTTCCGGAACACCAGCGCGCACCAGATTCCGCACGGCACTGCGGCGCAAATCGTGGAGCATCAATCCTCGATAGCTGGCATAACTCCAACCGGCCTCGGTCTTTTTCTTTTGCATCTTTCCCAAGCCCAGCTTCGTGGAAGCCTCGGCCCATTCTTTACGCAAATTCGTGGAATCGAAAACCGGCTGACCCTGCACGCGGAATTGTTTTTTCAGCATGGCCGCCAGCTTGCCGAGGTCCGCGCCTGCCAGAGGCAGCGCCAGCGCCTCGTCGTTTTTCAGAATATCGCCGGGTATGTTCAACTCCGAGCACTCCTCATTCAACATATCCCACGTAATCCGCAGCGCTGCGCTGCGCCGCATGCCAGTGCAGTAAATGAATTGCACCAGCGGTCTTAGATTCTCGGGGAAGGCAGCGAGGAGCTGTGCGAATAGATCAGGATTGACGAAACCCTTGCGCGGTTTTGAATCAGGTGGCATCGGGAAGTAGGGGATATCCACCAGCCGGAGTTTGCCCTCCTTTCGTGCCTGATTCAGCATCGCCCGCAGCGTCCCCAACTCGCGCCGAATGGTTGGCCCGGCCACTCCCGCTTTGGTCCTGTGGCTGATATACCGGCGCAGCGAATCCGTGGTGATATCGAGCACGCGCTTGCCGTTGAAGAATTCATCCAGATGCATTTTTTCGCAGCGCGGAGCCGCGCCGCTGCTGATCTGCTGGCTCGAGTAACTGGTGGCTATCTCCTCATACGTGACCGCTTTCACATCGACCGTTGGCCGCATACCCAGAGCATTTTCCGCGAGCGCGGTTTCCAGCTTTCTCTTCGCTTCCTCGTGATCCTCCGTACCCGTAGATTCGCGGCGCTGCTTGCCATCGATGGTGTAGAGGATGTACCAGAATTTCGACTCCCGACCGTTCTGCTTGAGTTTGATAATGCTGCCGGTACCGTTCGGTCGCTTTCGCATGCGGCCTCCTTGGTTGCATAAAGAGTATTCCCCTCTGTTATGCAAGCCAATGGTACGGCAGTACCACTAAGGTCAACAGAAAGAGCCTCTTGCAGGGGCCCAGTACTTGTGCTATGATTGTTTCCGGTAAGGGCCTTGTGGACCCAGCGGGTACTTAACCCCTCCCGTCTACCCCAGCCGGGGTAGCGAATCTTTCCCACCTAAAAATCCTCACGAGGTGAATTTATGCCTGCGAAAAAGCAGCAGCAGTCTGCCTCTGCTTTGAATCCCGGCGCGCGCATGCTACCCGTACCCGCCGCAGCCCAGTATCTCGGAACCACTCAATGGTTCATCCGTACCCAATGCTGGGAATACAGGAGGAAGACGGGCGAGGGCCTACCTTTCCTGATTCTCGGAAAGCGGATTGTCATCGACCGCGCCGATCTGGACAAGTTTATCGAGAAGCAAAAGGCCGCAGCCGCGTAACTCCTCCGGCAACGTTGCACCACCACGGTCTCGGAATCGGGGCCGTGGTGTGTAAGGCTCGTAATTCAGAAACGGTAGTGGAGGCGACAGTGGAAAAACCAGAGTTGCTGCGAAAGCTAGAAGGCATGCTCGATGAGGCCGCCCGTACCCGCATGTACGGAAATATCGAAATCGAAATCCGTGAGGGCACGCCTGTAGTAATCCGAAAATCTACGACTGAATTGCTGCAAAGGGAGAAAACCCAGCATGGCTACAATCACAGATAAGAAATCCATCACGCTCCGCGAAGTGCTGGCCGTCCTGCCCAAAGGCGAGCGGCAGGGTAAAAAGCTCCGCACCACTTGCCCGAAATGCCACCAGCCTCATTTGGATGTTGAGGAGAAACGAGGCAAGGTCCTTGTTCATTGCTGGACTGATGGCTGCGAGGGAGCGTGGGACAGGATTGTCGAATTAGTAGAAGCGCGGCACGCCAAGCGGCAGGAAGAGAAGGAGACGCTACCGGCAGGATTGATCCTCGAACGCTATGCGGAAATGAAATGCCTGCCAATCGAATTACTGACCGACTGGTACTTTATGCAGACCATGCCTTGGCCGGGCTTGCCGAGTATTCCTGCTGTTGTATTCCCGTATCCAGCACCAATCGCCACTCGTGGGAAGTACGAGATGAAAGGTTTCAAATTCCGTCTTTCGGAAAGCAGCCATGATGCGCGGTGGGAAGCACACCAAGAGGCATACCCATATGGCGTGGTCCAGACAGAGTGGGCAATAGAAATTGAGAAGCGCCTCGGCCACGCGCTGGGATATGAGGTTCCAGACCCCGCAGTAGGCTACGGCCTTGTAATCGTTGAGGGAGAGAGTGACCAGCAGACGCTCTTTCTCAACGGCATATTCTCGGTAGGGATTCCGGGCAATATGAGTTGGCAACCGCGATTCGCAGAGATTCCGCTAATTAGGAACGCTGGCGACATATTGGTTGTGCAGGAGCCGGACGCGGAAGGGTTTCCAACGGACATATCCGAAAGCTTCCCCACAGGCCACAGAGTATTCGCCATAAAGTTGCCGGTGAAAGACCCAAGCGAACTCTGGATCAATTGCTATAAATCCGCCGAGGGCGATTACGATAAAGCGCACGAAGCTTTCCTTCGCGTCTGGTCTGATTCCCTCGCCAAAGCAAGAATGCTGCGTGACGGTTTCGAGTTTTCAGATACCGGCAATGCCGAGCGCCTTGTGGCGGCCTTCGGCGAGAATTTCCGCTGGCTTCCAGACACAGATTCCTACCGCCTGTGGAATGGCAAGATTTGGGAGAGCAGCCCGACAGGCGACAACTTGTTGCCGCAGACAAAAGAGGTTGTGCGCGCCATACCCGACAAGGATTGGGCGCTGACCAGCGAAAGCACCGGCAAGCGTCGCGGCATGATTGCGCTCACGAAAGGCGAGACGAAAGTCCATGCCAAACGCGAGGTATTCGACCGCAATCCAATGCTTCTGAACGCGGCCAACTACACGATTGAGCTTGAGACCCAAACTGCGCGGGAATTCCGCCGCGAGGACTACATGACTAAATGCGCGCCGGTTGCTTACGACCTGTTTGCGACCTGCCCGAGATTCGATGCGTTTCTGGAATTCATTTTTGACGGCGACAAAGACCTGATCCACTACATCGTGAAAGCGCTGGGATACTCCTTAACTGGAGATATCGGGGAGCAGGTCTTTCATATCTGCCACGGCGCAGGCAAGAACGGCAAAAGCACGCTGCTGGAATTGATGCAAATGATTCTGGGGCCGGACTACGCAACGGCGGCTAAGTTCTCCACGTTCGTCGCAACCAAATACCCCGATTCGAGTAGCTACGACTTGGCCACGCTAGAAGGCGCACGCCTTGTCACTGCTGCTGAGCCGGAGAAAGCAAAGCGTCTGGACGAATCGATCCTCAAACAGCTTACCGGAGGCGACCTGCTAAAAGCCCGGCAGATATACGAAAGGCCGATTCGGTTTCACCCGGAATGCAAGCTGTGGTTGCTGATGAACGCCAAGCCGCAAATCACTGGCACGGATGAGGGTATTTGGCGCCGCGTGCGCTTTATCCCATTCAACGTCCAGATTCCGGAATCCATGCGCGTCAAGGACTTTCACAAGGTGCTGTTTGCCGAGGAAGGGTCGGGAATCCTTAACCGCCTGCTGCAAGAAGGTGTGCGCGATTGGCTGGCTGAAGGTCTCGTGCCACCGAAATCGGTTGCAGCGGCCACGGCGGAATTCCGGGAAGCGCAAGACGTAATCAAGGGCTTCTTTGCCGAGCACACGATTACCGGCAGGCGAAACCTGCACGCGAAGGCAGGCGATTTGTACGCCCGATACAAAACATGGGCCGAGGCCAACAACGAATACGCCATGCGCCAAAACGAATTCGCCGAGGAACTGAAACGCCGGGGATTCGAGAGGCGGACCATGCATGGCAGCGTCCAGCACTGGTTTGGACTCACCCTTAAGGACGCGCCCCAATCCGAAAGCGGCCTGAACTTTGAAGAACCTGAAACCGTATGAGGCTGGATAGGGCTGGATAGGGCTAATTCATCTCCTGCTGGAATTCCTGACGTGCAAAGCAATCCGAGAGTGGTTTTCTTGCCTTTCGGACCCTGCTTTTACATGTTTGGAATTTTTACAGGAGCTCAATTAGCCCTATCCAGCCCCATACAGGGCTATCCCAGCCTTGCGAGACCCGATTTTCCGTTTTCCGGACTGCCATATCGCGTATATCGCGAAGGCGTTCCATTCCGTTTTCCGAATTTAGCGGGGCAGCCTTTGCGGGTTGCCCCGTAGCAATTGCCCAGCGCCAACCATTAGGCGTACCATAAGGCCCGAAATGGCGATGACGAAAAGAGAACAGGTTTTCAGCGGATTAGCAGTGGTGTTCGCAATGACCGTGCTTTACTTCTTTGCTGCACCGAGCTGCCGAATGTGTGAGGCAAGCCCGTCTGGGCGTAAGGCCCCGAACTTCGCATTGGAAGAGAACGGCCACCAAATGCATCTGGCCGATTTTCGCGGCAAAGTCGTACTCTTGGACTTTTGGGCCTCATGGTGCGAGCCTTGTGCTGAAGAGGCACCTTCACTAAATGCTCTCCAGTACCGCATCGAACCGAAGGGAGGAGTCGTACTCGGAATCAGCCAAGACTATGAGACTTCTGCCTACCAACGGTTCTTATCCGTCCAAAGAGTTAACTTTCCGACCTTTCTCGATGCGACCAGCACCTCTCCCGGTCTAGGCAAAGTTGCCTACAGTTATGGCACCGTTCAGCTTCCAGAGGCGTATCTTATCAGCCGCGACGGACTAATCGCTCTCAAGGTTGTCGGCCCGCAAAACTGGATGCGCCCAGACCTAACCTCAGCGATAGACAGAATGCTTCAATCGAATTAGAGCTTTGCGGGGAAAACAGCGCAGAGACCAGCACAAGTTGAATCCTCGCAGAATGAATAAGTTGTAGTGGCCGCACGCATTCCTCGCGCGCTCAGATTCGAGCGACAAAGAGCACCACAACCCAAGCAAAATTAACTGGTTGCTAACCCACGTGGGGATATGGGCTCGAAGAAAAATAATTCGTGCCTCCCCATGCGCCGCACGCCAGCCGACCTCGTAAAAATTAGGTTTCGGTACAGAAATTATTCCAATCCCGTAACAGTTATGCCGCGATTGCGAGGGAATTTCCCATGCCTTCGAAACGATTAAGCGCGCCTCCGGAGCATATCCCCGGCATTCCGCCGAGGCCGAAAGGTCTCGAGCGCGCTACTCGGAACGCGTGGAATCAGCTAATCGAGGAGCTGGCCGGTAAGTTGTATCAGGATGACGGCGAGCGCCTGCTTGAATTGATTCAGGCCCGCGCCGACCAATACCGGGGAGCCTCCGAACGTAAGGAGGCCGGACGTAAACGCGCCGCCGAGCTGCTGGCCAAGCTCGCCTCCCGCGAGGCAATCGCCACACCCGACCCAATTCCGGCTCCGGAAAACGGACTGGTGCCGAGTGCCGATCTTGAGGGATTCTTAGCCGCCGTCAAGCACGAGCGCGCCAGCTTTCCCCAGCGCCTCGTTCCCGGCCAAACGGTATGTCTCGAGTCGCCGGGACAGCAATTCCTCTGGGCGGACGATCACCCGGCAGCGATTGCGCGCACCTATTGCTTGCAGGCTACCCAAGGCAGCGCCGTAGTCTGCGACCTTACCCGCCGCGCCTGCGCAAGGCACCTCTCCGATCTTGGGAACGGCCACGAACGCGGCCTCTTCTACGACCCGGTAGCCGCAAAAAATATCTGCGATTGGTACCGCGACTTTGTGGGCTTGGCCTTACTGGATTGGGAAATCTTCGTCCTTAGCAGCCTCTTTGGTTGGAAGCGCGCCTCGGGACTGCGCCGATTTACTGAGGCATGGATTAGCGTCGCGAAAAAGAATGGAAAGAGTCAAATCGCAGCAGGCATCGGCTTATTCGGCCTCATCGCTGACCAAGAGAAATTCGCGGCGGTCTACTCTGCCGCAACCAAAAAGGATCAAGCCCGCATTGTTTACGGCGACGCTTGCCGCGCCGTGCACGCCAACCCGGCGCTGCTGGAATACGTGCGAGAGTTCAAAACAGGCCGCCTCGTTGTCGAGGAGACCGATTCGACATTCGAGCCTCTCAGCAGCGACCTCAGAAGCATGGAGGGCTTGCGCCCCAGCTTCATAATCGCGGACGAAATTCATGTTTGGGAAAACCGCAGCCAATGGGACGCGCTGACAAAAGGCGTGGTATCGCGCAGCCAGCCTCTCATCTTTGCCATCACGACAGCGGGCGAAAACAAAAACTCGTTTGCCGGGACGAAATACGCGCTGGCCGAGAAAATCCTGACCGGCGTGTTCAATCAGGACGAAACCTTCGTCGTTATCTACGAGCTAGACAAGCAGGACTCGTTCGAAGATGAATCGCTGTGGTGCAAAGCCAACCCTTCCCTCGGCGTCACAATAAAGCCCGAGGCACTGCGCAAAATTCTTGCTGAGGCGCTGGAGGACCCCTCCGGGCGCGCCGCTTGGCTTCGTTACCATGCAAATCTTTGGGTGACATTCCGGCAAGGCCGGAGCATTCCAAGCGATAAATGGGAGGCGTGCAAAGGCCCGGATTGCTGGGACGGTTTGGCGGCGCTGGAAATGCGGAGGAAATTCTTGGAGGAGAACGCCACTACGCCGTGTTGGGCTGGCTTGGACTTAGGCGAAATTTCGGACCTCACTTGCTTCGCCTGTATCTGGCCGCGCTGCACCGTAAACGGCGAGGACCACGAGGTTATGACAGTCGTCCCTTATTTCTGGATTCCTGAATTCGGTTTGCTCGAAAAGGAGCGCCAGTGGGGCGTTCCTCTTTCTGAATGGACGCGCGCCGGTTTCATAAAGTTAGTCGAGGGCGATATGACCGACCCGAGGATCGTCAAGCAAGATATCCTCGGCCTGATTGCGAATGGGCCGGGACAGCTTCGCAGTATTGGTTACGACCCGTGGAAAGCAAAAGTTTTGTGCAGCGAGATTGCGGAAGAAACTCATATGGAATGCGTCGCCGTCAAGCAAACGCCTGTCGAGTTAACCGCGCCATGCCGGGCACTCAAGGACGCCATTTGGCAGAAAAGACTTTGGACTCTCGGTAATCCGGTCCTGAAATGGATGGCAGGTAATCTCGTTATCGAGCCAGAGGGAGACTCGGGAGGCATTCGCCCTAAAAAACTCTCGCCGAATGAAAAAATAGATGGTTTCTCGGCATTGGTAAATGCGTGGGGCAGGTTATTGGCTGCGCCTACCTCGTTGGCCGCGCTGGCGAATGAGCGGTGGGGCGGCGACAATCCCCGACCAATCCCCATGATTTAACAGTTACCCGTAACACTCACCTGACAGTTTAAGGAGAACGAACCATGAAGAACTATGTGCGTAATTTCGTTTCTATCGCGCTGTACTCCATTGCTGACCGCCTGAACACCCGCTCCGCACAGCCTGCGGATTTCCGCGCCTCCGGACCAGCCGCTTTTACGCAGCCGGGTTTGCCTGCATCCGCAAAAGCAGCAACAAACGGCGATTATCTGCGCGCCAATCTACCCGAGCCGATTGACCCGCGTTCGAGATGGGGACAAGTAATCAAAGAGGTCACCTCGAATGGCATGTGCGCACGCTACATATTTGTTTGCGACCGCTGTGGTACCAACAATTTCATCGCGACGATACACAGTGATCGCAAGGTACCCTGCATTGGAGGCTGCGGCAGAGAGTTTTCTATCGCCTCGCTGCGCGATGAAGCAATTAAGAGAGCGCGCGCCACAGCAAACCAGCAACGAGGCTCAAACATTCCCCTCGACCGGAAATTCACGAACGAGGAAATCGACAACTGGTATTACACCTTGCCGGAGTTGTGCCCCTCCACGGAGACCAGCCCGCGCGAGGCAGCCAGAAAACGAATCGAGGAGCAACTAAACGACCCGAAAGCTGGCGAGGTGGAGTGGGTTGGCACGCCGCAAATCGAATCCCTTGATTCCGGCCTTGCGTTCGCGGACCCGGCTTCCGGGTCTTGGCGGCACTAGATGTGGCAGACGCCCAGCGCGTGTCCAGTTTGCCGAAAGCCTTCGGCCCTCGGTAGCCGGTACTGCGCCGACCATCCCCGCGAAAACGAGAGGCGATACGACCGCGAGGAACGCGAGCCTTGGCACCGCTGGTACGGGTTGAGCGTTTGGAAGCGGCTGCGGCTGATGAAGCTGCACAGGAATCCGATATGCGAAAAGTGCAATCGGTACGCAGCGACGGACGTTCATCACCGAATCGACCACAAAGGTGACTGGAGGCTGTTCCTGACCTTAGAGAATTTGGAATCCCTTTGCCATTCCTGCCATAGCCGAATCACGGCACAGCGGAATGCGCAAACTGGCGTAACAGCTTAGCCGCAGTATGAGAGCAGTTGAAATTTGTAGTTTGGAAAACGAAAGGAGCCTCTTATGGACCCGCACGTAAAAATCCTCGAAGCAGCGGGGATAACCCAGTTTCCGTATCCCCTCGAAGTCGTTCCAAAAATCCTCAACGACAGCCTGCTACAGAAGCGCGTACTCGACCATTTGGTCGAAATGTACGCGGCTGAGGTACTGGCCACCGGCTTTCACGAGGCCGAGCTTAAGGCGCTGCGCATTCGCTGCCGCGCTGAGTCTGCCAAGCCGAAATTCCGGGTTAGCTGGAGCTTTATCTCCGCTGACTTCTCGCAAAACGCCGAACCGAAAATCATCGCCAAGTCCTACATTGGCGAGAATCAGGCTCCCGACGAGACGTTCTTTTGGGCGCCGAAAACGATTGAGGAAGCCCGGCAGATTCGTTTTCGCGGGGAAGCCGTACCCGGCGACATTCTGTATCAGTACAGCGCCGCACTGAATCGCCCTGACCCTCTTTACGTCAGCACCCAGCGTGATCACGAGCTTGGCGTGCTCGCGCAGAAACAGAAAGAAGCAAACACGCTGAAAGGCGACCTCGCGGTCGCGGTTTATTCGCAGCCGCCCGTCGGGAGAAAGTAAAAAGAGGAAACGACCATGAACACTGAAAAGCGGTATACCACCCAAAAACTTACCTTCCGCGCGGCGCCAGCCGCTAGCGGTTCAATCGGCACTCTCTCCGGCTACGCGGCTGTATTCAATACCTTGAGCCGTGATTTGGGCGGATTCGTTGAACGCATTAACCCCGGCGCTTTCGACGAAGTGCTGTCAGCCAATCCGGACTGTCGTTTTCTGGTCAACCATGACCCGAATAACGTGCTGGGCCGAACAAAATCCGGCACGCTGAGACTCCACGCCGACAATCACGGACTCCGGTTTGAGTGCGACCTTCCGGATACCCAGCTTGGCCGTGATATCCGCGTGCAGTGCATGCGCGGCGATATGGACGAGTGTTCATTTGCGTTTCGCTGCGACGGCGGCGACTCGTATTCGCAAAACGGAGGCGAGACGGTGCGGACTATCAGCAGCTTCACCGAATTGCTCGATTGCAGCATCGTTACGTATCCCGCGTATCCCGGCACCAGCGCCTCGGCCCGCAGCCGCAGCTTTGATTACAGCGCGCCTCAGCCGCGCGTTGCGCCAAGCGACGAGGAGCTGCGAGAGGCTGTCTATGGTGTTAGCTACGACGATCAAGCTGCCATGCGCTGGCGCGCGAAGCAGCTAGCCGACAAAGTTGCAAAGGACGAGTACGACGACAAGGTGGCTGAATTCGTTGCCAGCAGGCCGCCGATGTCAATCGTGGAGAAAAACGACAATAGCGAGGAGGCAAAATGGCTACACAAGCACACGCCACAACAATAATGACGGACGAACAGCGATGGAAAGGCCCGGATACCAGCTTGAGTGGCCGCCTCGCTGCGGCGCAAGCTGCCGACCGCGAAGGAAATCGCGCGAGGCAATCGGAGGCCGTCCCGGCCCAGCCCGAGGTACAGCGCATTACTCTCGACCCGGAAATCCCGAAGTTGGTGCACGATATTGGGATTTCCAATCAGCCCGAGAGTTACGCATTCGTGCAGCGATTCCTGAATTATTGAGCGCGACCTCAATACTCAGGGAATGCTGATTATCGGCCTCCAGACCGAAGTCTCGGCGCTGAAAGCGGAGATTATCGACCTCAAGCGCAAGAAGGGTTATCCGATCAAGGCTGAAACCCGCTAACGATATTCTTCCTACGCCCCTCTGCGCGGCTTGCCGGTTCCACTGGCATGGCAGCCGGTTAGCCGCGCGGCGGGGTTGTGTACCCCGAATGTCTCTCTAGTTTTCCCGCAACAAAAACAGTGGCCCCGTGCCACAGAAAAAGGAAGGCACCACTATGTCACAACTATCTGAACCAGCCATTCTGGAAATCGCCCGCCTGCAAACCGAGGCGGACCAACTGATTTCGGTTCGCAACTTGAGTCAATCCGACCGCAAGAAGGCTGATCTAATCATCGCCAAGATCAGTTCCATTCGCAGCCTCGGGCTGTCCTCCGATGAGATTCGGCGCGACGCTCAGTCCAAAAAGGACGCTGACACCGAGCGCATAAAGGAGAGGGCATTTCGCGCGTACCTGTGCGGGCGGCCTGCTAAAGAAATCCGCGACATCGAGGCTGGCCAGCAAACCATTACGTATGTGCCGACGCAGAATGCTCCGTTTGGCGTGAATACCGGCTACCTTGTCCCAACATCTTTCGCCAACTTGGTTGCCGAAGGACAGGCACAATTTGATCCCCTGCTTAATCCAAATGTGGTCACCTTGATTCAGGAAAAGGAATTTAAGCTGCTTCCGTTGCAGGTGCCCGGCTGGGACCTGAGCACGATTGCGGCTCAAAAGGTTGCTGAGACCGCCCAGCAATTCGACGGTGGCCCCGGCAACGCGGACCCGGTATTCGCTGGGAAGCTCCTGAATCGCTGGACCTACCGCACTACCCTCCGAGCCTCTTACGAGTGGGAGGAGGACGAAGCTGCGTACGGGCGCGCTCTCAATGCAATGGCCCGTGCCTACGGCATCGGCTTCGCACGTGGCATTGGCAAGGATTTGGCCACTGGCAATGGGACGACCGCGCCGCAAGGAGTCCTCACGGGCGCAGCGCTCAGCGGCCAGATAAACGCTACTGCCGGGAAACTCGTACTCACCGACCTGACCAATTTCTATTTCGCACTCAACAAAATCTACCGGAGTTCCCCAAAGTGCGCATGGCTGATGAACGATACCGTGCACAAATATCTCCGGAACGCCACCGATACCAGTGGCCGCCCCTTACTCAGCGTGGAAAGAGATTTTGAAATACTGTTTGGCAAGCGGGTATACGTTTGCCCCTCGCTGCCGAATCCAATGGCCAGCCCGGCGCTCTCAAATCAGCTTATCTTTGGCGACCTCTCGCACTATATCGTGCATGCAAGTGCGCCGCTGATTCGACGCCTCCCTCAACGCTACGCGGACTTTTACGAGGCGGCATACTGCGGCCTGCTTATGGTTGACGCGGTGGTATTCGATCCAACGAACGGAGTAACGCCGCCGATCATTTCCGCCGAAATACAGTAATTCGGAAAACGGATTTGGGGTCGTGCGGCCTTACTGGCGCGCGGCTCTTCAAACCGTTGCACCTTTCGCGCGATTGCAGGATTCGCACAGGAGCTGGATATTACGATCCGTGTTACTGCCGCCTGCGATTATCGGAATGATGTGGTCGAACTCTAATCGCTCGCGCGAGCCACACTTGACGCACTGGCCTCTATCGCGCTGCCACACATATAGCCGAACACTCTCGGGAATCGGCTCCCGGACCGCCGCCGCCAATTGTTTGAGGTTTTCCATAGCTTCAACCTCGCGTCGCACTCTCTCGTAATTTCGTTCCTGCCGGAGGACGTAGTGTTTTACCAGAAGCAAGTCTGTCTCTCGGTTCCGAAGCCCCTCTGGTTCGGTCGATTCCAGCCCCAGAACTTTGTCCCGGAAAGCCCACCATAGGTCAAGGAGGGGCTGCGGCTCACGGCGCTGTCGCTCCAAAAACTCCATAGCTACTTCTTGATACTTCGGGTCGGCATGAAGAGCGTGCTTATAGGCATCGCAGGCGCAGCGCCACTCAATTCTGTTCGCAGCTTTCGTAAGCTCTGGGAACGTTCCGAGGTTAGGCCACTCATAAGCATTGGGAAGAGCTTCTAGCCAATATGTCGCTTCATGCTTGTACTCTTTACCCGGCTGAACCAACCGGTTCAAATTGGGCGTGCTACCCATGTACTTCTGCACCAAATCAATACGTTCCATCGGCACATACAGTCGGACGTTTCCGGCGTATTCGAGGCAGAGAAACTCGCCCTTATTCCCGTCCTCGCGGCTGAGGCGCTGTACACCCTCATAACGAGCCACTCCGTGGTGGGCGTGGACTACGAAGTCTCCAACCATCAGTTCGCTAGGGTCCGTGAGTAGCCTGCGAGGCTCCCTCACTAGCGCTTCGTAATCGAGGACCGACGCCGGAACGTTCGGCGGCTGCTTCAGCGAGACTGAATACTGAAGGCCACCCTCTTCTGAGAAACGCAGACCACCGAGCATTCTGACTTTCACACGCGGCATCTGCGCCAATCAGAAATCCGGGTCTTCCCAACCCGGGACCACCATTGTTAGCTGATCGTCCTTCGGCGGCGGGGCTATAATTCGCATTGCTTGCATCGTACTCATTCGGCGAGCATGAGAAGCTGTGCTGCGCTGCCCGATTCTCTCCTTGCTGTACATTTCCCCAATGTAACTTCCGCTGAGAGAGTAGGCAACCTCCCCGCTGAAGTGCCCCACGTTGTCCCCGTTGGTGTTGTACAGCACGTCCCCGTTGCGCCAACCTGCAAACCTTCCTGAACAAAGCGCCCACAATGGGTCCACGATTAAAGCCCTCGACGCCATTCGCGCAGACCGGCAATTATACACGCACTCAGCGGGTGGGTCCGGGCGCACACGGCCAGTACGGCCACAAGGATTTGACAGCGCACAAGCACCCGGACCATCCTGTGCCCGATAAGGAGGCGCGCATGGCGCGACCAAGATGTTCACGGTGTGGGGAACGGGCCACACACCAGACGCCCTTAACTGGAACTTCGCTCACCCCGCTTTACGCTTACCGATGCCCCAAGCATAAGGGACGCGGATTCGTGCCTATTCCCGGTGCGGGTTGGGTGCCTGCGAAATTGCGGCCCAAGGGGCGTCCGGGGCGAAGGTCACCGGGGAGGCGCTGAGTCCGCGCGCTTTCCGGCAGCAAACGGGCCGCAACTAATAAGTGTTTCCTCGCGGACGATTTTCACCGCCCAAGTATCGTTTCCGTGTGCGGAAAATGCACCTGAATTTCCCGCGTCAGCTCATTCGGGGAGCGTGTCCTTCGGCGGTTTCGGGGCCTCTCGCGGAAAAAGCAACGCACGCAATCGTGGGTACGCGTTCCCGAAAATGACAAACGGTACCAGTAAGCCGAGTAGGGCCAGTGCCTCGCCTGAGAGCATGTCTACAGCGGGTGGTTTTGTAAGCAGAAACACCATCATCACGGCTACGCCACCAATCATAGCCGCAAGGCCGATCACAAACGCTATGCAGTCTTGGTGAGTCGGCCAGCTCTCGTAACGAACCTTCCTCCACAAGGCAAATGCGCCAGTGAATACAAGCGCGAGCAAGCCGTAAAGCCGATAATCCAACGTGGATAAGAAGTAGCGCCCCACCGAATCCAGAACGGCTGCATTTGAAGGCGTAGCCAATCTACTTAGCTCGCTTTTTAGAAGCTTCGTTTCCTAGAGCGGCCCCGACTATTCCACCTAGAATGGCGCCCAGCGGGTTTCCGCCGCCCACCAGAAGTCCGATCAAGCCTCCGATCACGCCCAAGGCTATTTGCGGATTGGCTTCCGTGGGTTTGGATACAATCCGGCCCTTCGTGTCGCAATAAAAAGCCCTGTGATCAGGCAACACAACCACGTATTGAGTCAGTTTTGAGCGCGGGTCAGTGTAAAGGTATATTGGATATCCTTCCGGGCTATGACCCACCACGGGTCCGTACCCCACTTTGCTGCCGTTCATGAGCGTAGTCTACGACGTGCAAAACTCCCGGCCAAGTGCTATGCGGTCCCGCGTTCCTTCCCTGTGGTGAGGCCGAGCACAGCTAACCCGTAGGACAACCCACCTCCGCGCGCCGCTGGCGATCCGTCGCGGCTATTCGGGAGAATCGAGGCGTGGCGGGGATATTCAGCGACGAAGAACTGGACGCTATTGAGAAGGAAATCAGGGCTGAGTTTAGCGGCGATCAGGAGCGCGAGGGGCGGCGCCCAGCATGGAAGTCGATTGATAGCTTGGCCGCGCAGTACGATGACTCCAGCGCGGACGCCCCGGACCCTCAGGAATTCAGACGCCGATGGGAAGAAGTAACCGGCAGAGAAATGAACGTACAGGCATACCGCTGGGCGAGGAAGAAATCAAAGCACTTTAATCGGCTGTACGGTTCCTCCCACGGACCTCGCGACTTCGGAATCGGCGGGCCTTTTGTTGCTCACTACAGGAAATCCGCGCGGCGCGCGACACAATCGAACCTTCGTTATTAAGCTGTCCGGAAAGCGGAATTCCGTTGCATAACGGTTGTATAACTGGCGGCTGAATTCTCCAAAAGTCAGCAAAGGTCAGCAGCGTAAATGGTAGGATTCTCAATGTGGGCAAAAGTGGCCAGAGGCTTGTACCCAGTGTGAGGGGAGCGCTCTAACCAACTGAGCTAATCGCCCGCGTTCCTCGTTGTAGCAGATGCTTCAGGAAGCGTCAATGAAGGCGCCAGACATCACTATGAGCACTGCGGCCACGTCATCGCTGATCTCGCAATTGCAACGCGCCATCGCGCGCGTGATTCGCGGCAAAGATGACGCCATCGAACTGGCGCTCGTGGCCTTGCTGGGGCGCGGACATCTGCTGATCGAAGATGTGCCCGGCGTAGGCAAGACGACGCTGGCGCAGTCGCTGGCGCACTCCTTCCACTGCTCGTTCCAGCGCATTCAGTTCACTTCAGACATGCTGCCGAGCGACGTTGTGGGCATCAGCGTCTTCAACCAGGTCGAGCAGCAGTTTGAATTCAAACCCGGGCCGATTTTCGCCAACATCGTTCTGGCGGACGAGATCAACCGCACAACGCCGAAGACGCAATCGGCGCTGCTGGAAGCGATGAACGAAGCGCAAGTGACAGTGGACGCGCACACGCATCCGCTGCCACGGCCCTTCATGGTGCTGGCCACCCAAAATCCCATCGAGCATCACGGCACTTATCCGTTGCCCGAGTCGCAAATGGACCGTTTCCTGATTCGCATTCGCATGGGCTATCCGTCACGCGAGACGGAAAAAGAGATTCTGCGCAGCCAAGCCGACGCGCACAGCGGTGCGGGCGTCCAGCCGGTGATGGAAGCGAGCGATGTTTTGGGGATGCAGCAGGCCGCCGCCAGCGTGCGCGTGGACGAGAGCCTGCTTGACTATGCCCTGGAGATCATCGAAAAGACGCGGCA
>Ga0210394_10003755_pt1 | contig 18527 bp, 14 predicted proteins | sample IncBWC12MmetaG_FD_160121 | JGI IMG/M metagenome (GOLD analysis project Ga0210394, IMG submission 160121) | Forest soil microbial communities from Barre Woods Harvard Forest LTER site, Petersham, Massachusetts, United States - Inc-BW-C-12-M | ecosystem: Environmental > Terrestrial > Soil >... | reverse complement strand
GCACTTTAAGTCTCTCGCGCACAAACGCGTTTTTTCTGGGCGGCGGCAAAGCTCTCATGAACGCGTATTATGGCGCCGCGGAACGCCTGGGAATAAGCATCGCCTACGACACGGAAGTGCGGTCACTTTGCCTGGTCAACGGCATGGTGCGAGAAGTCTCGACCGCGAAAAATGGCGCATCCGGCAGCGTGCGGCCAAAAACCGTGGTGGTCTCCTCGGGAGGATTCCAGGCCAATATCGACTGGCTGCGCGAGTATTGGGGAGATGCTGCCCGCAACTTCATCGTGCGAGGCACGCCCTATGCAAAGGGCGTGGTTCTAAAAAATCTTCTCGATCAGGGCGCTGCGCCGGTCGGTGATCCGACGCAATGCCATGCCGTAGCAGTGGACGCCCGCGCGCCCAAATTTGACGGCGGAATCGTGTCGCGTCTCGACTGCATTCCTTTCAGTATCGTAGTCGACCGCGCGGGGTGCCGCTTTTATGATGAAGGCGAAGACATCTGGCCCAAGCGCTATGCGATTTGGGGACGCCTGGTAGCTCAGTGTCCGGAGCAAATCGCTTACGCCATCACCGATGCCAAATCAGAAAAGCTCTTCATGCCCTCCGCCTTTCCGCCGATACGCGCTGAAAGCATAAGCGAATTAGCCCGGAAACTTGGCGTTGATGCGGCGGGCTTGGAGACAACGATGCGAAATTTCAACCAGGCTGTGCGTCCCGGCAAATTCGATCCCGGCATCCTCGATGATTGCCGGACAGAAGGAATCGCTCCGCCGAAAACGCATTGGGCGCGGCCGATTGATGTGCCGCCGTTCATCGGCTACCCACTGCGTCCCGGCATCACCTTCACGTATTTGGGCCTGAAAGTGGATCAGAATGCGCGCGTCCTGATGCAAGACGAGCGGCCGTCCGCCAATCTGTTTGCCGCGGGCGAAATTATGGCGGGCAATATCCTCGGCGAAGGCTATATCGCCGGCATCGGCATGGCCATCGGCGCCGTTTTCGGCCGGATCGCCGGAAGAGAGGCGGCCAAAGTTGCCTTCGGCTGAAATTGAGGAACGATCGCGGCGTTTCGTCGAGATCTGCAACGCGTGCAGATACTGCGAGGGATATTGCGCCGTCTTCCCCGCCATCGAATTGCGCCGGCAATTCACTTCCGGAGATCTCCGCTATCTCGCGAACCTTTGCCACGATTGCCGCGGCTGCTATTACTCGTGCCAGTATGCGCCGCCGCACGAGTTCGCCCTGAATTTGCCCAAGGCTTTTGCCGATCTTCGCCTGGAAACATATGAGCGCTATGCCTGGCCGCGGCCTCTCGCCGCGTTATTTCGGCGGAACGGGTTGGCGGCGTCGGTTTTGGCTTTACTCTGCACGGCGCTTTTCGTCTGGCTCGTGAGAGGATCGTCGCCTGCAGCAGCGCAACAAAGTGCGGGAGCCTTTTACGCCGTCATACCCGAGGGCGTAATGATTGCCATTACTGGTGCCGCATTTGTTTTTGCAGTGCTGGCGCTGGCTATAGGCGCGGTTCGTTTCTGGCGCGACACAAATAGCCCTGCGGCTCTTGATGCGCCATCGTTTTTGGCAGCTTTCAGTGACGTTTTCACCCTGCGGAAGCTCGGCGGTGGCGGCGACGGATGCAATAATGAGGACGAAACCTTCTCCCAATCGCGCCGCTACTTTCATCATGCCCTGTTCTACGGGTTCCTTTTCTGTTTTGCCTCCACCTGCACCGCTGCGATTTATGAGCACGTCTTCGGATGGGTCTCCCCGTATCCCTTCTTCAGCGTCCCGGTTTTGCTGGGCACCCTGGGGGGCATCGCCATGCTGATCGGTATCGCCGGTTTGGTGCAGATTAAACTGACCGCCGACTCGGCGCCGGCCTCCAAACTCTTACTGGATATCGATTATTCGTTCCTGGTGTTATTGTTCGTAGCAGCAGCGACGGGCCTTTTGCTTCTTGCCATGCGGAGCACCGCCGCAATGGGCGCTCTGCTGGCAGTACATTTAGGCGTAATTGCGTCGCTCTTCCTGATGTTGCCCTATTGTAAATTTGTGCATGGAATCTATCGAGCGGCAGCCTTGTTGCGATACGCGGCCGAGCGCCCGAGGCGCGCGAAAAATGGTGCGGCAGCCACAGGTGTTGCCACTTGAACCTCTCGGGCAAAACTAGCGTAGCAGCCAGTGATTCTGAGAAGCGTAGCGACGAAGAATCTCTCCGCATTTTGCCGGGCATCAGAGGGATTCTTCGCTTCGCTCAGAATGACAATTTCCTCGCTTGTAGGCGCGCATGATGAAAACTTCCGACGCCGGCGCAACCGTAGGCTCCGTTGTACGGGTAGCCAGCGGCAATTTCCTCGAGATGTACGACCTCATGGTGTACGCCTACTACGCGTCGTACATCGCCAACGCTATTTTCCCATCGAGCAATCACTTCGCTTCCCTGATGCTGACCCTGGGGACCTTCGGCGTCGGTTATCTCATGCGCCCGCTGGGCGCCATAATTTTGGGCGCGTACATGGACCGGCACGGACGGCGTGCCGGTCTCATACTCGCGTTGCTTCTCATGGCTGTGGGCACCTTCACCATTGCTTGCACGCCCGGCTACAGGACGATCGGCATTCTCGCTCCCCTCATTGTTGTTCTAGGCCGATTGCTGCAGGGATTTTCCGCCGGTGTGGAGTTAGGCGGCGTGTCCGTATATCTGGCGGAGATCGCTACGCCGGGGCATAAAGGTTTCTACTGCGCCTGGCAATCGGCGAGCCAGCAAGTGTCGGTGATGACAGCTGCTTTGCTCGGCGTGGTACTTAGTTTGATTCTGCCGCCGCAAAGGATGGCTGTTTGGGGCTGGCGAATACCTTTCGTGATCGGCTGTCTCATCATTCCGCTTCTGTTCTGGTTGCAGCGCTCGATGGAAGAAACGAAAGTCTTTAAAGCTCGCAAGACTCGCCCCACCATGTCCGCGATTTTAGCTTCGCTCGCGACCAATTGGAAAATCATCATCGTCGGTATGCTGCTCTCCACAATGACGACCGTCTGCTTCTACTTCATCACGGCTTACACGCCGACGTTTGGAGAGAAGGTCCTGCTTCTGACCAACCGCGAGAGTTTGCTGGTGACCCTGTTCGTGGGCCTGTCCAATTTCATCTGGCTGCCGATCGGCGGCGCCATCTCCGACAAGATCGGGCGCCGGCCACTGCTTTACTTCTTTACTGTCGCGACGTTGCTCACGGCTTATCCCGCCATGTCGTGGCTGGTCGGCAATCCTTCGACAACCCGCTTGCTGCTCGTCGAACTCTGGTTCTCATGCATTTTCGGCTGCTACAACGGAGCGATGATCCCGTTCCTTGTCGAAATCATGCCTATGGATGTGCGCACGTCCGGCTTTTCGCTGGCATTCAGCCTGGCCACCGCGATCTTTGGCGGATTCACGCCGGCAATCAGCACTTACCTGATTCACGTCACCGGCAACCAGGCGATTCCCGCGCTTTGGCTGAGCGCGGCAGCGGTCTGCGGACTCGTTGCAACCGCGATAACCGGTTGGCGAAGCTCTCGTTGGCAGCTCGCAGAATCGGAAGCATCCCACCTCCTGACACGGGAACGCGCAGAGGTTTAGGCCGAATGACGATCGCACTGGGTTTGCCTTCGCGCGAGGGCTTATTGATCTGCGCCGACCAGGAGGTGTCGGCCCGAGGCGGAGACAAGAATTACGAAGAACGAATCTCCTGCGTAGACCTGTTTGGTTCAGCGCTTGTATCGAGTTATGGCGGCTCGTCCGATCTGTGGAAAGAAGCCGTAGAGAAAATCTCGCGCAGGCTGTTAGAACTCCAGGGTCCCGAAGAGGAAGGCGACGTCTGCGTAATTCCCCAGCAAATCTACGATACGGCAGATGAGGTCTTCGCGGGCATGGGCCGGCCGTCGAACCTGCAGATGCTGATCGGCGTCGGCGGCGTATTCAACTCTCCGGAACTGTTCGTTTTCGATCAAGGAGCAATGCACAGGAGCGCCGGCATTACGTGCGTCGGCGCGGGTGAATCTTCCCTGATTCGTTATCTGGCCGAGAATCTTTATTCGCCTTCCATAACTCTCGAAGCGGCCAAGAATTTAGGCATCTATCTCATCTCCAAGGCCGCCCAATATGTAAATGGCGTTGGCGCGCCGATCGATGCTGTTGTGATCACGGGCCACCAGCCCGAATGGCTTGGCGACACGGAGATCAAGCAACGGGAAGCGGCCATGCTGGCTCGCGAAAAAGCGCTGCTGAAGCAAATATTGACTCCCCCTTCATCGCCTGCCACTTGGCCGTGACTGTAAAGTTGAATCGGGTGTAAGCTGATAGAGGTTTTCCCAGCCTCAAAGGAGACGCGAAATGAAGTTGAACAAAATTCTCAGGTCCGTAATGGTAACCGCTGCTTTCACATTGATTGCGTTCACTACTGCCGCTCCTCAGGGCAAACAAACCACTTTGACCGGCAAGGTCAGCGACGTCGCTTGCGGCGCCGAGCACAAAATGAAGAACATGAGTGCGGCCGACTGCGCTCGTGCATGTGCCAAGAAAACCGGTTGGGCCCTCGTCGTGGGAGACAAAGTTTATAAGCTGCAAGGCCACGAAGAAGACCTCGATAAATACGCCGCTGAGAACGTCACCGTAAAGGGCACGCTAAGTGGCGACACGATGATGGTGACTTCAGTCGCTCCGAAGTCATAACCGTAGCGCCTCATAGCGCCGTAAGAAAATCGAACCAACCAGCCGTCAAGCGGACGCCAAGACAATGCGGCGAGTATGGAGTCTAGCTTCGTCGCCCTTGAAATTGGCAGCGTTTGACGGCTGGTTTCATTTTTTGTGGCGTAATGTGCCGGGAATTATTTCAGCGATGAAGTGGTTTTTCGGTTTCGCTCCGCAAGCCATTTGGCCTTGAGAGCGGCGCGATCGACTTTTTGACCGCGCAGATAGACCTGGTTGATGCGCCGCGCATTGCCGATCTTCTCCAGCGGATTCGCATCGAGAACGATGAAGTCGGCGCTTTTGCCCGGCGCCATCAGGCCCGCATTGAAATGCGCGATGTCGGCGGCATCGCGCGTCGCCGCGACGATGGCCTCAGACGGCGTCAGGCCCATTGCGACCATACTCTCCAGATCCAATTGATTGAAGTATCCGATGAAGAACCGAGTCTGGCCGGTGTCGGTTCCGCTCACGATGCGCATGCCTGCCGCTCTCAGTTTCATCGCGTTGCTTGCCTGTAGCTCAAAATCCTCTCGCGCTCGTCTAACTTCTTCAGTTGTCCTCTTGGCCAGAGGTCGTCCCCAGTATTCTTCGATCTGATCCGAAGAGTAGAGGTCGCGAAGCAGCGGATCATCGAGCCAGGCCGGCCGTGTGCCGCCCTGAGTGTCCATCCACGCCGTGATCAGGGCCGGCGTCATCCACATCGTCGGCCGGTCGTTTCGGGCGATGCGTTGCTTGACGATGCCAATCAGTTCGTCATCCGCAGCCTCACCGCCGCGCACGGGAACGTGAAGCCATCCGTCCACTCCCGCGCGCATCAGTTCCTTGGCATCGGCCAACTTGACGTTGTGGACGCCTACGGGAACATTGTGTTTGTGCGACTCCTCGATGACCGCCCGATACAACGGAGGCGTGAGCGTCTTCTTGGTTCCTCCTCTATCGTCCACCCAGATCTTGACGAATTCGGGTTTCATCTTCACGTAATCGTCAACGGCTTTGCGGGCCTCTTCGGGCGTGGTGATCGGGTACGGCACGTCAACTCGCGAGGGATCGCCTTGGGGACCCGATCCCGGCCAGGCGATGCCGGTTCCGGCGGTGCGAAATAGAGCTGCGTTGGGAATGACCTCTTTTCGCACCTGCAAAGGAATGTCGCCCCAATGCGCTCTCCCGCCATGCATATCGGAGCGGTCCTCGAGGTCGCCGATGCTCACCGTCGCGCCCACGCCGTTGTATGCGAGGCGCTCGAGGTGGTCGATGAGATTCTCGCGTGTGTAGAAGGCCTTGGACATCGTGCCTTCGACGATGTTCTGGTATCCGATGTGGCCGTGGAGATCCACGAGCGCCGGCATAACGGTCTTGCCGGTCAGGTCGACGTATGCGGCGCCTGCAGGCACTCGCAGCTCACCTCGCCGGCCAACCTGCGTAAGCTTATCGCCAGTGACGATGAAGGCAGAGTTCTCGATGGGCGCGCTGCCATCTCCTTTGATCAGGCGAGCGCCTTCAAAGACCGTGGTGTTTGATTGCGAAGCTTGGCCGTCGAGATTCCAGGTCCAAGCAGATGCCAGGAGCAGACACGCAAAAGCGAGCAGATAAAGCGGTATCCTCATGCGCGACATGGGATCTCCTCAGGAAACTTGAAGTTTCCGGATATTCGCGGCGGCGTTTTTGGTTGGCCTGCGATCGGAAATTAATCCGCGGTCTGCGCGGGCAGCATTCCCGTGGTGTTTCGCTTGGGGACGTAGCCAACGGGGATGCGCGCGATCTCTTTCATGGACTTCACGTCCACGGCCGAGACGTCGTTTGTGACCGCGTTGGCGACATAGGCCGTCTTGCCGTCCGGCGTGAGCGTGACCCAGGCCGCGCCCTTTCCACCCAGGTAGGCGCGTCCGATCACTTTCAAATCCGGCAGAGAATAAGAGAACAGTTCGTTGTTCTCCCGGCTACAAACGACCAGCGTCTTCTGGTCTGGCGTGACTGCCATGCCGTGAGAGGGATCGGCGCCCGCGGTGACTATTGACTTTCCGGGAAGCAGATCGGGATTATGAATACGATTGATTTCTTTGTGCGTCGCGAAATCGACGACTGCGAATCCGTTGAAGTCGGACAATTGAACAAAGATCCACTTGGTCGAGCCGTCAAGATTTCTAGAGAAGGTCATGGGCCGGACGCCCAGGTCCATTAGTAGGGTCCAAGCGGTCTCGTCGGTCTGCGTATCAATCACGTTGACCGATTTGCCTCTAATCGAGCCAGCCACGACATACTTGCCGTCCGGCGTGACGTAGGGGTTGTGTATGGGGCCCTTCGTCTGCAGAGTTTTCATATCCGTAAGAGAGCTGGTGTCAATTACGTCCACCCCACCAGGAGCCTCTGCAATTGCGACATAGACCCGCTTTCCGTCAGGCGCCACAGCAACATTATTGGGATGGCCGGTGAGAGGGATACGCTTCGTGACTTTCAAAGTTTTGGCGTCGACCACGTCCAGCGTGCTTTGCGCCTCGTCGCTGATATAAATGCGGCTACCGTCGGGCGCGACGCCGGCGCCGTGGTTCACTTCGATGCCCTCGATCACTCCGACGACTTTATTCGTGGCGGGATCGATGACGTCAACACTGTCCCCGGCGCTATTGGTCTGAATGATGCGGGTCACCTTGGTATTCGGATTCGGCTTGCCTGCCGCGCTCAGCGTCAAGCCGCACAGAGCGACAACCGCAAGGACCATGGCACACAGGAGAAACAGCCGCTTCGTGATCATCGTCGCCTCCACAAAAGAAAAATCCTAAGAAGAACTCGTACCTAATTGCGCGCCTGAGTTTTACTGCCTGTTTCGCCCATTATCCATGCTTTCAGGGTTTTCCATTCCGGATCATTTTGCGACTTGAAATGCTTGCCGCCATTATGAAAGAAATCGCCCCCGGCCTCTTCCTCCAAGGGATGCGTGAGCAGCGGGCTCTTGGGATTGCCAGGCAGCGCTACGAGCTTGGTGACCGCCTCGAAATTCTTGCGCGACTCCTCTTCATTCCAGGTGGTTTCTCCCGGCGAGAGCTTCTGCAACTGGAAAACAGCACCAGTGGGAGTCACATGGCAGGAGATGCAGCGCGCGTGGCCGGTCCGCTTGGCCAGGAAGATCGGCTGCACTTTGGTTTTAAAGAAGTCGTAGTCGAGCGAGCCGGGTTTGCCGGCCTGCGCCCGCGCAGGAATCTGGCTCAACAAGCCCAGCAGGAGAGCGAAAAACAGCGCAATTTTGGACATAGATCGATCTTCCCTAGCTAGTGGTACTTGGCCGCTATCTGATGGGGAGACTAGCACTCCCCCCATTCAACCGTCAATACTACGCCTGGCCACTGGCGCACACCCGTGAGTGCCATTGAAAACGCACCGTTATTCGACCCAGTCGGCGATGAAGATATTCGTCTCATGCTCCACCGTGCCGTTACGATTCGAGGCCCATACCAGCCGCTTGCCGTCCGAGGAAAACATCGGGAAGGCATCGAATCCGGGATAGTAGGTGATGCGTTCAAGCCCGGAACCGTCTTCATTGACGACGTACAGATCGAAGCCGGCGGGATCTTTTGTGTTGGTCACGTTCGAGGCGAAGACGATGCGCTTGCCGTCCGGCAACCAATACGGCGCGAAATTCGCGGCGCCATTGTGAGTGACTTGATGTTTGCCGGAGCCGTCTGCGTTCATGACCCAAATTTCCAGATTGCCGGGACGAATCAAGCCGCGCGCGTAGAGATTTTTGTAGTCGGCAATCTGCTCTGGCGTTTGCGGATGCTCCGCACGGTAAACGATCTTTTTCCCGTCGTAAGACCAGAAAGGGCCGCCATCGTAACCAAGTTCGTGCGTGAGTTGCTTCACGTTTGTGCCGTCGGCATCCATGGTGAAGACATCGAGGTCGCCGTTACGCGTGGAGGTGAAAACGATGTGCTTGCCGTCGCGCGTGATGGTGGATTCCGCGTTATAGCCGTGCGCGTTGGTAAGCGGCCGAAGATCGCTGCCATCGGGCTTCGCCGTATAAATGGTGTAGGAGTCGTAAATCGGCCAGACGTAGCCGAGCGAATAATCGGGCGGGGGCGGGCACGCCGGATTCGCAGCGAAGGTGGAGGAATAAAGCATGCGGTCGCCGGAAGGAAAGAAATAGCTGCAGGTGGTGCGGCCTTTGCCGTTGCTGAGCATCTTTGGAGTGTCGGGCTTACCGCCGGGAGTGTCGACAGGGATCGTGAAAATCTGGTCGCAGGGGATGTTGGGCCCGACTGGGCTATGCGTCCGGGGATCGAAGAATTGGCCCTGATGCTGGAAGGTCAAATATTTGTCATCGGCAGAGAAGTAAGCCTCAGCACTTTGTCCGCCGAAAGTAAGCTGGCGAATATTGGCGAGATGCTTTTCGCCGGGGTATTGCAGGGCATGGGAGCTCGTGTCGGCAGATTTTTTGCCCTGTGTTGTCTGCCGGGCTCCGCCCCCCACCGCGAAGGCAAAAAGCAGAGCGGTTCCCAAGAGTAGCAATGGGCCGATCAAAGCCCGGTTAATCTCGCGCATCGATTTCACCTCGGGATCTTTCACCGATATGGCCCCACCCCACCACCATTGTTTCTGCAAGTGTTGATTCTAAACATACTTTAGGTCTAATGAACTCGTATGTGCTGAATCTACGGGGCTTGTCCTTCACATTTTATGCAAGTGCTGACTCTGCTGCGCTTAGCGAAAATCCGCGCTTCACTCGGTCGTCACGTAAAGCGATCCGGGTCGTCCAATGGGCTTACTCGAGAGCCCCGATATTGCTTTGACCGTCACCAAATTTCGCTGCAATTCGAACTGGCACGTTCAGTTAGCTGGACAAATTTCGAGCCTTTTCTATTTTACTCCACGAGTAAAGAAAAGCAGATTCCTCACTGCGCTACGCTTCGTTCGGAATGACAGCTTACGAGGGCAGCGCTGCTTCAGCTGCACGACCGAATTCAGGCTTTGGTTTGCTCAAGGCGGGCGTCGCCGCCCAAGGCCGGGCTAAAGAGAAAGTCATGAAGGTCGCCCTTGATACCGTTCTGGCGAAGCAGAGTTGAGATCTGGGCCCAGTGACGGACTTCGTGCAGCAGCACGTGGATGATGAATTTCTTCGGAGTCGCTCTTAAAGGATGATTGCCCATCGTGTAGTCTCTGGGCTTATCCCATTCCTCGGCGGGAAGCGTGTCGATAAATTCGCGCAGCGCTTTGCGGCTTTCCTGACCGAACTTGAAGAGCACTTCGATATTCTCAGTTGGAAGCGAGGCGGTATCGGTTAACGGCTGGTCTGAGAGCCGCTCCACGTAACGCTTTTCCGCGGAAAAGATGTGTCTGACCAAGTCGCCCACGGTTTCGAAACGAGCATCGCTATTCGCCCCGGTGGTGGTGAGCAGAATCCTATCGCCACGCTGGCGGAGCGATTCGCGCCACTTCTGGCGCTCCCAATCGGTGTATTCGAGGAGCACATTCAGATCGATGAGCATTTAGCTGTCTCCCTGGATTGCGTTCGGTTTCCCAATCCTAGCAGGAAATGCGGAGGGATTGTTTGCAAGCGCGAGTGCAGTTTTGCGCGGCAACGTCAGCGGAGCAAAAGAAGGAGGGATTCCTCTCGCACTGTGGAAAAGAGCGCCGCGCAACTGCGCGGGCCGAGTGCGCTCGGAATGACAGGTCGTGTGCAGCGTAGATTTTAGCGGCGCTGGGCGAGGGTCACGGAGGCTTTCAGGGGCTTGCCGTCGCGGAGGACGGTGACGGCGACGACGTCGCCGACTTTGCTGCGGCGCAGCGCGTCTGTGAAATCGTAGAGATTGCGGATCGGCCTGCCGGCGAAATCGGTGAGGACGTCGCCGGCTTTCAGGCCCGCTTTGGCAGCGGGCGAACCCGGCTGAACATCGCTGAAGCGCACGCCTTTTTCGGATTCACCAAAATCAGGAATCGAGCCGAACCAGGGGCCATAGCCGCCGCCTCCGCCCGTGTCGGTGACGCCGCTGTGCGGATCGTCAGCGGCGACAGTGATGAATTTGGGGCGCTCGGGCGCCGTATCAATCTGCGTCAGGACACCGGCGATGAAATCGAGCAGCCGCGCCGCGTCCGGCGCGTTGATTTTGTCCCAGGTGTCAGACGGCTTGTGATAATCGGAATGCAATCCGGAGAAAAAGAAAAGCACCGGAATCTTGCGCGCGACAAACGAAGTGTGGTCGCTGGCCGCGTAGCCACCAGGGGAGTATTCGAAGTGAAAAGGCGAATTTTTCTGCGTGGCAGTGAGAATGGTCTGGAACGTGGAGCCGGTGCCCACGCCGCCGACATAGACCTTTTGGTCTTTAATGCGGCCGATCATGTCCATGTTGAGCATGGCGACGGCTTTGTCGAGCGGGTGCGTGGGCTGCTGCGTCCAATGGGCCGAGCCGAGCAGGCCCAGCTCTTCGCCGGCGAATGACATGAAGAGAATTCCGCGCGGAAGCTGTCCCTTGAGCGGAGCGAAAAGGCGTGCCAGTTCGAGCACGCCGGAGGTGCCGGAGGCATTGTCATCCGCGCCGGGATGAATCTGCCCGATCTGCGAAGGCGCGAGCGAATCGGCGTTGCCGTAGCCCAGGTGATCGTAGTGCGCGCCGACGATCACGTATTCGTCGGCTTTGCCCGGGAGATAGGCGAGGACGTTGTTGACGGTGGCGTGAAGCGTGTCGATATGAACGTCGACGCTCAGGTGCAGCGTGGCAGGAAACGCGAAAGAACCGGGCTTGGTGCTGGAGTTGATCTGGTCCTGGATGGCGGAGAGCGACTTGCCCGCCGCGGCGAACCAATCGTCCGCGATTTTATTTTTGACCTGCACGAGCAGGACGCCGGCATTTTCCGGGCCGCTGACGGTGCCGAATCGCGTGAGCAGATCTTCTTCACCGTCGCCCAGCTTGCCGTTGATCACGACGACGGCTTTCGCGCCGTGATTGCGGGCGTTGATCGCTTTGGTGATCAACGAAGCGTGCTGTGTCAGCCCCTGGTGACCGCCCTTGGCGGCGAAGCCGGTGGGTTCGTAACGCAGCAGGACAACGATCTTGCCCTGCACGTCAAGGCCGGCATAGTCGTCGTAGCCAAATTCGCCGGCGGTGGCCCCATAGCCGGCGAAAACGACAGGAGCGGCGGCTTGACCCGAGGAGGAGAAGCTGAAGGGGACAAAATCTTCGTTCAGCTTGAGAATTTTCTTTTTGCTGGCGACGTCTTCCTGCAGATCGTTGCCCGAGACTAACTTCGCGCCGGTGGTCACAGTAAACGGCTGGAAGAAGCCCTGCGTTCCGGCGGGATCGAGGCCGAGGCTCTGGTAACGCTGCTCGAGAAGATGCGCGGCGCGGTCGATGCCTTTGGTGCCGGCGCCGCGGCCTTCCATTTCGGGAGAGGCGAGAGTCTTATCGGTGTCGAGGTAGCGGACGGCGTCGGCTTTGCCGAGAGTGGGCGCCGACGCGGGCGCCTGGGCGGGGGCGGCAACGGCGAAGGCGAGCACCAGGAAGGCGGCGAGGGCAAAATGCAGAAGCGTGGGGCGCGGCGACGGCGCGACGTTCGGGTGGCGGCGAAGCATTTGAGGCATGGCTGAATGAAGCATGTTATTTTTTGCGCGGCATGTCAAATGCTTGGGGTAGCTTCAGGGCCTAAAGGCCACTTAACGGCAGGTACTAAGTCGCACCTGAAGGTCCGACCCCCTAGCTAGGTCGCCTGAAGCCCGCAGTACGCCCACAAAAACCGCGGATGCCAGCTGAAGCCGCTTCGCAACTCGGTGCAAGCCGGCGCTACAAAAGCCCGACAGAAGGGTCAGGCGAGTTTCTAATTGCTGCCGGGGTGGCCGGAGTAGCTGACGCGCCAAACGGACTTGGAGCCATCGTCGCTGATCAAAAGCGAGCCATCGCTCGCGACGGTGACGCCGACCGGCCGGCCCCAGACCTGGCCATCGGGCGTAGCAAAGCCGGTGACAAAGTCTTCATACGCGCCCGTGGCCTTGTCGTGTTCCACTGGCACGCGGATCACTTCGTATCCCGTGCGCGTGGCGCGGTTCCAGGAACCGTGTTCGGCGGCGAAAATCTGGCCCTTGTATTCCGGCGGAAACTGCTTCCCTTCGTAAAACGCGATTTCGAGCGACGCATTGTGCGGCGTCAGGAGGACGTCCGGAACGATCACTTTATCTTTCAGCTCGGGATGTTTGCCGGCATGGCGCGGGTCCTGATGGCCGCCCGTGTAATACCACGGCCAGCCGTAAAAGCCGCCCTGTTGGACGTGCGTGATGTAGTCGGGCGGCAAGTTATCGCCCAAGAGGTCGCGTTCGTTGGTGGAGCACCAGAGGTCGCCGGTTTCGGGCTGGATGGCTTCGCCGACGCAATTGCGGATGCCGGAAGCATATACGCGGAGATCAGTGCCGTCGGGATTGAACTCCAGCACATTGGCGCGGTGGACCTCGGCGGGATTATTGTCGGCGTCGTCTACATTCGAGCGAGAGCCCACGGCGACGAACATCTTTTTACCGTCGGGCGAGAAGACGACATCGCGCGTCCAGTGGCCGCCGCCATACGGGTCGGATGCATTGCCGCTGGGCAGGCTCTTCACGATTACCTCGGCGGGGCCGCGAGCCTTTAAATCTCCATTGCGATAGGGCAGGCGGACGATGGAGCTGGTGTTGCCGACATAGATGTATTGCGGATCCGATCCAGGCGGATAGAAGGCCATCCCGAAAGGCCGATTAAAACCGTTCGCAAAAACGGTGGTGCTTTCGGCTTTGCCGTCTTTCATGCCGTGCAGCACTCTGATTTCGCCCGCACCGCTATCCGCCAGAAAAATGTCGCCATTCGGAGCCGTGCGCAGCTCGCGAGGCTGATCGAAGCCGGTGGCAAAAAGCGCGATCTGGAATCCGGGCGGCACCTGAAGCGAGGCGTTCGCCGGGCGCGCAATGATGTGACTTTGATTCGCGGCGGACGGCGTGGAAAAGGGAGCCGGCAAATCGGCGGCCGTAATCTTGCGGAACGTGCCGGGCTTTTCCGTAGCCACGGTGGCAAACGCGGCCGAGCCAGTCAGCGTATTTACCGGCTCATCAGCCGGCGGCCAAGCGAGTGCGACGGAAATTCCGGTGCCAAGCGCTGCAACCGTAAGAAACAGGAAGAAAGCTCGAGCTCGTTTTCGGGATGTTCGTTTCATAGCAGGCCTTTCTTTGCGAAGTCCCTATCGTTGATACGCACCTTGCCGGGTATTGTACCCCAGTTGGATGAAGGAAGGCTCAGCCGCGAGCCCTAAGGCGCCCAGCGGAAGGCGGCTTGACGCAGGTAGTGAGTTGCTATAGAAGGGGTACAGGTATTCGAAGAGCGCGCTTGGGAGGTGCAAGGTGAAAACGTCCTCACGCAAAGGCGGAAACGGCTCATTTTCGCGGAGGAAGCTGCTGCAGGGAGCTTCCGCGGGGGTTGCAGTTTCGCTGTTGACGTCTGCGCGTTCGGGTTGGGCGCGAGCGGCGCAAACGGAGCGCGGTCCGGGCGGAACGCAAAAGCCGGCCGCAATTACGCCGGATTCGCTGCCCAAGGCTTGGTCGGTAGACGAGATTCATCGACGCTGGGCGGCCGTTCGTCAAAAGATGAAGGACGCGCAGCTCGATTGCCTGGTTGTATGCCAGCACCATCCGGGAGAGATGATCTCCGAGCGGCAGGACGGCGACGCGGATATCGAGTACTTGACGGGAATCTCACTGCCATACAAGTGGGTGATTTTGCCGCTTGAAGGCAAAGTGACCGCGCTTTCCACTAACCAGATCAAAGGCGCGCGCGAGGAAAAGCTGTCGCAGGAGCGCGGAATCGATGTGCGCATCGTTGATGCTTGGTCCGAAGGCATCATCGACGCCATGAAGGAAGCAAACGTGGGGCAGGGGCGCGTGGGCGTGACGGACCTGGCGGATGCTTCGCGGCAACCAGAAGGCGAAGTGACATATACGACTTATGATCGCGTGCTGAAGGCGTTTCCCCAGGCCAAATTTCAGCCGGCCAGCTATCTGATCGATGGTGTGGCAGCGCTGCGCAGTGCGGAGGAGATCGCCGTTCTGGAAAAAACGACGCAGGTCGGTGAGTTGGGTTTGCAGGCGATGTTCGAGACGGCGCGGCCGGGCGTGCCGCAGCGGGTGGTGTGGCTGGCGATGTTCAATGCCATGGTGAACGCGTCCGGCGAGCGACCCTTCCGAGTTTCGGTGCGCGCAGATGGACCGGGCAATAGCGCGCTGAATCGGCCTCTCGAAGAAGTGTTGCGTGCGAGCCAGGTGTTAAGCCAGGAGTGCTCGGGATGCGTGCTTGGGTACGGTTCGCAGGTGAATCACTCCGTGGTAGTCGGTTCGCCCGCTCCGGCGGATTGGGAGGCCGCGGCAAAAGATAGCCTGGATACGTTCACAGAGATGGTTGCGGCCATCGCTCCGGGAAAAATGGTCAAGGAAATCTGCGCGCCCTACGACAAGCGGCTGGTCGCACGAGGCGAAAAACCCGGCGCTCTCGTGATTCATTCCGGCGGGTTGGGCACGCTGCCGCGCGGCGGTTCGGCCGGCGCCACGGGTCAAATCGTGCTACAGGCAGGCATGGTCTTCGACGTGAAGCCGGCGTTCCGGTTGAAGACCGGCGGCACGGCGCAGTTCGGCGATTCCGTCGTCGTGACCGAGAATGGCGCGCGCCGGCTGGGCAAGCGGGAGATGAAAGTCGTCAAGCTGAGTTGAGGCTCGTTGCCCCTGCGGATTTTAATAGCGCAAAAAACTGCATCGACCCTGACGAAATCACCTAAATTTCTAGGCTGCTGCTAAGTATTCGAACTGTCTTTTGCCGGATGGGTCTCTACCGCGTCGCAAGATGCGCACCCTGCGGCGCACATCTGTGCGTTCCTGCGGCTCCTCGACGGTCGAATAAGCAAAAACATCCCCACGACACAAGCGACGAAAGTCACCCATAGCGCCCAACTCGGGGCATGGATTCCCGCTCCGACCAAAGCGCGATAAGCACTTAGCGCGCCGACGAACAGCAGGAACGTTGCCAGAATGAGACGTAGGATGTCTTGTGGAATTCTGCCCGCCAGAATGCCGGCAAGCTGTCCGCCAATCAGAACTGCGGGAATCGTCGCCGCGACGAGATTCCACGGAACTTGCGTGCGTTGCGTCCCGCTTACCACCAGGTGCGCCACGGCGGCGGAGATGGAAGCTGCCGCGATAATCAGGTGAGAATTGCCTGCCGCAATCCGCACCGGCATCCCGCGCACGACCTGCTCCACTGTACTGAGCTCTCCCGCCGAGAATCCAACGAGGCCCTGAAGCATGCCGCCGAACCCTGCCGCACTCCCGCGCCAAAAGTCGTTCAGAACTCGATAGTGATAAAGCCGCCCGCGCCGGTCGCGGTGCTCCTTTATTTGGGGGCCACTGGCTTGCTGCGATTGGCCGAGCGCTTGCACCGTGGTCTCGCGAGCCAGCAAAAATCCGAAAACGATCAAGGCCACGCCGATGACAGCAAGCAGCCAATTTCCCGGTAAGAAGTGGGAGACATATCCGCCAAAAACAGCCATGGGAGCAGCGAGCAAGACCGCGAATCCAGCGATTTGAAAATCGATCAGGCCGGCTCGCCAAAAGGCAGACGTCGAGCTTATGAAGCCGAATATCTCGGTCAACAGTCCTACTTCCACCGCCTGGACGGGTTCTAGATGGTGACCAAGCAGGGGAAAAACCATCGTGTAGAAGGGGACAAAGAGCACGGCCCCCGATATTCCTACTGTTCAAACAAGGACGCAGATGACCAGCGCCACCGGGAACATCCACGAAAACTCGAGCCAGTATGCGGCATGCATGCGCGAGATCTCCTCCAGTTCAACCTAGAGATTGGTGCAGGACGGAGAAAGATGCAAGCCTTCTCGCGCGAGGATCGTGGAAGGCTACTTCGGGATTGTTCGCGCAGTGTGCTCTTAGTGCCAGCGGATTTCGCTCGCAATGTCCCATCGCGGCTGCCAAACGAGTACAATCTCCTCGTGGCGTGCTGCTCGGTACCGATTTTGGTTTGCAAATGAGCGGCCTTGTGCACGCCGCATGACTCCGATGGACCTGCAAGAGCACAATCAGCTTCAACAAAAAACCTGGGCCGCGGGCGATTTCCCCAAGATGGGTGTGGAACTATGCATCGTGGGCGAAACGTTGTGCGAATCGGTGCCTATTCATGCCGGCGATAGAGTTCTGGATGTGGCGACGGCGTCGGGAAACACCGCGCTTTCGGCTGCACGGCGCCGAGCCATCGTAACCGGCGTGGATATAACCGCCGCACTGCTCGAACGAGCGCGGCAAAGGGCGACTGCGGAAGGCCTGCGGGTTAATTTTCAAGAGGGCGATGCCACGGCGCTTCCTTTCGGCGACGCGTCATTCGATGTGGTGATGAGCACCTTTGGGGTGATTTTTGCGCCCGACCCGGAAAAGACAGCCGCGGAAATGGCGCGTGTCTGCTGCCCCGGGGGGAAAATCGCCATGGCTAATTGGACTCCGGCGAGCTTGATCGGCAAGCTTTTCAGCCTTCTCGCCAGGTATTCGCCTTCCGGAACGCACGTCGATGCGCCGATCTCCTGGGGAGATAGAGCCGTGCTGAACAGGCGGCTGGGTCCTTATGTGAGCGATATTCGCATCAAGCGCGAGGTGGTGCGATTCCGGTCTCTATCGCCCGATCATTGGGTGGAGTTCATGAAGACGTACTTCGGCCCCGCCATTCTGGCCTTCCAGCATTCTTCACCGGAAGCGGGAGCGACCCTGAAGATGGAGATGCAAAATCTCGTGCGCGAATTTGATCGCGGGACGAACGGCACCACGCTCGGGGAAAGCGAATACCTCGATATCGTCGCGATCCGGCGATGAGCGAGTGCTACGAGGCGCCTTATTTTGCGCAAAGCTTCCGCAAGAATCTGCGTTGGCTCAGCTGCTAGAACTTAATCGCGAGTTGAGAAATACGTGGTGGCGCCGCTTTCAAGACCTTCCCAAACGTCGCGTCGCTGATGTTGCCATCGACCGAACTGCTTCCATAAAACTGAGCATGGTTGAACGTATTGAAGGTTTCCAAGCGCAGTTCGAGTGATTTGCTTTCCGTCAATGCCCTACCCCTAGGCTATGTCAAGAGGAATGGCGCATTTTGGCGTTAAAAAAGTGAATTGATGCGCTCTCGATGCGCGTGGGCAACAAAAAGACTGGCCCAAGCGTGGTATTTGCCCGGCTGGACAAGCGGAAGGTGAAAGTCATCAAACCGACTTGAAGGCTTCTCGGGGCGGGTTTATTCTGGGGTTACAACCGCGCAATTCGGCTGCGCAGACGCAGAATTTCTGAACTACAATTCCCAGTCGTGTTACGGTCCGGCCTAATTCGCCTGCTATTCATCACGTTGCTTTTCGTGATGGCCGCGCTCTTGTTTGCGCATCCTGCGTTGCTGATTTCCTCCGTAACGAGAAAAATCCAGGAAGGCTCTCTGCCATTGAATGAGGGACTTAAGGCCGCGGCAAAGGCCCTCGGTGCAGAGGACATTTATGCGGCGGACCGGCCGAATGAACTGAGTCCCGTAGTAAAGGATTTCCCTGCTCGGGTCTACGTGCCCAATAGCGACAGCGCGAGCGTGGACGTCATCGACCCGGCGACGTACAAGGTGGTGGATCACTTCAAGGTCGGCCGGCTGCCGCAGCACATCGTGCCGTCTTATGACCTGAAAACGCTGTGGGTGCTGGACGATCAGGGCTACGCGCTTACCAAGATCGATCCCGCGACCGCCAAGGTGGAGAAAACTGTCTCTGTCGACGATCCCTACAATCTTTATTTCAC
>Ga0210394_10003754_pt1 | contig 18531 bp, 18 predicted proteins | sample IncBWC12MmetaG_FD_160121 | JGI IMG/M metagenome (GOLD analysis project Ga0210394, IMG submission 160121) | Forest soil microbial communities from Barre Woods Harvard Forest LTER site, Petersham, Massachusetts, United States - Inc-BW-C-12-M | ecosystem: Environmental > Terrestrial > Soil >... | reverse complement strand
CCTACCTTGTTGGTGGCTGCTGGGATACCCGTCGCGGTGATATCGACGAGTTGGTTGAGGCGGGAGAGGCCTACGCGCTCGCCCGGCTCGGGCTGAACGGCGTCCTCTCCGATGTGGCCTGGACCACCGATGTAACGACCATTAGGCAGCAGATCGCCGCTCACGGATCAAGCTGGCTCCGTTGGCTTGCGACCGATTGGCGCCGCTCGGACGCCTTATTGCGAAGCCTTTCTGCCGGCATGCCGCTAAAGAGCCCCACCGAGCGCCTCGCCGTACTCGATCGGCTCATTTCGGGACAGCGGGCTGAGAAGATCCTCGATCGCGATAATGCTCTCGGCGGCGAGGTATTTGGCCGCTACTGGCGAGGCGAGCGGTCCGATTGGTCGATGCTTCGATCCATAACTGACTGGGTTGTGAAAGCGGACGCGGCCGGATTGGGGAAACAGGCCCGGCAGTCCGTCGCCGGTATCGGAGAACCGGCGGTGGCCCGCAACCTCTCCCGCCGACTCGGCACACTCCTGGACGCCATTGATCAGGACCTCCATTCAATTTGCACGACCGTCGCCTTAGCGGTCGATGACGCCTTCGGCGCAGCGACGATCGATGCCGTTCGTTTCCCAGATCTGGTAGCACGTTGCGCTTCGTGGCTCGATGGTATCGAAGCGCTTCCTAAATGGATCGCCTATCGCGGCCAGGCCAAACGCCTGCGGGAACTCGGCTTGGGAGAATTTGTGGATCGGCTTGCTGATGGGCGTTTACAGACAACGTTTGCGACCGACGAATTCGACATAGCGTATTACGAAGCGGTGCTTCGAGCCATGGCTACCAGCGATCCCGAGATTCTGGCCTTCGACGGACATGCGCACACGCGCAAGGTGGACGAATTCAGGCACCTCGATCTGTTGCGGATAGCTCAGGCTCGATTGGAGGTTGCCGCGTCCCATCATGGTGGGGTACCCGCGAGACAGGGAGTCGGCCCGATCGGGGTATTACGAACAGAGATCGCAAAGCAGCGCCGCCTCCTTCCAATTCGCCAGCTCGTAAAGCGAGCCGGTGCGGCGATGCAGGCGATTAAACCCGTCTTCATGATGAGCCCGCTGTCGGTGGCACAGTTTCTTGAACCGGGGGCTATCACCTTCGACATGCTGGTGATCGATGAAGCTAGTCAAGTGCGCCCGATCGATGCCCTCGGCGCTATCGCGCGATGCCGACAAATTGTCGTCGTGGGTGACGAGCATCAGCTCCCCCCAACGACATTCTTCTCCAAGCTGACGAGCGATGAGGACGACGACGAAGACGATGACGCAACTACCCGCGTCACGGTCGTTGAGAGCATCCTTGGGTTGTGTTCCGCATGCGGCGTTCCCGAGCGCATGTTGCGGTGGCATTACCGAAGCAAGCACGAATCTCTCATCGCCGTCTCCAACCGCGAATTCTATGACAATCAGCTCTACGTCGTACCGAGCCCTATCACTGAACGATCGGCACTCGGCCTCCGATTTCACCACATACCACAGGGGACTTTCGACGTTGGTGGCACGCGGACCAATCGCGTTGAGGCGAGAGCGGTCGCTGACGCTGTAATGAATCACGCCCGCACCAATCCCGATCTGTCGCTCGGTGTCGTTGCGTTCTCGGCAGCGCAGCGCCGTGCGATCGTGGATGAGCTGGAGTCCCTACGGCGCCAGTCTGACAGGACTGAGGAGTTTTTCGGTTCGGCGCATCCCAACGAGCCATTCTTCGTAAAGAACCTGGAGAACGTGCAGGGCGACGAGCGCGACGTGATGTTCATTTCCGTTGGCTATGGTCGGAACCAGCAGGGGCGAATGCTGATGCGCTTCCCGACCCTGGGTTCTGATGGCGGCGAGCGACGGCTCAATGTGTTGATCACCCGAGCAAAACGCAGGTGCGAGGCATTCAGCTCCATAACGGACGAAGACATCGACCTTGACCGTGCGCGCGGAAAAGGGGTCGCCGTATTCAAGCAGTTCCTTAGGTATGCCCGCACCGGCGACCTGGACATGAGCCGAACGACGGACCGAGAATTCGACAGTATATTCGAGGAGCAGGTTGCGGCTGCTCTGATCGAGAACGGATACCTCGTGAAGCAACAGGTCGGTCAATCTGGTTTTTTTATCGATTTGGCCGTCGTTGACCCCGAGAAGTCCGGTCGATACCTCATCGGAATCGAATGCGATGGTGCCGCATACCACTCGTCGCGATCTGCAAGGGATCGGGACCGCCTTAGGCAAGCGGTTCTTGAGGATCACGGGTGGAGGATTCATCGCATCTGGAGCACAGACTGGTTTAAGCGGCCCGAGGCGCAGCTCCGGGAAACAATCGCGGCGATCGAGGGTGCCCGACTCGTGGCGAAATCAGAGATGCCCCGAGAGCGGACAGAAGCAGCCAATGAGCCGACAGTGCAAATTGCCCGTAGTTCCCAGCCCATATCTATGGGAGAGACGCCAGAGCAGGTGTTGTCGGTATCCTATAGCGAGGCGTCATTCGCGGTCGCAACGCGACACGAAATTCACCAGGTCTCACTCGAATATCTCGCGGGCATTATACGGCGAATAATCGAGATCGAGGGGCCAATCCACCAGGACGAAATCGCGATTCGTGCCCGGACGCTTTGGGGACAGAAACGCGCAGGCGCGCGCATCCAGTCGGCAGTGCAACGCGGCCTCCGGGTGGTCGCGCGAATGCCGGGCACCGTCCAGGATGGACCGTTTTACCTGATCACCGGCTCATCGATACAAGTCCGTGACCGCTCGCAGGCGACTTCGCCATCGCTGCGGAAGCCAGAGATGCTGCCGCCCTTGGAATTGCGTACCGCGCTCCTTGCAGTAGTCGAGCAGAACCTGGGGGCGGACAGGGAGGAGGCCGTCACCGCAGTCAGCCGAGCAGTTGGGTACCGTGCCACCAGCGCGCAATTGCGAGCGATTATTGAAGAACAAATCCTAGTGCTGATCCAATCGGGCGACCTTCTGGAAATCGATGGCAGATTGAGCCGACCGCTACCGTAGAGCGAAGCGTAGGCCAGGCCCTCACAGCGCAGGTGCGATTAATCGTTTGGTGCAAGGCTTGCGGCCACCGCGCCGAGCCCGCTGTCGCCGAGCAAGCCGCTCACCACGGCGCCGGCATGACCGTCATCGATTGGGCGGCGCGGCTACGGTGCCAGGGGTGCGGAGAGCGGTCGGCTGATTTCGTCATCAGCGGCGCTGCGCTTTAGCCGGAGAAGCGGGCATCATTCGTCTGCTTCTGCCGGCTCCATGGTCAATCTGTCATTTGGGGGCGCCGCAGAGCCTTAGCGACTTTTGGACCGCCAACAATTGCTGCTAGGAATGCCATCCCGGCGGTCGTATCGGCACCTAAACCGCCAAGCACGGCTACGCCTGCGATGAAAAGAGAAATCCTCCCGCTGGTATCAATCGCTTCGACGCCTTTGTTTTTCCACCATGCCTGCGACCGTTCGCTGATGGCCCTCGCTATCTCCCGTGGCTTTCCTAGCAAAACCGATTGATCTGGATTTTCTGCAACGTCATTCAATGCCGCCGCTATTTGAGCAAAGCCATCGGCGAGGATGGTCAGCAGCTCAATTTGCTCGTTGTTACGTTCTATAGTGGTCGGATCATTCCGGCCCTTATTGTCGAGGCGGAGTTTTTGAATTCCCTCGCGCGCTTGGTATTCAAATGCAAGGGCGAGGAGAAATAGATTGTGATGGTTATCCTTGATAGCCGAAAGTTGATGATCCTGAGTTGCCCCAACGTTTGCCCCGGCCCGAGGGTTCGCCCTGCCGCCAGATCCGGCTGTCGCTCTCCCGCTGAGGGGTACTGTCATCGGGGGTACGGCCGCTTGAGTAATAGACGTTGCCTCATCGGGTACTTCGCCGGTTCTGTCATTCGGATCGCGTAATGCGACACCGGCCACCGGCGGCGGGACAATAGGCTGAGCGAATGGCGCCTGATTAGAGCCGGCTCGATCGCCGGCCTCAGCAAACCCGAAATTAGCCGGGATCGGCACCTCGGCTGGGATGCCGAGCGGCAGCAGCGATTGAGTACGAGGCCCCTGACCGGAAACCTCCGGGGCCGCCACTGTGGCCCCAAACTCAATACCTATGGTGCAGATGTCCGACCTGTGCGTGGGTCTGTGCGCATTGTTGTGTCGCCGCGGCCGCGCTTCCCCTCAATCACCGGCGCGAGCGTCTCTAGGTTCTTCTCGACGAGAAAATTCTGATCGCTCGGTAAAAGCAGATGCTTGGCAAAATCGGTCAGATCGGTCCGCGAGATTGATAGGAGCAGCGTTTGCGAACCGTCGAAATAGGTCATGGGAGTGTCTGCGACGACGGGGTACCGCCTCAGCCCCTGTTCTAAATCCTCCCGCGTCAACTCAATCAGGAGAACCTCAGTGGCCGGTTGGTCGAGTTCGCGCAGAAGCTTGAGGAGGGGTTGCTGTTGCGCCTCCCCCACGACCATCCCGGATGGGGCAGCTAGGATCGCCGCTCTGGCTTGCTGCTGTCGTCGCGCTGCTGTTTGGGCAGCGGCTTCCCAATTATCATCCGTTTCGAAGGGTAGGTGTGCCGCGCCGCATTGTTTCGATCCCGCCCATCCCTTAATCATCTGCCGGGATATAGGTATGGTGGACCCAAGTTTGGACCCAACGAGTTGGTATGGGCTGTTATGGCCTAGTATCAATCCGCGCCGTCGCATGGCCGACAACGGCGGAAATCCTTACCATTTGTAAGAGGCGGGATACGTCGGTATGGCAGTTCACGCATTTCGAGACCGCCCCGATCGACCGCTCCGGCACCTCTCCATCCGAACGGCGGCGAGGGCTTAGCATGGGCCGCCGGCGAACATCAAGCGAACGAAAACAGCGCCAAGCGAGAGCCGGGTTGCTCCGAGGCCCCAAAAGCCCGGATAATCCGGCGCAGGGCAAATTCTGGTCCCCCCAGCAATCGGAGAGGAGAAGGCGATGAACGATTTATCTCCCGTGGTGCGCCCGCTGGCGGCGACCGCACAGCCGATCAGCCCCTCAAAATTCGCGCATTTCGTGCTGCGCACCGGGCAGATCGACCGGATGGCCCAATGGTACCAGACGGTGCTCGCCGCGCGGATCGTGTTCCGCGACGAGCGGCTGTGTTTCCTCAGCTATGACGACGAGCATCACCGCCTCGCGCTGATCCAGATCCCGGGCCTCGCGCCGCGCGACCCGGAAGCGGCTGGGACCGACCATGTCGCCTATTCCTATCGCGATCTGGGCGAACTCTTGGCGACCTACCGCCGGCTCAAGGAGCAAAGGATCCTGCCGCATTGGCCGATCAATCACGGCGTCACGACGTCCTTGTACTACCGCGATCCCGACAACAACCGGATCGAGCTGCAGATCGACAATTTCGCCACCGTCGCGGAGCTCGACGGCTATTTCCAAAGCGCGGGCTTTGCCGCCAACCCGGTCGGCGTCACCTACGACCCGGAAGAGCTGGCGCGTCGATACGAGGCCGGCGTGCCGATCGCCGATCTCCTGCGCATCCCACCCCTGCCCGAGGGCAAGACACCCTGGGACATGCTCAGCCAGCATTAGGGCAAAGCGAAATTCACTGGGGTACCGAGGGGCACCAACCGCACCATCTGGTCGTGACCTTCTAGGAGGCCGCACGATCAAGCCTGTCCGTCCAGGGCCGCAAGCGGGCGCTTCTCAATCCGGCAGATCGAAAAATTTGCACCAACCCTGCGGTGCGATATCGCCGGCGACCGCCTGGCAGGCGCGCGGCGGCCGAAACAGCGTGCAAATGCGGCAGCTGAGGCCGTTTTTCGGGCCGGGCTGGTACTCCGCCTCCTGCTGTGATGCCTTCGTCTGCGCCTCTGCTGCGGCGCCGCCCATCGCCCCCGTGGCGGCAGCGATCGCGCAGCGCAGGAATTCGCGCCGCGATCTTCGGTTGGGGTCCTGATCTCGCATCGGCCTACATAAAGCGGAGGACGCAGCAAGTGGCAATCGGCGCATCACCCATTATGATCGCGCCGAACTACCCCCAGGCGGGGCCTGCCGGAGATAGCGGATGGCGGATTTTCAGAAGCGCCGGATCGGGCGCACTTCACTTGAAGTCACGGCCCTGGGCCTCGGCTGCGCCACCCTCGGCGGCACCCGCGTCGCGGTGACGCGAGGGGAGGCGGAGGCGATCGTCCACGCCGCGTGGGAGGCGGGCGTCCGCTATGTCGACACCGCCCCCTATTACGGCTTCGGCCAGGCCGAGCGCGCGGTCGGCGACGCGCTGCGCACCGAGCCGCGCGACGAATGGGTGCTGTCGACCAAGGTCGGCCGGCTGCTGCGGCCGCTCGCCGACGCCTCGCCGCGCCATCCGCTGCCGTTCGTTGCGGTCTACGACTATTCCTATGACGGCATCATGCGCTCGTTCGACGACAGCCTGCAGCGGCTCGGCCTCTCGCGCATCGACATCCTTTATGTCCACGACATCGGCGCCTATCAGCACGGATCCGAAGCACCGATTTACATGCAAACGCTGCGCGACTACGGCTACCGCGCGCTCGAGGCGCTGCGCGCCATGGGCGCGGTGCGGGCGATCGGCATCGGGGTCAACGAGCGTGAGGTTCTCTTAGAGGCGCTCGAATGGGGTGAATGGGACGCCTTCCTCCTGGCCGGGCGCTATACCCTGCTCGAACAGGGCCCGCTCGACGATCTCCTGCCGAGGTGTCAGAAGGCGGGCACCTCGATCGTCGTCGGCGGCCCGCTCAATTCCGGCATCCTTGCCGGCCGCGACACCTGGAACTACCGGACCGCGCCGCCGGAGATCCTCGCCCGGGCGAACATGATCCGCGCGGTTTGCGAGCGCCACGGTGTCCCGCTCGCGGCGGCGGCTTTGCAGTTCCCGCTGGCCCACCCGGCGGTCGCGGCGATCATCCCAGGCCCGCGCAATACGGGCGAGTTCCGCAGCAATCTCGACCTCCTGCGGCATCCGATACCGGCCGCGTTGTGGCAGGATCTGCGCGAGGCCCGGCTGCTCCATCCCGACGCGCCGACGCCGGCCTGAGGGTGCTATAGTCGACGGCACCGATTGCAGGAGCGGGCGGAGGGGACGAGGCCATGCACAGAATCGCGATACCGTCCTATGCCATCGAGCGGGCGCTGGCGCGGCGCGGCCGGCTCCATCCGTTCGACGGACTCGATCCGGCGAAGACCGCGCTCATTGTCGTCGATCTGCAGAACGGCTTCATGGCGCCGGGCCAGCCGGCCGAGACCCCAAACGCGCGAGAGATCGTGCCCGCCGTCAACCGCCTCGCCGGCGCGACCCGTGCCGCCGGCGGAAGGGTGGTGTGGATCCACAACACGATCACCCCGAAAGCCGTCGAATCCTGGTCGGTCTGGTTCGGCGATTTCGGCACCGGGGAGTGGGGCCCGCGCATGCAGCGGGCCTTCACGCCGGGCGATGTCGGGCACGCGCTCTATCCGAGCCTCGAGGTCCGGTCCGGCGACCTCACCGTACGCAAGACCCGCTTCAGCGCCTTTATCCAAGGCGCCTCCGACCTCGATGCGATATTGCGCGCCCGGTCCATCGATACGCTGATCATCGTCGGCACCGCGACCAATGTGTGCTGCGAATCGACCGCGCGCGACGCGATGATGCTCAACTACAAGGTCTTTTTCGTCTCCGACGCGAATGCCTGCCGCACCGACGAGGAGCACAACGCGACCTTGGGCATCATGATGGTGATGTTCGCCGACGTCCGCTCGACCGACGAGATGATCGCCCTCTTGGAGCGCCAGCCGCTCGCCGGCGCGGCCGGGTAAGGCGCGCTGATCCCGCCTGCCAAAAATCTGGCTGGGGCGCCTGGATTCGAACCAGGGAATGCCGGAATCAAAATCCTACATCCTATCGCGACGGCTGCCGACATCGACCACCAGCTATCACGAAAGACTGCAAACTTACTTGACTTTCTGCGGCCAAAGTCCGACATTGACCGTCACAAATACGATTTTTGATGATACCCCGGTGATACCCAAAGCACCGGCGCGGCGGGAGGGCCGGTATGCGGGGAAAGATCACCAAACGTGCGGTTGACGATTTGGCGCCGGCCGGTGGCGCTGAGACGGTGTTGTGGGATACCGAGGTAAAGGGCTTTGGGGTGCGCGCCAGGGCGGCCCGCGCGGATACCGAGGTAAAGGACTTCGGATCCCGCACTAGGGCGACCGGCGGCAAGAGCTACATCCTCCATTACCGGGCTGGGGCCGGCCGCAGCGCGGCTCTGCGTAAGCTCACCATCGGCAAGCACGGCTCGCCGTGGACTCCGGAGACAGCGCGGATCGAAGCAAAGCGGCTGCTAGCCGAAGTCGCGGCCGGGCGCGATCCCGCGACGGCGCGGCAGCAAGAACGCGACGCACTGAGCTTCGGCGAGTTGATCGATCTCTACGTGGCTGAAGGCACCGGTCACAAGAAAGCCTCGACGCTCAAGGTCGATCGAGGCCGGATCGAACATCACCTGCGCCCGTTGCTCGGCAAGCTGCGGTCCGATCGCATTGGGCGCACTGAGATCGAGCGGATGCGGAATGCTGTAGCCGCCGGCAAGACGGCCGAGAGGATCGCTAGCGCCGAAAAGCGGCGAGCGGGCAGCGTCGCTACCGGCGGCAAGGGTGCCGCTGCGCAATGCGTCGCGCTGGTCAGTTCGATCTATGCCTTCGCGATTGGGCGGGGCTTGTGCGCCGACAATCCGGCGCGCGGCGTTAAGAAAGCGCCGGTCCGCAAGGTCGAGCGCTTCCTGTCGGAAGCTGAGATCGCCCGACTGGCCGAAGCGCTCGATGCGGAAGCGCAGCAATCGCACAATCCCTACCCACCCGCGGCGATCAAGCTACTGCTTCTGACCGGATGCCGTCGCGGCGAGATCGTCAATCTACGCTGGGATCACGTCGATTTCGAGCACCAGTGCCTGCGGCTGCCCGACAGCAAGACCGGCGCCAAGATCGTCTATCTGAACGCGCCGGCCCGCGTCTTGCTCCAGGAACTCCCCCGCATGGCGGACAACTCGCGGGTGATCCCTGGCATGCGGGCTGACAGCGCGAGCGCGGCCATCGAGAATGCTTGGCAGCGCGTGCGCGGAGCCGCCGATCTGGTCGGTGTCCGGCTGCACGACCTGCGGCACAGTTTCGCCAGCGTCGGCGCGGCCGGCGGGCTGAGTTTGCCAATCATCGGCGCCTTGCTCGGCCACAAGCACGCGACGACGACGGCTCGCTACGCGCACCTGTCGGCCGATCCGCTGCGCGCCGCCAACGACGCAGTGGGCGCAAGGATTGCCGCCGCGATGAGCCGGAAGGCCGGTGGAACCGCATCGGCCGACGTGGTGGGGTTGCCCGTCCGACGAGGCGAGGCCTACAGATAGCGGGCGGTCACCTCGTCTCATAGGCTCAGAGGTAGCTGCACGGCACTGCGGACAAGTAGCCCGGTACCGAGTTCTCTAACGGCTGCGATAGAGGAGCCCGGTCAGGCTGTGCCATATAGGGGACCGTTCGGCTCTATCGGATCGAATTGGCGAGTGACGAACATGAACGAAGCTAAGCATCCACCGCTAGTCGGGGCCCTCGACGGACGCGCGGCGCATGACGACTGACGCACGGGATGCCCGATCAGCCGCCCGATAACCGCGCGACCAACGCGCAGGTCTTGTCTCTGCCCGATCCAGTTCTTGTTGCGCTGTCTATTCCGGGGATCGACCCCTCCCGATACGGGGCCGTGATCGAAGCCTTCGGGCCGTTGCCGATTGATGGGCAAGTAGAGCTCGCTAATCGACTGATCGATGCACGTGGTCAATATCTTGTTCATCGCATGTTCGAGTGTGATAGCGAGGCGGCGCAAGGGGCCCGCCGGAAGCGCCTAAAGCGTATAGGCAAAGCGTCCGGCAGATTGCTGCGATTGCTCCACAGAGACGGGGCAGATCCGCAACCTTGGAATGCGCATCCGGCGGCAACGCTCGCGCTCCCTGAACTCTGTCGGGTCGCTTCGGCGCACCGTCCAAAGCAGGTCTGGGATCCACCTCAGGGGTTGAGCCTACTTGGGGCGATGCTGGCGGATCTCGCAAAGGTTGGCGACCGGGCGGAGGTAATCTTTCGGTCACCGTTTCCAAAAACGCGGGGCGGAGAGCGGCGTCAAGGCCGTACCGCTTCAGCAGATCTCGTCCATCGGCTTGTCGATATCTATGATGACATCCGCGCGCGGTTTCCCGGCAGCGGACCCGCGCTGGCATTCGGCCGTCCGCTCCTTCAGTTCGTCCGCACGGCCCTTACCTTCGCGGTAAGTGCTCCTCGAGAGTTCACCGACGCCGATGGCAAGTGTTTCCGGCCATGGGAGGCAAACTTCCTGGAAATCGATCTGCCCGAAACGTCGAGGATCACCGACGACGCGATCCGGGGAATATTCGACCGTCGGCGTCCACACACCAAACCGAAAAAGCATTTGAAATGAGCATTTCGGAAGCGTTGCCAACGACATAGGCTGCCTTGCAGCGCCAAAACCTCACGCTGCAAGAGCAAAATGCTCACAGACTCATCGGACTTCCTGCTGACACAGCGCGAATACGCCAGTATTCGGCGCTGCTCAGAGCGCACCATCGAACGCGAGCGGGCGTCAGGCACGGGTTGCCGCTACATAAAAATTGGCCGCGGCGTGCGTTACAAACACTCTGATGCGCTTGATTTCATCGAACGGCACGCGCGCCAAAGCACTAGCGAGGCGGCAAAATGACTGGCACCGCAGCCCACATCGCCGCGGTGCTCGGCTCCGCCCATCGATCCGGGCCATGGTGGCGATGCCTGTGCCCGGTGCACGGTTCCCGAACCGGAACCAGTGCGACCCTCGCGCTGCTGGACGGCGAGCGCGGGCTGATCTCGGTCTGCCACGCTGGTTGCTCGCGCGCCGACATCCACGACGAGCTGCGCCGGCGTGGCCTTCTTCCCAGAGCGATAGATCATCGGCCGGCGGCGATCTTAACGCGCGGCGATGCTCGTGACGATACGGCCCGCCGGATCGAACTGGCGCGCCGGATATGGGACGCTGCTCGGAACGCGCGCGGTACGCTGGTGGCGACCTATCTCGCCGGCCGCCGTATCACCGTCGTCCCACCGCCCACCTTGCGCTACGCGCCCGCGCTTAGGCACCCGAGCGGCGTCTATCTGCCGGCAATGGTGGCCGCGATCGTTAACGTTGCCGGCGAGTTGACCGGGGTGCATCGCACCTATTTGCGGGCGGACGGAACCGGAAAGGCCGATGTCGAGCCTACGAAGGCGATGCTCGGCCGGGCTGCTGGCGGTGCCGTACGGCTCGCTCCAGCCGCCGCGACGCTGATGGTGGCCGAGGGGATCGAGACGGCGGCGGCCGCGATGCGGGCGACGGGATGGCCAGCTTGGGCGGCACTGAGCACGTCCGGGATGGTGGCGCTCGTGCTGCCGGCGATCGTCCGCACAGTGATCATCCTGGCTGATCATGACGCGAGCGGAGCTGGTGAGCGGGCGGCGCGTGCCGCGGCGTCCCGGTGGGAAACCGAAGCCAGGCACGCATCAATCTGGATGTCGCCGCGCGTCGGCGAGGATGTAAATGACCGTTTGCTGGCCGCGCTGGCTGCGGAGGCGCGCGATGCGGCCTGATGGGACTGACGGCCTACGCCGGATAGGCATGGCGCCGCTCGATCACGGTCTCGAGATTCGGCGAGTTTCCGAGATCGTCGCGCGGCCAGTAAATTGGCTGTGGCCGGGGCGCATCGCCCGCGGGAAGGTCACCATGCTCGCGGGCCATCCGGGGCTTGGCAAATCGCAGATCGCGCTCGCCATCGCAGCCATTGTCACCACCGGCGGGCGGTGGCCGGTCGACGGCGCGCGAGCCGAGCGCGGGTCGGTCATCATCATGTCCGCCGAAGACGACCCCGAGGACACGATCCGGCCGCGCCTGGAGGCGGCTGGGGCCGATCTCTCCCGCTGCCACGTCATCGGCGCGGTGCGCGATCAGGACAAAAACGGTCGGGATCGCATGCGCGGATTCTCGCTCGTCGATGATCTGCCGCGGCTGGAGGCGGCTTTGGGCAAGATCGAGGATGTCGCCTTGGTCATCATCGATCCGATCACGGCTTATCTCGGCGACACCGATAGCCACCACAACGCGGAGGTGAGGGCGGTTCTCGCGCCGTTGGCAGAGCTTGCCGCACAACATATGGCCGCCATACTGGCGATATCTCATCTGCGAAAGTCGGGCGACGGCGACGCGATCCTCCGCGTATCCGGGAGCCTGGCATTTGTTGCAGCGGCCCGCGCCGCCTACCTGACGATCCGCGATCCGGGCGACGACACCCGGCGGCTGCTCCTCTCCGCCAAAAACAATCTCGGTGACGATCGCACCGGCTACGCCTTTTACGTGGAGGGTACATCACTGCCAGGTGGGATCGAAACCTCGCGGATCATCTGGGCTCCCGAGGCGGTCACAATGACAGCGGATGAGGCGCTGTCGCAGGGCACCGCCGCGCGACCGCGACCGAAGCTTGACGCCGCTATGGACTGGCTCGGCGAACTGCTCGCCCGTGGGCCGCTCGCGCATGCGGAGATACAAGCAGCGGCGCAGACGGCAGGACATGCTTGGGCTACGGTGCGCCGCGCCGCTAAGGAGATTGGGGTCGACACGACCAAGGACGGATACGCCGGAGGCTGGGTCTGGTCACTCGCTGGCATGGTGCCACCAGAGGCGGAGGAGGAGCTTTGAGCGCGGCGCCGGCTATCCTCGCCAGGCTGACCGCGATTGGCGCCCGGATCGAGTGTCGGGGCGAGCGACTTGTGGTATGCGCCGGCCGGCGGCCGGTGCCAATGGCGCTGATTGCCGACGCACGTGCGGCCAAGGCCGAGCTGTCGAAGGCGCTGAGCGCTGCCGAAGGCGCCTACACCGCGGTTGATGAGCATCTTCGGCGGAGTGGACCGAGAAAGCGCGCGGAAATCCTTGCTGCTCACGAAGATGCTCATTTGAGAACCTTCGGTGAGCATCTTCGGGCAGCGAAACGGCCCACCGACACCGAAGATGCTCATCTGACAGAATCGATGAGCGCCTTCGACGACAGCCAGGTTTTCTGCGGGCTTCTGCGGAACCGCGATCCGAAGGTGCTCCTCCCTCGGTCCCTTAGCGCCTTCGATCGGGATGAGCATCTTCGGGGGAACTGGGGACAGAGCCTCGCCAGGCTCGATCCCGATCGGCCGCCATCCGATGTCCCGCTCAAGCGCTGGCAACAGTTCATGGGTGACGCGCAACTATTCCTAGACCGCTGGAGAGGCCAGGCTGAGGCGCTCGGCTGGGAGCCGCACGACCTGTTCGGGTGTGACCCTGACAGGCCGTTCGCCCGGATCGATCAATGTGGGCTTCTTTGGCTCTTGAATGGCGCGCGGGTCGTTATGCTCGCCGAGAATGCAGCGGCGATCGAGACCCCAACCGGCGCGCGGCAGACGTGGCAACGCAAGCCAGCCGAACCGGGAGGCGTGCTGGTATGGGACTTGGCCGATGGCAGGCACCGTTGAGATCGCCGTCTTGCGGGATGGCGCTGTTTCCCCGGGCGCGCCGCGCCGTTCCTGCCGCCGATGCGGACGATCGTTCGTCCCGCGGCAGAGCGGCGGTCGAGGTCAGCGGTTCTGTGACCTCCTCTGTCGCAGGAGTTTTGACGGCGCGGTGCGGGCCAGGGGGCGTGCGGAGATCGAAGCGGAGCGGACGACAACCTTCCCCGGCATCGGGAGCGGGGTTCGGCCAACGCGCGCGTTGGAGCAGCAGCATGAATGCCCGGCCCAAGTACCCAGCGGAGAGATGGGCGATCCCGCGCCTCCTGACACATCCGTGCGGTTCCTCGTGGAGATCCCATTTCCCACTATTGAGGGCTTCGTCGAGTTAGGGTGGCTCACACCTGATCATCGGGACGACTTTCAAGCGATCATGGCTGGAATACAAGCAGACCATCGAGCATGAGCCGGAGGAATGAAGGCGCGCGAGGTCAAAGATGGCGAGGCGACGGAGGTCAAGGATGATCGAGCCCCAAGTTCTTCAATCCTCCCGGAGCCGGCTCCGGGGCAGCTTTGATGACGAGAGTGCCGACCGGAGCCGGCTCCGGTACGGCTTTGATGACGAGGGTGCACCGGAGCCGGCTCCGGTCACCTATCCGAGCCACTCGAAGCGATCTGGGCGAAAGTCTCAAAAGGGGCACGAAGAGTAGTCGCCGTCGCCGGGGCCGAGGAGCGTAACGTACCGCACGGCGTCGTCGGCTTTGTCTGATATCGTTTCTCTGTGCTGATAAACGGCTAGGGGAACCATGACCGCCCACTTCTCAACCCGCTGCCCGAATTCCGATTATCTCGGCTTCGAAGCGTCGCCCGAAGCCATCGTCGCAGCCGCGAAAAAGGCTGAGGAGGTCGGGTTCGACGCCGTCTTCGTCAATGATCACATCATTGTCGGCGCTGACGCCCGCTCGGAGCCGTGGACCAACGTCTACGACCCGCTTGTCGCGATGTCGTTCGTCGCCGCGCACACGTCCCGCATCGGCGTCGGCGTCTCGGTGCTGATCATGCCGTACCGCAATCCGATCGCCACCGCGAAAGCCCTGGCGACGATCGACCTCATGTCGGGCGGCCGGCTGACCGTCGGCGTCGGGGTTGGCTGGAATGAGGCCGAGTTCACGGCCCTCGGCGTGCCGTTCCACGAACGTGGCGCCCGCACGAACGAGTACCTGCGCCTATGGCAGTCCTGCTGGGCGCCAGGCCAAGTGTCGTTTTCCGGCAGGTTTTTCTCGTTCGCCGATATGTTCGTCAATCCCAAGCCCCTGCAGCAACCACACCCGCCGATCTGGATCGGCGGGACGAGCGACGGCGCGCTGCGGCGTGCGGCAAGGTTCGCCGCGGTATGGCAGCCGACGCCGCTGCCGATAGCCCAGCTGGTCGAGCGGCAGGCGGCGTTGCGCAAGGCTTGCGAGGTTGCCGGCCGTGAGCCGATCCCGACGCGCATGAGCTTCCGCGTCGAATTCAGCACGATCACGGGCAATGCGCCGCCGGCCGGCAACCAACGACCGACGGGACACGGCACGCCCGCCGAGGTCGCCGCTGATCTACTGCGCTACCGCGAAGCGGCAGACCTTGATGCTTTCCAGATCAACTTCCACGGTAACCGCAACCTCGACCAGCTCCTGCAATCAATGCAGTGCTTCATGCGGGACGTCGCACCGGTGGTATCCGGTGATTAGGCTGATAGAGACCGCCGAACTTCTCGGGGCTCGACCGCCGCGATCCGATGGTTCCGATATCGGACGAACCCCAGCTCTTCTCGGCCATGGTGCGGTCGGCGACGCGCGTTTCGCGCCGGCTCCGCGCAGCGAAAAGCTGAAACACCAAGCGGCCACTCGCTCCGACGCCATGAACGGTCAAGGAGCGCCATGACCTCCGCAAAAAGCTGGGCCCGCAACCAGCAACCTGTAGCTATTGACCAGCCGTGGGCGGGACCGACGATAGTTGTGCGTATAACTGCACCATCCCCGGAAGATGGCCCAACCCGCGACCAGGCGCGCGCTCGGAGCGAGGAGCCGGCTCCTTGAATTCACCGCTCGGAGCCGGCTCCGAAACGGCTTTGGGGACGAGGGTGAGGTCGGAGCCGGCTCCGGTCAGCTCGCGCAGAGGACGGCTGTTTTCCGGAACCCGAAGCGGCCTTTCGGGTCTTGCATGGGACCGTCCGAGTAGCGCCGATTCCGGCCGTTCGGTTCCCCCGTGAGTGATCGGGTCTGATCGGTCCAAAGCCCCACCTTTGCGGCTCTGGAGATAGCTTGGTAGCTGCCATTCGAGACAGCGCCGAGCGGAACTCGGCGGCGCTGAGTTCTCTGACCCAGCGCCGACGCTCGTCGTCGCCAATGAGGTTAAGAACCGTTGACCAGCAAGGCAGATGGTCGTTCTAACTCATCATGCGGAACACGGAAGCTAGCTGCGAGCGCGCCTTCCATACCAATAGGGTCTGGTGGGATGTCGGGGTCAGGAGTCGCTACGGTAGATAACTCGACCCGATTTCGGCCGTTTTCTTTGGCCCGATACAGGGCTTCGTCAGCCGCTTTCAAGACCACCTGGGGATTATCCCCAGCCTCCGGAAACACCGCCACGCCGATCGATATGGTAATCTTCGGGAGGTTCTTTTCGATGTAGCGGACGGTGATCGCCTCCACCTTCCTGCGGATCTCCTCAGCTCTACGCGCCGCCAAGGCCGCATCCGCCCCGGGTAGAAGGACAATGAACTCTTCACCGCCAAATCGGCAGGGGACATCCTCGCTACGGAACGTGGTCTCCAGACAGTTGCCGACGGCTCGCAAGACCAAATCGCCCGCATCATGTCCGTGATTGTCGTTGTATTTCTTGAAGTGATCAACATCGATTGAGAGGACGCTGACGCTTTCGCCTGTCCTTGCCGCTCGTGAAAATTCGCGGCGGCACGTCTCCAGCATATATCGCCGGTTGTAAAGCCCGGTCAGCACATCGCGGATCGACTGGTCGCGCAATTGATCGCGCAGTTTGACGTTGGCAATCGCCAGACTTATCTGTTCTGCGCAAACGAGGCCCAAGCGACGTTGCTCGACGATGGTTTCTCGGCTCGGCTTTTGGCGATCTGACTGACGATCGCAATCGAATACGAGATGGAGCAACCCAATCGTCTCGCCGTGCGCCAAAATCGGAATGCAGCAATAGTCGGCTGACACCGAAGCTCCAACATGGGCGCACGGGAAATCGATTTCATGCTCGCCATAGGTATATGGCCGGCCGCGCCTCAATCCCCAGCAATCATCTGGGTGCATTGCCGGCGTCATCTTCTCGCCATTCCAAGCTTTCGCGCTTTCCAGAACATCTCGCGAGTTGGCATAGACGTACAAGTTGCCTCCACAAGCGGGAAGCAATCGACCGAGAAACTCGGCTACCATTTGATAAAGTTCGTCCAGAGAGTTTGAGGATTGGAGCCATTCGTTGAGCTCTGAGAGCAGCCGTGTCTCCCGATTGAGCTTTTCGCGATCGAGCAACCCGGCGCGAAAGACGGCGAGTGCTTGCTCCATCTCGCCAATTTCAGCGGCATGTCGGCGATCATCGCCATCGTTGGCAAGGTCACCCCGGGCTAGGCGTAGCATCGATCCCTTCACGCGCAGCAGAGGGGTCAGGAGCCCGCGCTTGACCAGGACCACACCGGCGAACAGAGCGAGACAGGCGATTACTGCGAGCGCCACCAGCGCCACCATGAAATTACGATCGTCGGCTTCCAGCTTGATGCGCGCCCTGCCGATTTCCTGTTCGTAGGCGCCGGCAACAATGCTCAGGCTTTCGTTTAGCGCAGTCCTCACATTTCGGTTGGCGTCATTGTCGCCGAACACCCGGGCGGCTGCCGTGCTCTCGTCTTTGGCGAGCCGAACCAACTCGGTGCGGAACCGCACGAACTGGTCGATCCTCCGCGCCAGCTCCTCCGCGTTGGACTGCTGCGAGGCGACGGCTTCCGCTTTCCAGGTTCGCGCAACCTCCTGGAGCTTGGGCAGCTCGCCGAGCAGATTTTTGGCGAACGGCTCGGCGGCCCCCCAATCCGCGGACATGTAGATGCCCCGCGATTCCATCACGATGGCATAGACCAGGCCGTTGATGCGTTCTACGTAGATCGTGCCACGAGCGGCACGATCGAGCGCGGCATTGTCGCGCGAGGTGCTGTCGAATACCAGCAGTGCCAGGGCTACTCCAAGCATCGGAAGCAGTCCGAGAAAGGCCATGATGAAGTAGAGACGCGTTTTTAGGCCGTAGCCCGTACGGCCAGAACCGCTCACTGGATCGCCTCCAGTAGTATTTCCCAACGCGCGGCGGACAGGGGGGCATCGATCGAGATTTCCGATTCCGCCTCCGGCGCTGATGGGGTGGCTGGCTCCTGCCGGGGCGCATTGTTTATTGCTAGCTTGGCCCGTGCTTCCCGGCTGGCCAGACCCGCGATCCGAGCCCGCAGCCCAGTCTCGATGATCGGTTTCTTTAGCGGTGCGCTCGTCATTTCTGCTACCTATAAGAATTTTTAAAATAAGGGTTTTATAACCTAGGGATTTCTAAAATAAAATCCTTGAACCCATATATTCTTTAGATAGAATTGTCAATTGCGGTATATACCTATTGAAATAACATATCCCAATCGCCAGGGGCCTTTAAAACGATGAAACCTCTGATTATCGATTTCGCTGCACGTTCGCACCGCTTAGATGGAGCGGATCTAATCGAACGCCGGCATCAGCCGCAGCGCCTTGGCGGCGGCCTGGACCTCCCACCGATAAGTGGGCGAGGCAACTCTATCGGAACGACGGGAAACCGGGCGTCGCCGTTCCCCAATCGCGTCAGCAAGGTCGGCTTCGGGGCATGAAGGGAAGGCCCCTCTATCCAGGCTGAGCGACTGCTGTTCCTGGATGAGCTGGGGTAATCGGAGCCGGACTCGACAGCCCTACTGTTGAGCCGGATCAACCGGTTCACCAGGAGGCT
>Ga0210394_10003753_pt1 | contig 18532 bp, 18 predicted proteins | sample IncBWC12MmetaG_FD_160121 | JGI IMG/M metagenome (GOLD analysis project Ga0210394, IMG submission 160121) | Forest soil microbial communities from Barre Woods Harvard Forest LTER site, Petersham, Massachusetts, United States - Inc-BW-C-12-M | ecosystem: Environmental > Terrestrial > Soil >... | reverse complement strand
GAAGACGCCTTCCAGAACGTCCTCGCCGTTGCGGCCTTCACGATAAAGTCCCGGGATGAAGCGCTTCATTTCGTGACCTCCTCAGGTTTGGGATAGCTGTTGAGGTGGCAGAGCAAGCTCTCGCGATCTTTGGCGGCCCGATCTGCAAGGTGGCTGATGAATGCTTCGATCTGATCTCTGGAGGCGTCGCGGAGTGCGGCGGTTCCGCAGTAGTCAGCGGCGTAGGCCTTCACGAGGGTGGCGTCGAGCCCGTGCTGGCGGATCAGAAGGCAGAGACGGTCGCGCAGACGCGGCTGCTGACCATTGTGGTGACCATTGCCATGGCCGTTGTTTTGAGCTGTGCTGGGCGCGGCAGGACCCGAGGGCCTGGAGTCGGCTACTCTGGGCGTCCAACCAAGTTCCTCGACCGAGCACAGGCCAATGCCGTAGGCCTTACGGAGGGCGCGGTTAACGGCGCGGGTCTCAGCCACGCGCATCTCGGCTCCGTGGACCAATGAGGAGACATTGGATGGATCGGCGTCCCCGTAGCCGACGAAGCCGCGAGACAGCGGCGATCTATAGACCGTGGCTCGGAACACCCATCGGCCAACGATCGGATCGCAGAATTTATGAACCTGCTGAACATGGATGCCCGCACAAGCGGTGCGGTGCGCGATGTGCAGGAGGCCAGCTTGAGTGATGTACCAGTTTTGATTGAGGAGTAGCAGGTCTCCCTTAGAAATGGACAGACTAAATTCTTCGGTAAGAGTTCTGAGCGAAGTAATCTCTTCGGCGTCTAAGATCCACCCCGAGCGCCGCCTTGCTAATCGAAGATTCTCTTTCATAAGACCCTTCGCCGAGTTTGAGTTCGGTCGTTTTGCACGTGCGCGATTGGGAATCATGTAGGCTCCGTTAACGTATGTTAAACAAGCGTATTATAGTCGCGTCGTGTTGTCAATTGTTTCCTGTTGTACAAGTTCTGTTTGCGTGGCTATGATTTGCTCCGTGAGTAAGAAAGCATTTCTCGGTTTTCGACTTGATCCTGACCTTAAGGGAGAGCTGGAGGAGATGGCCGGTAAAGAAGAGCGGAGCATTTCACAGATCTGCGAGATTCTCTTGAGAACAGGAGTTGACGCTTACAAGAGGGAAGGATCTAAGTATTTCCAGCGTCATGTAGGGCGCGGTCGTAAAGGGCAGCGCGATGAATAGCGGGCGTCCGCGCAGATAGCTGCCGAAACGCCCGCAAGTTTTTGAGCCGATCGGTCGATCTCCTTCCCCTCACGCCGTGACGCAAACCGAGTAACCCGCACGTGCGCCGCGGGAGGGTTGTTCTACGGCGGCACCTTTGAACGGATCTTCCGGGCAGCTGTACTCCGCCCCCAGGGTCCTACCAGATATAAGGAGCAGGGGCTTCGTTTACCAGGTAGAAGCCCTGGCGGGTTACGTCCCACCGAGGACCGCGGCTGAGCTAGCCTGCTCAATTCATCATGTGGCAGGAACTAGAGGGTGAGTGAAGTGCGATTGGGTTGGAGGTAGCCCGATGAGTTCGGTAGAAGGGAATGCAGCATCAAGCGCTATCGTCGTGCCGAGATCTTCTTCAGGTAGTCTCCGGGCGGCAAGACCAGAATGCCCTGTATTTTCTTGCCGAAATACGGCCCAAAGTGGCGAATATCGCGGGTAATGATCAGGAATTCAAAAAGGAGAATTCTGACATACACCAAGGGCCAACGAGTTCGGAGGGCATGTCTGCCATAAGGGAGAAGTTCCCCGCGAGGCAACAAATCGAACACCGCGGATATGGGGCCTATGTACAGCGGGGCTGCCGATGTGGACATGAGATGGCGATTTACGCCAGTGTCCCGAACAGCGCCCCAACGCCCGCGGTCAGCGCCATGGCCAGCGCACAACCAGAATGTGACGCGTATTGCGCCCGCCATCACTCCTGCACCGCCCACGCGTGCAGCCAAGCCGCCTAGAAGCGCGAGAAACACCAGTGAAGTTCCGGAGACAAGAGGGATCAGTCCTGCTCTCGGCGCGATGGCGGTAACCAAGAGAGGCATGGCTGCTCCGACAGCGAAGCTGCAAGCCGACGCCAACGCAGCCTGAATCGGACGCGCAACGAGAGTCTCGGAAATGCCAAGTTCGTCGCGGGCATGCGCGCCTAGCGCGTCATGCGCCATCAGCCGCTGGGCGACCTGTTTCGCGAGGGAAGGATCGAGCCCGCGAGCAACGTACATCGCCGCCAGCTCCTTGTGCTCGCCCTTGTCGTCCACTTTGAGTTGTACGTTCCGCGGAAGTAGCGGAGTTCCGCACCGAAGCCAAAGATGGCAAGGACGCGTCGATCAAGGGCTTCGCGTCGCGTACCCTGCCGACGCTGGAGGAGCATGTAAAGGACGCGCGTCGGATGCTTCGAGATGTAACGGCGGCGAGCGCAGTCCACAAGAAGAGTAGCACGCACGCCGGGGCTTGACCGGCACGTTCACTTCGAGCAATTGAGCGCCAGGGGATGGCGACGCCCGGTGGCCAATAACGTACACCACTGCCATGCCGCCACCACCAGCTTCTGCAGGATGCGGTCGTGCCTCTCAGTCGTCAGCGCCAGTTCCTCCAGGGTTGCCCTCGTCAGTATCCGAAGTCCGACGTTAGCGGCGGATCGTTCGACGCTCGGAACGGGGAAACTTGAGAATCTCTGTGACGGTCCCGTGCTCAACCGACTTCGCGCCGATTGACGGGCCCCTACCTTCCACGAATCCGCGACAGGAACAGCAGGCGTCTGCAAGGGGTTACTTTTCGAGCAAAATTTGGCGGAAAAACTTTTGCCAAGCCGTAGGGCGGCGCAGTTTTTTTGTGATTCACTCGACGCAGACGGTCCGATTGCCGTTTGGTGGAGGTGGCGCAATGCCCAGAATGAAAAAGTCCGGAAGAGAAACAGATGACCAAACTGCTGGCGAAATTCTCGACGATGGCTCGATCCTTGAGCTTGTCGCAGACGGTGTCAAGACCAAGCAACCGCACCTGCTGCAGTGGAATGGAAAAACTGCGGTCGTAGACGATCGGCTCTTCCACTACGGCGAATCTTATTCTCCTGCGAGATTGGACGCATCCGTCCTAAAGGCGTTGCGCCTCCCAACGCGCATTACACCATTCGGCTCGACGCGTGAATTGTTCACTGCAGTTTGCCAGCTGCTTGCCCGCTTCAACGATCTACCCGAAAGAGTCATTCAGCAAATCACCTATTTCCTCTTCGCGGATTGGTTGGCCGACCGCGTCTGGCGCGCGCCGCTTCTATCCATTGTCGCGCCGCCCACGGCTCCAAGCGGTTCGCTGATGCGTGTCTTGTCGCTGCTTTGCAGGCGGCCGCTAGCTCTAGGAGAGCTGAGCCCCGGTAGCTTTCGCAAGTTGCCGATGTGGCTGATGCCCACTCTGCTGTTGGACATCCCCGAGCTCAATCGTCCGTTGCAGCGGCTTCTGCGTGCGTCCAGCACGCGCGGAATGTCCGTTGCTAGCGAGGGGCTGCCGGTGGACTTGTATTGTCCCAAGGTGGTCTGTTCGCAGGAACCATTGCGGGACCCCTCACTTCTCGGACTAGCGATCGAAGTGGCTTTGCCCCCGACGCGTCGCAAACTGCCAATCCTAGATTGGGAGACAAGCGAGAAAATCGCCGATGAATTCCAGAGCAAACTGCTGATGTATCGTCTCACCAACCTTCGTAAGGTCTGCGCGCCGACGACCGATCTTAGTGAATTGGCCTCTCCGACTCAAGATCTCGCACGAACACTCATGGCATGCATCGTCGGGGATACGGAGCTCCAATCGGGCGTCGTACCACTGCTCCACGAGCAGGATCAAGAGATCGAAGCGGGCCGTCTCTCATCTGTGCCGTCGGTCATTATCGAGGCACTCTTGTTTGCATGCCACGAGGGCGACCGACCAACCGTGCAGGTAGCTGAATTGGCCGAGATCACGAACACGATCTTGGCCACTCGTCACTGCGCCCTTGTGATCTCGGCTGAGACGGTCGGGTGGAAATTGAAATCTCTTGGTTTTCGTACCGAGCCGATCAGTAGCATGGGGAAGGGCCTGCGCTTGATGGACGACATGCGGACGAGGATCCACAAATTGGCACACGACTATGGCGTCTGGTCTGTCCGTGGGGGTCCGATGGGCTTGTGCTCGCACTGCGCGGCCTTCGAGCGCGGCAACAATGAGGCGAGGCCAGCAGGGGCCTCGTGAGGTTCTCGTCCGTGAAGGTTTCGGAGGTTCTGAAGGTTTAAAGATTTTTTGGAGATGTTCCTGAGAACGGAGGAGAGCAGATGAAAAATCGCCGTTTTGCTGTATCGGAAGATCTCGTGCAGCGCCTCGCTGCAGCCGGGTGCCCGGTTTCCGCCAGTCGGGACTTTGAGAAGGCCGCGGCTGCCATAAGCCATCGATTGCTGATATTGCAGGACGGCGGCTTGCTCGAGAGCAGGGCTATTGAAACGGATTGTGGAGGCACAGCGTTCACGATCGGAGTGCAGGTTGGTTGCGACCTACCGAGGATCACAATTTATCGGTGGGAGGTCGAACTCCCTTGGGAGGACCCCCAATTCCTCTGGCTGTCTGATCCTGGGGAAAACAAGTTTTCCCCTAGCGTTTACACCCTGACCGGAACTTCAGAAAGGTTTCCCCGGGAGCTTGTCATCAATCACAGGAGCGTGCTGACACGCGGCCGCACCGTGTGCGGTTTGCTGCTCGGATTCGGCTTCGAGCGCATTCCGGATCGCTACCGTCACGGCAACTCCATCGAGGTCAGACTATCGCTCGTCGACCACGTGGGACGCAGTTTCCCCTCCTCCTTTTCCCTGTGGGTCGATCGATCGGTGAGGTCCCGTCCGAAGCGGGTGATTAAGCACAGGGATCTAGGCGTGCCACAGTTTGTGCGCCCGTCGAAATCGAGTGAAACGGCGAGCGTCAGCCGAAATGAGGATAACGCGCAAGAGACAATGTCAACTTCGGGCAAAACGGCCGGCTAGCTTTGCTTACGTCTGGTGTTTGGTCTTACGCACGCGGGCGTGCCTTGCGCTGGATCGACGCCGAGCGAACGAGCGGAAAAGCCGCCGTTGTAGTCCGTTATTTTAGGCTGCGATAGCATTAAATTCAGTCTCGGCACTGCGACATTGGCTAGAAGTTCTTTGCTTGGGCACCTGGCGGAAAAACAGGAGGCCGAGTTTCGGCCCGCTCTGAAAGCCCTATATGACTGAACACAAATGGTCGGGGCGAGAGGATTTGAACCTCCGACCCCCTGGTCCCGAACCAGGTGCGCTACCAGGCTGCGCTACGCCCCGACCGAGGAGCTCCGAGCTGCTAGTGGGACTCGAGCGGTATCAGCAGGGCGACAAGAGTAACATACGACGCCCCCGGCAGCTAGCCGGCTAGCCTGCGCACCTGCATACGTTCCCGCCCGATAGATGGGCGGCGGCGGCGTAGGCGAGTATAATGCCTTGAGGAAAGAGGCCGCGATACGGTGCAACCAATCCTCGCGGGTTGCGTATTATAATAGGTACGATTTTCGCGGGCGGGACACAGTGATTGCGGGCTCTGCTGGGCGATGCAATACAGCGTTCCCTTGCCACCGAGTTCGCATCTAATGGTTTAGCGGGCTGGTAACCACCCGGCGTACGGGCACGTAGGATAGTCAGCCCCGGCCGACTGAGGACCGAGGGTCCATGTTGGTTCATCTTGCAGGAGGACTTACAGCATGAACAAGCAGATCTTTTCAGTTCGACGCTCGGTCGCAGTGGTCTCGCTGGCCGTTGCCCTTCTGATTGGGGGGGCGATGGCGTGGACGATTGCTTCCGGTGGCCATCCCGTACTCGGCGCGACAAATGCGGTTACGCTGCGAGTGGCGGACGACACCAAGCCAGCAAACCAGGCCGCATCGCTCACGCAAGGGTTCGCACCGGTTATCGAACCCCTTCTGCCTGCGGTTGTGAACATTTCTTCGTCCAAGGTCGTAAAGGCCACGCGTGGCCAATCCCCGTTCGGGGACGATCCATTCTTCCAGCAGTTCTTCGGCAATCCCTTCGGTGACGGTGACGAGCAGCAGCAACAGCCGCGCGAACAACAGGAACATAGTCTCGGCTCGGGCGTTATCGTCAGTCCCGATGGCTACATCCTGACGAATAATCACGTCGTGGATGGCGCCACGGATATCGAAGTGGTTCTGGCGGACAAGCGTCAGATGAAAGCCACGGTCGTCGGCACCGACCCGAGAACCGACATCGCCGTGCTGAAGATTCCGGCCACGGGTCTTGCCTCAGTGACGATCGGGGACTCCACCAAGATGAGAATCGGCGACATCGTCCTCGCCATCGGCGACCCGTTTGGCATCGGTGAGACGGTCACCATGGGTATCGTTAGCGCCACGGGCCGCCGAGGCCTCGACATCGAAGGCAACGGGGGCTACGAGGACTTTATCCAGACGGATGCCTCCATCAATCCCGGCAACTCCGGAGGTGCGCTGGTCAACAGCCGCGGACAACTGATCGGCATCAACACCGCGATCATCAGCAACGGCGGCGGCGGAAATCAAGGCATCGGTTTCGCCGTCCCCATCAACCTGGCCCGCCATGTCATGGAACAACTCGTGAAGAATGGCAAGGTCACGCGGGGCTATCTGGGCGTATCCATCCAGGAAGTCACGCCCGCGCTGTCTAAGGCCTTCAGCCTGCCTTCCGTCGCCGGTGCCCTCGTCGGAGACGTCACCCCGGATAGCCCCGGAGCCAAGGCCGGCCTACAGAAGGGCGACGTGATCGTCGCCTTGAATAGCCAACCCGTCAGCGACTTCCAGGATCTACGATTGCGCATTTCTCAGTCGGCTCCCGGTGAAGTCGCGAAGCTCGACGTCTATCGCAACGGGCAGAAGCGCCAGTTCACCGTCACCCTGGCCGAGTTCCCGGAGCAAGCGGCTGCAGCGGCTGAAAAGCCTGCGTCCGGCGAGAACGCCATGGAGGGCCTGCAGGTTGAGGCGCTGACGCCGGAAATCGCGCAACAATTAAAGCTGCCTGTCGGCACGCGCGGAGTTATCGCTTCGCGCGTCGATCCGGACAGCCCCGCGGCCGAAGGCGGACTGCAGCGCGGCGACGTCATCCAGGAAGCCAACCACAAGCCGATTAACAGCTCGGAGCAGTTCAACGCGGCGGTGCGCGAGGCGGGTAACCAGCCCTTGCTCTTGCTCGTGAATCGTCAGGGAACAACGGCCTATGTCGTGATCACTCCGCGGTAGGAAGCCGTTGCAGTAGCGAGTCGGCCGTTTAGCGGTGGCAAACGAGCCCGGTGCCGCAGGTTCTTTCGAACAGAGAACCTGCGACGCCGGGCTTTTTCTTGGCTGGAAATGCGACGGCCTTAGTCGGCCGTCGCGCGCGCCATCGGAGTTGCCACTGGCAAGCGAATCAGTTGCGCTTCGATGACGTTGGGAATCGCGCGGAGCAGAGACAAGGTCCCGTCGGAGACCACTCCGTCGAGGCCCACGAGCGCGAGGGCATCCGCTCCCAGGACTGCTGCTTCGCGGCGACCTAGCGCAAACGTCGCGATGTTCATGCCCTGGCGGCCCAGCATTGTTCCGATCTGCCCGATGACGCCGGGCACGTCGCGGTTGCTGAAGAGCAGTAGTGTTCCTTCGAGTGCCGCTTCCAGAGCGATGCCGTTGATTCTCAACATGCGCGGCGTCGTCCCGTACAGGACGGTTCCCTGCGCGGAAAACTCGGCGCGGGGCCCTTTGGCCGCCGGATAGGCTGTGATCTCGACTACGTCGGCAATACCGCGTTCGCGCGGCCGGGTTGTCTCCTCGATGGTCAAGCCGCGTTCGGCGGCGCGGTCCGAAGCGTTTACCAGGTTAACTCGCTCGTCGAGCACGGCGTTCAGCACGCCCGCGAGCGCCGCGCTTCGCAGGATGTGCGTGCCGAGTTCGGCCGGTTCTCCGGCGCACGCGATGCGCAATCCGGCCACGGCAAAGGGCGCCGCCTGCGCCACGAACGAAGCGAGCCGCTCGGCCAGATCGAGATACGGACGGAGCCGCCGGTACTGCTCGGGCGAAATCGCCGGCAGATTGACCGCGTTGCGCAGGATGCCCTCGGCGAGGAAATCCCGAACCTGCTGCGCGATCTGCACGCCGACCTCCTCCTGCGCTTCGGCCGTCGAGCCGGCGACGTGCGGCGTTGCAATGACGTTCGGAAAGGCCAGCAGGGGAGAATCGCGCGGCGGCTCGGCCGCAAATACGTCCAGCCCCGCGCCGGCAAGATGGCCCGAACGCAGCGCTTCGGCAAGCGCGGCCTCGTCCACCAGTTCGCCGCGCGCCGTGTTGATCAGCCGCGCGCCGCGCTTCATATGCGCCAGCGTCTCCTTGTTCATCATGCGCTCGGTCGCCGGCGAAAGCCCCGTATGCAGCGACACGAAATCGGATTGTGCGAAGAGCTCCGCCAGTGGAACCAGCTCCACGCCCCATTCCGCCGCGCGCTCGGGGCTCAGGTACGGATCGTGAGCCACCACGCGCATCTCGAAGCCGCGCGCCCGTTGCGCCACCTCCGCGCCGACGCGGCCGAGCCCCACGATACCCAGCGTCTTGCCGCGCAGCTCCGCGCCCGCCGCGCCCGACTTCTCCCATCGCCCGGCATGCAGCGCGGCGCTCAACTGGGGAATGGATCGGGCCAGCGCGAGCATCAGCGCCAGCGCGTGCTCGGCTACGCTCGCCGCGTTGCCTCCGGGCGTGTTCATCACCAGGATCCCGCGGCGGGTCGCTGCTTCCAGATCGATGTTGTCCACGCCCACGCCCGCGCGCCCTATCACCCGCAAGCGCGGGGCTCGGTCGAGCAGATCCTCTGTGACGCGCGTCGCGCTCCGCACGATGAGCGCGTCGGCCTCGGCCAGTTCAGCGTCGAGCGCTGCTGCGGCGGGTTGCGAAACCTGCCAGCCAGCGTCCGAGAGAAGCTTGATTCCGCGGGCGCTGATTCGATCGGCGACGACAATTTTCATGGCCCCAAAGCGTACTGGCCGTTTCAGCCGCTGTCAAATCCGCCGCCGGGCCGGCCGCTCGCCTGTGCTATAGTGGCGGTTCGCAAACGGCTATGGCGCTCCTGGACCGCATCCAAAAAGACCTCATCGAAGCAATGAAATCGAAGGAAGAACTTCGCTTGAGCGTCCTGCGCATGGTGAAAACCGCCCTCAAGAACAAGGAGATCGAGAAGATTCGCTCTCTCGATGATGTGGAATCCCTTCAGGTGCTGCAAACCCTCGTCAAACAACGCAAGGAGTCGGTCGAACAATTTTCCAAGGGTGGCCGCGCCGACCTCGCCGACAAGGAGACTCGCGAGATCGCCATCATCGAGACGTACCTGCCGGCGGCCCCGAGCGATGCCGAAATCGCCGGCGCCATCGAAGCGGCGGTCACGGAAACAGCCGCCACCTCGCCCAAGCAAATGGGCGCCGTCATCAAGGCCGCACGAACGCGCCTCGAAGGCAAGACCGTCGACGGAAAAGTGCTTTCCGATCGCGTGCGCGAGCGCCTGGCGCGCGCCGGCTGACTCGCGCACACCGTGCTTTCCCCGCCGGCACCTAAGTCTAAGCATGGCCCTGCCCGAATCAATTCCCGTACGCTACACCGAAGAAGAAGCCGGTTACGTCAGTTTCCGTCCGCTGGTCCGCCAGAAGTTTCTCCTGAGCGAACTGCTCGACATGGTTCTCAGCGTGACCGGCAAGGAACCGCAGCGCATCCGGCAGATTCTGCGATCCGGCACGGTTGTCTTCCATTTTTATCGCTACTGGTGGGAGGGCTTCGCGGTCGACGAAGCCGAACTCGAAGCGCTCCTCGCGCGCTTTCCGGATCCCAACCCTGCGCGCCCGTTTCGCATCGAGGAGTGCGCCTTGGCTGTGCTGGAAGACCGCAGTTCACCCCCGCGCTTCTCGGTAGAGATCGAGCGCGCGGCAGCCGCGCGTACCGGCCTGTTTCGGCGGCGCAGCTTTTGGGACGCGCTGCACGCCGCCGCGGCGAGCGGGCCCGTCGCCTATCATGGATACTCCTATTCCCGCCGGGCCGACGTCTACCGGCTGGAGCTCGGCAGCGAAGCGCAGGCGGCGCTGATCGCCGCCGCGGCACGGACGCCGCGCAGCCTGCGGCGGGACCTGACCGCCGTAGAGCATGCCTCGCGTATTTTGTTTGTTTGCCCTCGTCCGGGTTCCTGACCCTTGGAGCGAAGTTTCCGCCGTCGGGCCACTGGCCATCGGTTGACGGCCTGAGGGGATCGCCAGCATGACTGTGTCGCGGGCGCGTGAGATTTTTATTGAGCTCGATCGTGTCTCTGTCGCTCGCGGCATGAAAACCGTGCTGCACGATATTTCTTTGCGCATCCGGAGCGACGAGCATCTGGCCATCCTCGGCCCGAATGGCTGCGGCAAGTCCACGCTCATCAAGACGCTCACTTGCGAGTGCTACCCCATCGTTCGACCCGGCATGCGCGTGCGTATCTTCGGGCGCGAACGGTGGGAGCTGTTCGAGCTGCGCAAGCAGCTTGGCGTCGTCGAGGCGGACTTTCCGCGCGAGCGCACCCTGCATACTCAGGGGCGCGACGCCGTGATCTCAGGGTTCTTCGCGAGCTCCACGCTCTGGCCGGGAATGGAGGTGACCGCCGAAATGCGCCGGCGCGCCGATGCCGTCCTCGCGCAGCTTGAGGCCAAGCACCTTGCGGATAAGCCGGTCGGGAAAATGTCCGCCGGAGAGATGCGCCGCATCCTGATCGGCCGCGCCCTGGTTCACGCTCCCAAGATCCTCCTCATCGACGAACCCAGCAACGCGCTCGACTTGGCCGCTCAGCAGGAGCTGCAGCAGGCGCTGCGCAAACTCGCGCGTCAGGGAACCGGCATCCTGCTGGTTACCCATCACCTGGCCGATATCCCGCCCGAAATTGAGCGGGTCGTGATGCTGAGCAAGGGAAGAATCGTGGCCGATGGGCCCAAGCGGAAGCTGCTGACCAAGAAGCGCCTTCGGGAGCTCTTCGGCGTGCCCGTCACGATCGCTCGGCGCGAGGGTTACTACCACGTCTGGTAGGCCTCGCTTCGCCTTTATCCGTTCGCGGAACCCAGCTAAGCCCAATACGTCCGGTCGAGCGTGCGGTACTGGATGGCTTCTCCCAGATGGCGCGGCTCGATACCCTCGGAAGCGTCGAGGTCGGCAATCGTCCGCGCAACTTTCAGGACGCGATCGTGCGCCCGCGCGGAAAGCCCCAGCCGCGTGACCGCCGTCTCTAGCAGCTTCTCGCCGTCCGCCGAAATCGCGCAGTGCTTTCGGATCAGCCGCGGAGGCATCTGGGCGTTGGCGTAGACGTGCTTGTCCCCGCTGAACCGTTCGAGCTGCCGGCGCCGCGCATGGATCACGCGTTCGCGCACGGCCGCCGAATCTTCCGCCGAAGCCTCGCCCCGCAGCTCCTTGTACTTCACGGCGGGCACTTCGATGTGAATGTCGATGCGGTCCAGCAGCGGTTACCGCTCCTTCTTCGAACGGCTAACCTCGTTACGACCCGCCAACTAGTCCCTCTGCCAGTGAATTTCTGAGCGGAGGGAAGATCCATGCAACTTTATGATGGCCAACCGGATTGGGCTGCTCTCCGGCTTGTGCCGAATGGAGAAATTAGTCAGCCACGCGGAAGTTGCCAACAGTGCGGAAAGTCTCTCGGTTTCGGCGGCGCCTACCGCGTACCCGGCCTACGTGGACTGTTTTGTTCAATCGCGTGTATCGAAACAGTGCTCTTCGGCCAGCGGCATTGCCGTTGGTGCGGTGCGGACCTGGAAAAGGTCTACAACGAGATCGGAAGCCGCTTGTGCTCCCGCAATTGCGAGGTGAACTACAAAGCCCACGTGTTCGGGGACCGCTCGGCTGCTCTTGGTTCAGGTCGCAGGCTCCTAGTTTTGCTTCAGCGGAAGCAGCCAGCCCTCTATCGGAAGCTGGCTGGCACTTCAGTCCCGGACGGGAGATTCTGCGAGAATCGAGATTGCAAACGAGGCGAGGACGGGCAACCCGCAAGTTTGGATTCACCTCCGAAGGGGGAACCGATTTTGCTGCACAGCTTGCCGGGTCCGCGCGCACCGGCTAAGCAGGTCCTAACCGGGCGATTTTGCGCCCTCGAAAGCCTCGTTTTATGCGGGCGTTCGCGTAACAAACCGGCCGGGACAAGTTTCTCCCCCCTTAGCCTACGGGTTCAGGTGTTTCGCGTAACAGGAAACGGGTATCGGCCGCGCGCTCAAGTAACCTAAATTTTGCCCTGCACAGGGATGAGATTGCGATTGGGGGCGGGGTGTTTTCCAAAGGGGGTTTTGTTCTTATGTTCTGTTGAGCGCTGGGCCATTGCACTTGAGAACTACGCGTCGATTGCCTCGTGGACAAAGCACCGGGCCGCACGTTCGAGAAGAACGAGACGCGCGCTCTCAACCGAACGATAGTTAGATTCACATTCTATCGTATCTCAAATATACGGTCCGCGTTGACAGCCAAAGCTCGGCTCATGAGAGTTCATAATTCCCAGTATTGCGCAGTGTTTGTTTTCAGCACATGTATTGGAGAACGTTGCTACACCCCAATGAGGAGCGATACATGAAGCCTTTTCATTCGTTTTCAAAAACCTTCAGGCCATGTTCGTCTGTGCGCTCATAAATCAGACGCGGAGCGATGTTTCGCGGCTTGCACGGACTCGCGGTCAGCAACGCGTTCACCTTGGAGCAGTCACCTATCCGATTCACCGCGGCTTTCGTTCCGTCCAGCGAATGAAATGACCGGGTCTCTTGTTTTCCTGCAAATTCGCCCTTCAGATATGCGTCGATGTTCGTTTCCATGTATGTGGGGAAGGATGGCACGGCGCCAACCAGATGTGCTTGATAAGTCTTGAGCATGATTTCTCGGAAGACGGGAAGCGCGGCCCTGGCGCCGGTTTCCTGCGCACCCAGCGAGCGGTCGTCATCGAATCCGATACGCACCGCAACGGTGATTCCGTCGGGCCCGAACGTAGACCCGACAAAGAGAGCGTCCCGGTAATCGTTCGTCGTGCCTGTCTTGCCCATCACAGGGATGGGGAAGTTGCTCGAGTCGAGCGCGTGCGCGGTACCTGAAGGAATTCGCACGACGCCCCGCAGCCCTTCCTGAATCATGGACAATCCCCCATCGCTCTCGGTCGTGGTGCAGCAGAGCTGGCGGTAGCTGTAAACGGTTTCTCCCCCAGAGTGCACGACGCTATCGATCGCGTGCGGTTCCACATGGATACCGCTGGCCATGAATCGATAGGCGTTTGCGAGTTCCAGTAACGTGACTTCGGATGCGCCGAGGGCCGTCGTGTCGTAGCGTCGCAACTTGGTTCGGATGCCTACGTCTTTCGCTGTTTGCAAGAGTGAACTGATTCCGATCTGCTGAACCATCCAGACGGCCACCGCGTTTCTCGATTCCGCAAGCGCTTGCCGTGCCGGTATCATCCCGTCGAACTGATTGTCGTAGTTGGCGATCCACTTCGCTGGACGGTCGCCCGACATGGCTACCGAGATGGGGGCGTCAGGCACAAGCGTATCGAGATCGAGAGCGCCTTGACGAAAGGCCGCTAGGTAGACGATGGGCTTCATGGCCGAGCCTGTCTGGCGTAAGGACCGCGTTACCCGGTTGAAGTCGCTGTACGTGTTGTCGCGGCCCTTGTAAACATCCCGCCCTCCGGTCTCGGCCAAGATTCCGGAGTCGCTGTTCCGTAGGATCACCACGGAGCCCTGAACGAGTTCTCCGCTGTGAGGATGACGCTTCTCGTAGGCTCTTAGGCCTGTCTCCAACGCCGCATTTGCAATTTGCTGGACTCGATCGTCGATCGTCGAAAAAACCTGGATGCGGCCCGCCAGGAGCTGGCTCGTGGCGCTATCAGCACCAAGGTTAAGGTCGGGGCTTTTGAGTTCCTCGAGGACATTTTCCACTGCGCCGGACACAGCGGCCGGTTCGGTACTGTGTAATGCCAGGCGTATGGGAACTTGCTGGGAGCGCCGGGCCGCCTCGGCGGTTAGAAAGTGGTTCGCAGCCATGAGCGCCAGTATCTGATTTCGTCTGCGAAGAGCTTTTTGGTTTTCGGTCACGGTGGGGGCGTACTCGCCCGGCGATTTGGTGATCCCTGCCAGCAGTGCGGCTTTGTCGGCGTCATCGACGGTGAACGTTTGGATCGGTCTGTCGAAATAGAATTGCGCAGCCGCGGCGAAGCCGTACCGTCCGTTCCCCAAGTAGATGAAGCTTGCATAACGCGCGAACAGTTCTTCCTTCGCCCGTCGCTTGGACCCGTAGCGCTTCCGCATCTCGCCTTCGAGCCACAGCGAGAGCCGCATGACCTCCACCTTCAGCAGCAATTGCTTGGTCGCAGGCACCCCGACGACGAGGGACAGCAAGCGTGGGAAAATGCCCGGGTGCTGGAACGTATTGCTATTTTCCGCGCTGGTGCGCTTTTGCAGGAAATAGCCGCGCACCAACTGCTGGGTAATCGTCGAACCGCCTTGTGGAAACACATCCGCGCGTTCGGAGGCGTACACGCGATCTGGCCCCGTTAACCGCGCGGTCAAGGCGCGAACGTTCATCTTGCTGAGTAAGCGGGGGAAGACGGAATAATCCACTCCCGAGTGAGAGAAAAAATTCTTGTCTTCGGCCGAAAGAATCGCCTGGCGCAGGACGTCTGGAATATCCTTATATTGGATGATTTCGCGGTGTTCTCGCCCCAAGGCCATGAGAACGTGGCCGTCCGCGCCGTAAATATAGCCCATGGTGGGGGGCTCAAATCGAATGAACCCGTCTAAATCAGGAAGATTTGCTCGATTGAAGTTGATGTAAATACTCGCCAGCAAAACGCACAAAAGTGGAATGACGCTTAGAAGAAGGGCGACTTGAACCAACCGACTCGACTTGCACGTGCCCCACACCACGACAAATGTCCCACGAAGGGCGCCATAGGTCCGCCTCACCAATGGCTGAACATTCAGCACGCCATCTGGCTCGCCCAAAACGCGTACCGTCTTCCGTGGTGCAAATCAATCGGCATAAGTACCTCCCAAGATGCCGGACAGGAGCCGAGGCTCCGTTAATGCGCGGAATCCTTCTGACGCGTCGCCTTTACGGCACTCAGAATCCCGATTCCCAGAAGTACAATCGCGCCCGCCGCAATCCAGTGCGCTGGCATGCGCATCAAGTACGCGGCATAAATCAGGCCGCCGATCACGATCGCGAACCCAATCGAGTAAAGGCCGAAGGACATGGCATCTCCTTATAGAGCACGCCGGAGCTTCTTGCTTCAGTCCCCTACTGCGACGAGCTGGCTTTCTGATCTTTCACTTGCAGATCGTTCACCACTTGCAGGACGTTTGGAACCCTTGTCGCAACATTCTCCGTACGCGCGCGCTTGTTTTCTGAGTTCACTTCTCCGGTCAGCGTGACGACGCCGGCTTTCACTTCATATTTCACGCTCCCGTGCAGTTTGTTCTGAATCAGCGCGGCGTCCAGGTTCTTTTCAATGCCGTCGTCCAGATCCGCGTTCACAGCCTTTGCTTCTTTTTCGAGGCCCGGAGGAACCACGGCAATCTGATCCGCGACCACCTGGGCGCCCGCGAAGGACTTTGCAAGGGATTCGGCTTGCGACTTGTCGCCGTCGCTGGCGACCTGCCCTCCCAGGGTCACCACGCCCTTGTCGCGATCCTGGCTGACGGAGACGCTTTTGAAGCCTGCTTGATCGAGCGATTGGCGAATGTTGCCGGAGACATCCGGCGAAGCGGCCGTCCCCGAGCATCCGGCTAGAATCCCGGCGGTGAACAGCGTGAGTGTGGCAGCAGACAATCTGAGTTGTTTCATCTTTCTCCTTTGGTGAATTCGAAATGGAAACGGAGGACCGGCGAAAGCTGGTGCGTCCTATGGACGCACGGCCGCTGGCTCGCTGACGAGCTCCTCAAAAAGTGTCCGATAACGAATCATGGTCTGGCGCAACTCCTCGGTGTTGGCCTGCCCCCGCGTGTGCCGGAGCGCGCCTTCGTGGGCTGCGCAGTAATTTTCGAGAACCAGTGGATGATCGGCGGAAAGATCCGCCGCGCGCTGTTCAAAGTCGCTTACTGGATAACCGCGCGTGGACATCACATCGCCCAACAGTTGGTCGGCGTCCGTCACTGCGCTTCCGGGGCCGTCGACGAACCGCGCTTGAACTCTGCCCCAGGACTCCACAAACCGCGCGCGGTCGCCCGGAGCGAGAAGCCAGATGTGCAACCCCTCCACTCGCCGCGCGCGATCGTCGAGCGCCGCTTCCGCTTCCCGCCGGCTTCCGCCTTCTCTCACGGCGCGACCATATTCGGCGCCGCCAAACCGAGTGCGCAGTCTTTCGGTTCGCCGTTTTCGCATGAAAGCCAATAGGCCGATTCCTGCGACTGCCGTCAGGGCGATAGCAATCACGATAGCTATTTGCGTAGCAGTCATCGACGACAGGTTCAAGTTCATCCCCTGTCCCCAGTTTCGGGTTGATTCCCTGGCCCAATTCAAAAATCGTTGCAGCTCGGCTGTGAAATACGATAACGGCCTCATGGCTTTTCGACGCCCTTTTCTGCGGCACCGGTGGCAGTAGCCGCTCCCGCACCTCAAAGCGCCGCCTTCAGCTTCGAGTCACAAATCCGCAAGATCTGTTTTCAGAATCGCGGTAGGCATGAGTCTGTATCTAAATCCGGTGGATGTATGTCTCATACAGCACATAGGTATCGGATGACGCCAACCGCATTGGCAATGTGTCAATTCATTCCTGCGCTTCTATGCAGACCTCTCTCCCCCATCGAAACGAAAGAAGGACAAGCGTCGCTGGCAGAACGTGTCGACCGTCGCTCGATCAACTGAAGTTGCTGAGTCCGGAGCCGACTCTCGCAAAAAGCCCGGCACAGGGATGAGATCGCCGATGGGGGTGGGGTGTTTTCCCAAAGGGATTTTTGGACTTGAGATCGGCGATCTTTTTGGACTCTTCCTCCAATACCGTGAGGCTCCGTGAGAGTAACCCTAAGGTGCTCGCAGTTCCGCCCGACCGGGGACAACGGTTTTCATTGTCACCGACCGCAGGACAGTCCGTCACAAGATCCTTAGCAGCAAAAGTCGTGAGTAGCTTAATTCCGGAGCTCTTTATGGACGGTCGGACACAAGATCAGTCGAAATTGAGGAGACATAATAATCATTCCAAACGAACAGGCAACAGCCGCGAAAACCGAACGCATGAAAAACGAAAGTGCAGTCGTCACCGCAAATCATCCCGTAGTTTCGCACGAGAAGTGGCTCTCCGCCAGGAGAGCGTTCCTAGCGGTAGCTGCCTCGATCGCCGTCGAGCGGTTTGCGCAAATGCCCGGATGCGCCGCCCGTACTGTCGGTGCCGTCGTCATTGCGGCAGGGGTTATAGAGATCGCCCGAGCTTCGGGCGCGGCGTGAGCGTCACGGGGCACGCCGGGCCGAATTTCAAACGGCCTGTCACCCAAGCCAAATAGGTCCTGATAAACGGGGCGGTCTTAATGGGTCGACGCAACACTAACGCAGAGTTCACGTGCACGAGCCTGCGAAGCTAGATTCGTTCAAGGGCGTTGATGTGAACGGGACGCTGCCCTGTTTAGGTCTTGATTGAGTAGAGCCTTATCGATGATCTTGATTTACGGCTGGGAGAAGTGCGGGCCTTGGTGGCATTCGCTATTTGTAGGTGTGATGGGGATGGTCTTGGGCGGTCATCGCGATTCTGCTCCAGTACGTACAAGCAACACCACGAGCGTGTAGATTCCCAAGGTTGTGCCCAGCGGAATATTGGAGAGCGACACAAAACCTGCAATGAGCGCGAGCGTGCGGCCCGATCGTTTTCCACCCAATAGAGCCAGCCCAGCCATGAGCCCTAAAATGCCGCAAACCACCGACAAAACTATCCCTACTAGGTATATGAAATGGAAAACACCCATCAGCGTAAACGGGTCAGGTACGCGGCTGAGCAGAGCGCCAAACATTACGGTAGCTGTACTGCTGTAGAGGACCAGCACTGTTGCCAGAACCAGGCGAATGACTCCGTAAGCTATCCAACATCCTCCCAAGGTTCGGAGGTGAGCGCTTAGGCTCTGGGTCGTGGGATCGTCCAAGGACATAACGGTCTCCTATGGGCTAGGATGCTGGTCGCCGCCCACTGAGAAAGCCGTCTACAACCTGCCCAGTAGAAACAGGACGAGAATGATCACCAGAGCGACGCCGACGAATCCGCCGCCCCCGACGGGACCCCAGTGAGAATATCCGTAATAGCCGCCACCGCCGCCGAACAAAAACAGAATAAGAATAATAATCAACAATGTGGACATACATGTTCTCCTGCGCGCATTCTACGATTCCTTTTCAGTTGAACCTGGCGGCAAGGGCAGTGACCCAAAACCGAGAAACTGAACCAAGGATAAGTTGAGGAAACGGCCTGAACGTGGTCCTCTACACCGACAAGGAGGAGGACACGAAGATGCCGAGGAAGGGTCACACGGAGGAGCAGATTCTGCA
>Ga0210394_10003751_pt1 | contig 18547 bp, 20 predicted proteins | sample IncBWC12MmetaG_FD_160121 | JGI IMG/M metagenome (GOLD analysis project Ga0210394, IMG submission 160121) | Forest soil microbial communities from Barre Woods Harvard Forest LTER site, Petersham, Massachusetts, United States - Inc-BW-C-12-M | ecosystem: Environmental > Terrestrial > Soil >... | reverse complement strand
CGATGACGTCGCCGGGTACAAGGGCATGGCCAAGCGCACCGTCGTCGTGATCGATCACTCTGGCATCGTCCGGTGGGCCTGGGAACGCTCGAAGGATGAGCCGCTGCCGGACTACGACCTCGTGCTCGAGGAGGCCAAGAAAGCCGCCGGGCCAGCCGCGGACTCCTAGCCGGCTTCGCCTCGCAGCGTCTCGAGCGCGGCGGCGAGCGCCTGGCGCATCTTCTGAGCTCGCGCCACTGTGATTTCCGCCAGCTGCAGCTGGTCTCCTGGCAGGAGCTGGGCGGCGATCGGAAGCGAGGCGCTGACAACGGTGGCCACCACGGGGTAGCCGCCGGCGGTCTGGTGGTCGGCCATGAGCAGGATTGGCAGCCCGCCACGCGGCACCTGCACCGCGCCCGCCACCAGCCCGAATGACAGCAGCTCCTCGCCGGTGATGCTGAGCTTTGGACCGTCGAGCCGATAGCCCATGCGGTCCGAATCGCGCCCGATTTCGTAAGGAGAGGAGTACAGGCGGTGTCGGCCCTCGGCGTCGAGCCGCTTCAGATGTGGGCCGGCGAAGGCGTGCAGCGTGTGGTCGCTGTAGGCAGGTCGCAAATGCTCGGGCAGGTTGCGTCCCGCGCCCGTCGGCTTGCTGGCTTCCCCGGCCGCGCTCAAGGCGTCGCCGGCCTTCAGTGGCCGGCCCTGCTTGCCGCCCCTGGCCGTCATGAGGTTGGTGGACAACGAGCCCAGCCAGCGGTCCGCGGCGAAGCCGCCCGCGATCGCGATGTACGCGCGTGCGCCCTGTCGACGGCCGGCGAACGTCAACCGATCGCCCGCTCCGAGCAGCAGGCTGGTCCACATCGGCGCCGGGGCGCCGTTGACGCGCGGATCGAGATCGGCTCCGGTGATAGCGATCAGGCACGTCTGCTCGGCCACCAGAGCCGGGCCGATCAGGGTGCACTCGAGCGTGGCCAGGCCGGGATCGTTGCCGACCAGTAGGTTGGCGGCGGCGTGGGCGAATCGGTCCATGGCGCCCCCTGGCTGCACGCCGGCCGCGATGGCGTTGGGACGCCCCAGGTCCTGGACCGTGGTCAGGAGACCGGGCTTCTCCACGTGGAGAGCTGGAATCACGCGGGCGCTAAAAAGAATTTCACGCGGTCCCCGGCGCGAAAGAGGCACGGTGGGTCGGAATCGGGCAGAAAGAGCTTCACGCTCGTGCGTCCGATCAAATGCCAGCCGCCCGGGCTGGGCAGCGGGTAGATGCCAGATTGCCGGCCGGCGATCGCCACCGAGCCGGCGGGCACCTGCGTCCGAGGCACGTCGCGGCGGGGCAGCTGGAGCTCTTCTGGGAGAGGCCCGAGGTAAGCCCACCCGGGGACGAAACCGACAAGGAACACGCGGTAGATCGGTCGCGAATGGATCTCGATGATCTTCTCGCGAGACAGCTTTAGCCTCTCGATCACGTCGGCGATGTCAGGGCCGTCATAGGTGACAGGGATCCGATGCAGCCGGCCTGGTTCTTCCATCGGCGGGCGCTTGGCCGCCAATCGCTTGATCGCGGCGGCCAGCGATTCATGAGTCGCGAGGTCCGGATCGAAGTGGACGGTGACGCTGGCATATCCCGCGATCGCCTGGCGCACATCGCGCCTTTTCTTCAGGGCAGCCGCCAGCGCGATGGCGCGCGTATTGATTGCCGTATCCAGCCGCGTGCCGAGCTCAGCCAGCAGGGCGGTATCGCCGAGCGGTTGGATTCGCATCAGTCAGACCGGCGCGTGGGGGCTGTGAAGCGCGGCCGTGGCATGTGCGCTGACGAGGATCGCGTAGAAGATGCCCGGCACGACACCAATGCACAGGAGTCCGATGCAGGCCACACCCAGAGCCCACGCGGTGACGATGGCGGCGGCGGCGAGATTCCAGGTGGCGAAATCGCGCCTGACGCTTCGAAGCCCGGTCGGCACATCGAAGAGGTCAGCGGGCCGGCCGCTCCGTGCAAATCGGTTGGTGGCATGCGGCATGAGCAGGAGCATGACAAGCCCCCACGGGAGCGCGAGGATGAAGGCCGCCGCGAGCTCCGAGTAGAGGCGAGACAGGTTGGGGTCGCTCACGCGCCATAGAGCGGCGTTATCGATCAGGCTCGATAGCGGAGCGAGTGCAAGCGCGAACGGTGCTGCCACCAGCGCGATGGCAACCGCGACCCAAAATCCGTCAGCGAACAGCTTGCGTGACAGCACCCACGGCGGCAGGCCCGCTGCGGGGTCCACCGACGCCGCACGAGTCGCGGCCACCGCATAGCCCAAAAGGGGGATGAACGCGATTGGCAGGAGGACGACCATCGCAAGGCCGATCAACCACCTGGGCCGCCACTCGCCTCGAAACGGCCAGGCGAAGGACGCCGCGACGAGGTTCACGTGGCAACCTTAAGGTGCGCTCCCCAAGTCGATAACACCGCGGCGCACCGCAGCGATCACCGCCTGGAGCATGGTGTGGACCTGCAGCTTCTCGATCACGTGCCTGACGTGCCATTCGACTGTGTGCGGCGCAATGCCGAGGCGGCGCGACATAGCGGCGGTGTTGAGGCCCTCTGCCATCAGGACCAGGACCTCCATTTCCCGGCCTGTGAACAGCGCGGCCAGCCGCTCGCGGTCCTCTTGCTTTGCCGTCGCCGTGCGCTGACGGGCGATGGCTTTGGCAAAAAGGGTGCCGTTGATGAGCACGTCGCCCCGACCCGCCCTCCTGATGGCCTCGACAATCTGATCCGCCGTCGCGGCTTTGGTCAGGTAACCGGTGGCGCCCGCATCGATCGCATCGAGAAGCGCAGTCTCGGAATCGTCCGCGCTGTGGAACACGATCGCGATGTCGGGAGCCTGGGCGCGAATCTGAACCGCCGCCTCGGGGCCATCCATGTCGGGGAGGTGGAAGTCCATCAGGACGACAGCCGGCGCCTCGTGTAGTGACAGGCGGACGGCGTCGGCGCCCGTTCGGGCGATGCCACAGACCGCCAGGTCAGCTTCGGTCTGCAGGATTCCCGCGATGGCCGCCGCCAGCAGAGGGTGGTCCTGGACGACGAGCACTCGCAACGCAGCGCCGAGGCTGCCAGGTCCCCGATTAGAACGTTCCAATTTCTCCGGCGCATTGTATAACGGTACGTACCGTATTGCAACATTAAATATCGGGTTGCCCTGTATTAGAATTGCCAGGTTGACAGAAGAGCCTCGCCGACCCGGCAGACCGCGCGATCCACGCCTTGACGAGGCTCTGCTGGAATGTGGCCTGGCGGTGATGCTCGAGCGCGGCTACCACGCCGCCACCGTCACCGAGATTGCGAGGCGCGCCGGCGTGGGCACGCCGGCGATCTACAGGCGCTGGCCGACAAAGGTGGAGTTCGCGATGGACCTGATGGTGCGAGTGTCCGAGCCGGAGCCCATCCCTGAAACCGGCTCGATCCGCGATGACCTCGTCTCGTTCATGGCTCTTCGGCTGCGGACCTGGTCGGCGCCTTTGTTCCGGCAGCTGGTGTTCCCAGCGCTCCTGCAGGCGCAGGCCGAGGGGACCTTGGCGAAGCAGATGGGAGAACGGTTCAGCCAGTATCGACAAGCCCTGGGGGCACGCATAAGGCGGTCGGTCGAATCGGGCGAGCTACGAAGCGACACGGATCCAGACCGCCTGATCGACCTGTTGATGGGCACGATCACGATGCCGATGCTGTTCGTCCAGGACGCCCCGACCCCCGCGGATGCGCCGTCGATCGTCGACCAGGTCTTGTCGGGTTACTCGGCGCCCAGCCGTGTCCCGGTCCGCCAGTCGGCCACTTAGGCAAGCTTTTCTTTGGGCCTGGAATAGCCATTGCCTGCCCCGAATTTCTCATCAGCGATGGCTGACCCGCCGCCGATCGCGTGCACGCTTTCGACCAACGACCTCCGTGACCGCGAGCGTGCTTGGGTCAAATTGCTGGCCAGTGGCGTCGTGCGCCGCGACGTGGTGCCCGGCGGGATCCGGCTGACAGCCGAGCCAGGCGCCGCCTCGTCACTTCTCGAACTTATCGAGCTGGAGCGAGAGTGCTGTGCCTGGATCCAATTCGAGGTCCGCGACGGAGTCGCCGTCACGATGACCGCCGCGGATGAAGGCGAGGCGCTCCTCGCCGAGATGTTCAAACCCCTCTAACCTCGTACCTCGTGCCCCGCATCCAAGGTCAGTCCGTGCTGAGCCAGCGCGCGCTCAATCGCGCGCTGCTGGAGCGCCAGATGCTCTTGCGCCGCACGAAGCTGTCAGCCGCAAAAGCGATCGAGGGCCTTGTCGGCATGCAGGCGCAGGTGCCGAGCTCGCCCTACGTCGGGCTTTGGTCGCGCCTGGTGGATTTTCACCACGACGACTTGAGCCGGTTGATCAGCTCTCGGCGTGCGGTGCGCATGTCATTGATGCGCTGCACCATCCACCTAGTTACAGCCCGCGACTGCTATGCGCTGCGCCCGGTGATGCAGCCCGTGTTGGAGCGAGGCCTCTTCGTCGGCAGCCCCTTCGGGCGCCAGATCAAAGGCGTTGATGTTGCGGCGTTGCTGGCGGCGGGCCGGGCGGCGCTGGACGAGAAGCCGCGAACGACGGCTGACATGCGCAAGCTGCTGGCCAACGCGTGGCCTGGCCATGACGCCAACTCGCTGGCCTACGCTGTTCGCTACCTGCTGCCGATGGTGCAGCTGCCCCCGCGCGGCCTGTGGGGCGGACATAGCGCCCCGATCTACTCGACTCCCGAGACCTGGCTTGGCCGTCCGTTGGGTTCGGACGCGTCGCCCGATGCCATGGTCAAGCGCTACCTGAAAGCCTTCGGGCCGGCCACGATCGCCGATATCCAATCGTGGTCCGGCCTGACCAATGTGCGCCTGGTGGTCGAACGGCTGCGACCCCGCCTGCGGACCTTCCACGACGAAAAAGGCCGAGAGCTGCTCGATGTGCCGGGCGGCTTGTTTTCCGACCCCGACACCGATGCGCCGCCGCGCTTCCTTCCCGACTTCGACAATGCGTTGCTTGCACACAACGACCGCAGCCGGATCGTGGCGAGAGAGCACCGCGGGCTGATCGGCCGCCCAACGCTTCTGGTCGACGGTTACGCCATCGGCTTCTGGAAGGTCACCAAGGACAAGAACACGGTGACGCTGGTGGTGGAGACGTACAAGCCGCTTTCAAATCAGGAGATGAAGTCGGTCGAGTCTGAAGGCGATCAGCTCCTGGACTTCATCGCCGCGGACGCCACGACCAAGAACATCAGGTTCGCCAGATGAGCTCGCTGCCGGTTAGCCGCCGGTTGGGTGCTGGGCGTGCTCCGAAGGTTCGACGTCTGGCGCCGGCCCGCCACCGGCGTACTGGTCGTTGACCTGCACCACCTCTTCGCCGGGCGCTTGATCGCTGCTGGTGGGTTTGGCGGTTGGCTGCGAATCTCTTGGTTTCCGATTGCGCCGTGCCATCGCCCCAACCGTACAACGGGCGCAAATCTCAGCGCTTGATCCGAACTTGAATCTCGTCGCCCGCGGCTGCCACCTCCACGTCGCCCGCGCGCAGGCGCATTCCGTCCTCGAGCCGCGTGGCGACGACGGCGCCTTCGTAGAGGAGCTCTTCGAAGCGTTCTCGGCCCTTGCCTCCCATCCGCACGACAACGCCTCCAGGGCTGCGCCAGACGCCGTTGCCAACAGCTTTGAAGCCAATGGTCGAGAGCTCACCGATCCGATCCGGCGGCGGCAGCGGCGGTTCAACCTTCGGCCGGTTGACAGGTTTGGTGGGCTTTTCTGAGTCGGCGGCCGGCCGCGGCGCCGGTTTGCGGAAACGAGCCTGCTCCAGCGACAGCCGTAGCAGCTCAGAGCCTTCATCCTGCTCAAAGAAGGCTGATGAGATCCGGCTCGCATCGCGAGACCGGCGGATGCAGTTGGCGCAGTCGGCGTCCGTCTCGACAGCCGAGTACGTGCCCGCCGCCAGCGTTTGCCCGCACAGCGTGGTGACAGGGCCACTCCGCGGGACGCGCGGCGTGAGGTGGATGCGACCGCCGCTCTCGCGGCGGACCGACTCTAGCCGGATTCCTGACACGCTCACGGCCCGACGATAGCGCTGTCGACCGTTGGCTAGAGTAGCGACTCGATCGCCTTGACGACCTCGGCGGACTGGGGCTCTACCTTCGAGCGGAACCGGCGGACGACATGACCGTCCTTGTCGACCAGGAACTTCTCGAAGTTCCACCCGACGTTGCCCGCCTTGCCCCGGTCGTCCGGGAACTGGCTCAGGATCGCGTAGAGCGGGTGCTGCTTGGACCCTTTCACATCGAGCTTGGCGAACATCGGAAACGTCACGCCGTAGTTGTCGCTGCAGAAATTCTGAATGTCCTCGGCGCTTCCCGGCTCCTGTCGAAAGAACTGGTTGCAGGGAAAGCCCAATACTGTGAAGCTCTGCTCCGAGTAGCGGTCCTGCAGCGCTTGCAGGCCTCCGTACTGTGGTGTGAACCCACATTTCGAAGCGGTGTTGACCGCCAACACGACCTTGCCGGCGAAAGCGCCGAGGCTTGCAGGCTTGCCGTTCAGCATTGGCAGCTCGATCTCGTGGATCGAGGGCGTCTGGGTTTCAGCCATGAGAACTGGAATTGATCCCTGAGCGGTGCTATTCCCGGCCGGTTCGGGCCGCGACCAAAAAGGCCATCAGCATGACGGCCGCCACCGCGGACAGAACTGCGGGTGCCCACGCGATGCCGAACCACCCGATCGCGACTCCAATCGCAGGTGGGATGACGCCGCCACCGATCATGGTCGCCGGAAACATCCAGGAGGTGGCGCGGGAGTCGCCGGGCCGCAGCTTGGCCAGCCACACCAACGCGGTCGGAAAGATGGGCGCGATCACGAGCCCGGTGACGACGTACGCGATTGGAGCGGCGTGGCCGTTCAACGCCACGAGCAGAGCGATCACGGCTACGGCCGAACCCGAGATGATGACCAGCCGCGGGGGCACCCGGTCGGGAATCAGCGCTGCTAGCAATCTCCCGATGGCCAGGGCCAGCCAGAAACCCGAGGTGATCGAGGCCGCATCGAGCGAGCGAATCCCCACAGATTCGAGGTGAGAAGGCATCCACCCTCCGACGCCGGTTTCGACTCCCACGTAAAAGATGAAAGCGACCAGAAAGATGACGACCAGGGCGTCCAGGCTGCGTGAACGCGGTCGCGCTTCCCCATTACGGACGGATGGTTGACGCACGTATGGCAGGCGGCCCCGGATGCCGGCCACCGCCGGCAGCAGCACGGCAGCGACCGCCGCAGCCGCTCCATACAACTGAGTCAAATGGTCCTGGCTCAGCCTCGAGATCAGAATCGGCCCGGCGACGGAGCCAAATCCGTAAGCGCTGTTCAGCACGTTGATCAACGCCGACCGCCGTGGTCCCACGCTGTGGGCGACGAGCTGGTTCAGGCCGATGTCGAGACCGCCGAAGCCCAGTCCGACCACAAAGACGGCCGCCAGGAAGGCGGGCCATGACGGGGCCAACGCCACCCCGGCGCACCCGACTACGAGGGCGGCCAGCGCCGCCCAAATGGCGATGCGGCCTGATACGCGCTTCATCGCCCACATCAAGGCGAACACGCCCACCAACGCGCCGGAGAAGTGGGCGCTGAACACGGTGCCGGCTTGCGGAAGGGTGATATCGAAGCGACGCACCAGGTGTTCGAGCAGCGGGCCGTAGGAAGCTGCGAGCACTCCCATCAGCAGGAAAGTTCCGCCCATGCCCGCCAGGGCGGTCTTCGAAAGGATCACAGGATCGGCGCCGCGATTCACCGACGACGCCTCTATGGGATGAGCCATCGCAACATCGTGACGGGAAGCGCGTCCAGGTTTGCACCGAAGCCACCCCTATCATCGAGGTCGATGCCGATCAAGGTGCTGGCTTTCGATGGCGACGACACTCTTTGGCACAACGAGTCGCGCTTCAACGTCACGCAAGGCGAGCTGCGCGAACTGGTGCGGCGGCACGTGCCCGAGGCTGACGTTGACGGTCATCTCTTCGAGGTCGAGATGCGGAACCTGAGGCTGTACGGATACGGAGTCAAGGCGTTCACGCTGTCGATGCTGGAGACCGCGATCCAGCTCACCGATGGGCGGATTCCAGCGGCTGACCTTCAAGTCATCCTCGACTGGGGAAAGCGGATGCTCACAGCGCCGACCGAGCTGCTGGACGGAGTCGAAGCGGCGCTGCGCGATGCCGGCGAGCGTTACTCGCTGTTGCTCATCACCAAGGGCGACCTGTTCGACCAGGAGAGCAAGCTGGCACGCTCTGGCCTGGGTGACCTGTTCACTGGCGTCGAGATCTTGAGCGACAAGACAGCCGACTCCTACCGCTCCGTGCTGCGACGGCGCGACATCAAGCCCGATGAGTTCGTCATGGTGGGCAACTCACTGAGATCGGACATCGTTCCAGTCGTCGCGGTGGGCGGGCGCGCAGTGCACATACCTTATGAGGTGACGTGGCATCACGAGCACGTGCCCGAAGACTCGCTGCCCCGCCAGGGCTGGCACCGCCTCGAGACGATCGCCGAGCTAGGCAAGCTGTTGGGCTCGATCGATCAAACGGCTCCCAAGGAGGCTAGACGTGGAGGCGGTTGAGCTGATCGCGCGCAAACGCGACGGTGGCGAGCATTCGGGTGAGGAGATCGCTTTTCTGCTCGATGCTTACTTGGCCGGCAAGTTGCCCGACTACCAGATGGCCGCGTGGTTGATGGCCGTCTGCATCCGCGGCATGACGCGAGCCGAGACGCTTGCGCTGACGCAGGCAATGGTCGCCAGTGGTGTGGTTTTAGACCTCTCGTCGATTCCCGGCTTCAAGGTCGATAAGCACTCGACCGGAGGCGTTGGCGACAAAATCAGTTTGATAGCGGCGCCGCTCGCCGCAGCGTGCGGCGTCATCGTCCCCAAGCTCAGCGGCCGCTCCCTGGCTCACACCGGGGGAACTTTGGACAAGCTCGAGTCGGTACCGGGGCTGACCGTCAACCTGGAGCCGGAACGCTTCCTGAGCCAGCTGCGCGACATCGGAATCGCAATCGCTGCGCAGTCGGCCCGCATGGTGCCCGCTGACAAGGCGATCTATGCGCTTCGGGACGCGACGGCCACGGTGCCTTCGATCCCGCTGATTGCGGCAAGCGTCATGTCGAAAAAGATCGCCGCCGGAGCTGACGCCATCGTCCTGGACGTCAAGGCCGGCCGCGGAGCGTTCATGGCAGGACCCGAGCAGGCGGCTGCCCTGGCCACCGAGATGGTCCAGATCGGCGAAGGGGCCGGTCGCCGGACGGTGGCCCTGGTGACCGCGATGGACAGCCCGCTCGGGCGTTGCGTGGGCAACGCCCTGGAGGTTGAGGAATCGCTTGCGGCGCTCGCCGGAGAAGGTGACGAGGAGCTTTTGGAGGTTGCGATCGCGGTCGCACGAGAGATGTGCCGGCTGGCCGGTGTGGCAGATGACCCGGCGCAAGCCCTGGCCAGCGGCGCGGGTCGCGATCGGTTCGAGCGGATGCTGCTAGCGCAGGGGGGGCGCCTGGTGGACGGGCTTCCACGAGCCGCGGCACAAGCACCATTGCGCGCGGACCGAGACGGCTGGGTGGCGGGGATCGACGCGCTCGAGGTCGGACAGGCCTGCTTGGAGCTCGGGGTCGGCCGCTTAAAGAAGGACGACGTAATCGACCCGGGCGCGGGCGTCGTCATCGAGGTGCCGGTAGGCGCCCGGGTCAAGCAGGGCGCCGTGCTCGCGGTCGTTCACGGCCGCAGCTCCGAGTTATGCGAGCGCGGTGTGACTCGCCTGAAAACCGCCTGGCGGATCTCTTCTGAGCCCACGCGGCGACCTGCTCACCTGCTTTTCCGAGTCGACCGCACCGGGGTTCACCCAGCCGGGTGAGCAAGTCGCCAAGGCGGTGCTACGATGCGCGCGCAATACCAGTTCTCTAGGAAGAGCCAGGTTCAGGGAGGATTAAGGAATGAGGGTTGTGGCCCCCGGCCGTTGGTCGCTCGGTGTCGCGCTTGCCAGCACCTTGGTGTTGGCGGCATGCGGTTCGACCCCGACTCCGTCAAGCGCTGCTTTGTACCCGAATTTCAAGGCCTGCGTGGTCACCGACACTGGCGGTATCGACGATCGCTCGTTCAATGCGAGCGCCTGGCAGGGGGCCCAGAACGCTCAGAAAGACCTCGGCGTCAAGGCCAGCTATTTGTCGTCGACGAGCCAGAACGACTACGACCCGAACATCACCACGTTCGAGAGCCAGACCTGCGGCTTGATCGTCACCGTCGGATTCCTCATGGGGCCGATCACGCAAACGAAAGCGACCGCGGCGGCAACTCAGAAGTTCGCCATCGTCGACTACAACTACACGCCGCCCCTCAGCAATGTTCTGGGCCTCATCTACGACACCAACCAGGACGCTTTCCTAGGCGGCTACCTGGCAGCAGGGATGAGCAAGACCGGGGCCGTCGGAACCTTTGGCGGCATCCAGTTTTCGACCGTGACCATCTACATGGACGGCTTCGCCGCCGGCGTCTACTACTACAACAAGCAGCACAATGCCCACGTCAAGGTTCTGGGATGGAACCCGGCTACACAGAAGGGCACCTTCTCTGGTGACTTCACCAGCGTGGACAAGGGCCAGAGCATCACCAACGCGTTGATCCAGCAGGGCGCCGACGTGATCTTTCCGGTTGCCGGTAACGTCGGCCTTGGCGCCGCCGCGGCGGTCCAGGCCACCAACGGTACGGCCACCATGGAGTGGGTCGACACCGACGGCTGCGTCAGCGCACCGCAGTACTGCTCACTATTCCTGACCTCGGTGACCAAGGGCATCGCGACCTCGGTCGAGGCAGCCATCAAGCAGGCTGCCAGCGGCACGTTCCAGGGCGGTAACTATGAGGGCAACCTCGCCAACGGCGGCGTGGCCCTGTCCCCGTACCACGATTTCGCCAGCAAGATCCCGACCTCGCTCCAGGGCGAGATCACGACCATCAAGGCGGGGATCATCAGCGGGACGATATCGGTCGACCCGAAGACCTGGGCGTCGTACGCAGCCTAGATTCGACATATGGGCGGCCGCGAGGTGAATGTCCCCGCGGCCGCCTCCACCCGATCCAGCGCCACTGATTCCGTCAGGCTCGACCTGAAAGGGATCACCAAAAGCTTCCCGGGGGTCTTGGCCAACGATCACATCGACCTGACCGTGGAGCCGGGTGAGATCCACGTGCTCCTGGGCGAGAACGGCGCCGGCAAGACCACGCTCATGAACATCCTGTACGGGCTCTATCAGCCCGACGAGGGCGAGATTTTGGTCAATGGCGCGCCGGTTAAGTTTCACAGCCCGAGCGACGCCATCGGTGCCGGGATAGGGATGGTGCACCAGCACTTCATGCTGATTCCGGTCTTCACCGTCGCGGAGAACGTGATGTTGGGTTCTGAAATGACCCGTTGGTTTGGCTTCCTCGACCACCGGCGTGCGCGCCTCGAGGTCCAACGCCTCGGGCAAGAATTTGGGCTTGCTGTCAACCCGGACGCTCTCGTCGAGTCGCTCTCGGTCGGCGCTCAGCAGCGAGTCGAGATCGTAAAAGCCCTCTACCGGCAGGCCGGAGTTCTGATCCTGGACGAACCAACCGCTGTCCTCACCCCGTCCGAGACGGAAGAGCTGCTGACAGTGATGCAGTCACTGAAACGAGCCGGTCGCTCCATCGTCTTCATCACCCACAAGCTCGGAGACGCGATGCAGGTGGCCGATCGCATCACCGTGCTCCGCGGTGGCCGAGTCGTCGGGGCCACCGTGCCGGCGCGGTCCAGCGAGGCGGAGCTGGCGACGATGATGGTGGGTCACGCGATACGTCTGGGCGTGGAGCGACCCCCCGCCCAGCCGGCCGCCGTGGTCTTGAGCGTGAAAGAGCTGACAGTGCGCGACGACCGTGGCCAGCTGGCGGTCGATAACGTTTCGTTCGAGGTCCGGGCAGGCGAGATCGTGACGATCGCCGGAGTCCAGGGCAACGGCCAGACCGAGCTGGTCCGAGCGCTGATGGGCTTGGATCAAGTGGCGGCCGGTCGGATCACCGTCGGCGGCCGAGACCTCACGTCGGCATCGCCGCGTCAGACGCTTGATGCAGGCGTGGGCCATGTGCCTGAAGATCGCATCAAAGACGGCCTCATCGCTGATTTCTCGATCGCCGAGAACTTGGCGCTAGATGTCTACTACCTGCCTCCGTATGCCCGGGGCCCGATTCTGAACCCGATCGAGATGCTTCACAACGCGGAGGTGCGCATCCCAGAATTCGACATTCGCACTCCCTCTGCTCTGACGTCGGCCGGTTCGCTCTCCGGAGGCAATCAACAGCGAGTGGTGGTGGCCCGCGAGTTCTCCCGTCCCGTTTCGTTGATGATCGCAGCCCAACCCACACGCGGCCTTGACGTCGGCTCCATCGAGTACATCCACGAACGAATCGTTCAGCTTCGAGACCGTGGCGCCGCTGTGCTCATCGTCTCCAGCGACCTCGACGAGGTTTTAGGCCTGGGCGACCGGATCGCGGTCATGTACAGGGGCCGAATGGAGGGACCATTCGAGTCGGAAGAGCTGACCCGAGACCAGATCGGCCTGCTGATGGCGGGCGCCGCCGCTGCGCCTGACCCTGCTTCCGATGGTCAAGCCGGCCGCAAGCCATGAACCCCAAGCCGCAACCGGCTCCGGGCCCAAATCGAGCCGCCGTGGCGCGCGCGATCCTCCAGAGGGTAATTTCTCCAGAGTCAACCACGTGGAACTCGATCCTGGTCGTGCTGCTGGCTTTCGTCACCGCGCTCGTGGTCAGCGCCGGCTTCGTGATCGCTTCCGAGCCGACCGTTTTCGCTGCACCCGATCCCATCACGGCATTGAGCAATGCAGGGGCCGTGGTCGTGAACGCGTACGGCGCGCTCCTCGCCGGCGCTGTCGGCAACCCTTCCTCTATCGCCGCGGCCTTCAACAGCGGTAGCGCCAGCGGGGTCGCTCAAGCTTTCTATCCGCTGTCCGAGACGCTGGTCGCGGCCTGCCCGCTGATCTTCACCGGGCTCGCCGTCGCCCTCGGGTTTCGGGCTGGCCTGTTCAACATCGGAGGCGAGGGCCAGGTCATCGCCGGCGGGTTGGCGGCGGGATACGTGGGTTTTTCAGTTCATGGGCTTCCGGGCATCGTCGAGCTGCCACTGGCACTGGTCGCCGGCTTTGTCGGCGGCGGGTTGTGGGGCTTTGTGCCAGGCCTTCTCAAGGCCCGCACTGGAGCCCACGAAGTGATCTCTACGATCATGCTCAATTACGTCGCCATCTACCTGACCTACTACTTCCTCAATACCGCATGGTTCCAGCGCCCAGGTCGGACCGATCCCATCAGCCGCGTGGTCGACGCCGGTGCAATGCTGCCGAGCCTCGCCGGTGTCAACCTCAGAGTCCACGCGGGCGTCATCATCGCCGTGCTTGCCGCCATTGCCGTCTATTTCTTGCTGTGGCGGACTGTTTTCGGTTTTGAATTCCGCGCCGTCGGGTCCAACCCAGCCGCCGCGCGGGCCGCCGGGATCAACGTAGGACGGGTAGTCGTACTGGCGATGACGCTCGCGGGCGGCCTCGCCGGGCTGGCGGGCGCGAGCCTCATCCTGGGCACCCAGTTCAGCCTGACGCCCGGCTTCTCGTCTGGACTCGGTTTCGACGGCATCACTGTCGCCCTGCTGGGTAGGGGTAACCCAGCTGGCGTGGTGGCGGCGGCCCTCCTCTTCGGAGGATTGCGCGCCGGGTCGATTCAGATGCAGGCCTCGACTTCCACGCCTGTGGATCTTGTGCAGGTCATAGAGGCGCTGGTGATCCTGTTCGTGGCCGCCCCGGCGGTGATCAGGGCCATCTATCGGCTGCGGACGGCCCCGGTGTCGGCAGCGCCAGCCGTCTCCCCGGGCTGGGGCGCTTGAGGTTCCGATGAGCGTCGCGATGATCACGGTCGGGGCGAGGATGGCGGTGTCCCGCCGTCGAACGCTCGGGGTTTTCTTCCTCATCGTGGCGGCGGCTATGGCGGGCCTGTTCGGAAACAACGTCTCCGATGGAGTCAACGCCCACTTCGTATTCAACCTCCAGACCTCGTCTGCCGTGCACATTCCCGACCTGGTCGTGCCGGTCCGCGCGACGGCGTTCGCACTGGCCGCCGTCTGTGCTTTTCTCGGCGCGGTCCAGATCGCTCGGGGGTTTGAGCGCTGGGCCTATGTCGTCCTTGGCCTGGTCATCGCGCTATTCATCTTCGCGTTCCTCGGCTGGGCGGCGCGGAGTTCCTCGCTCAGCCTGGTCGGGATGCTTCAAGGCACTCTGATCCGGGCGACGCCACTCACCTTGGGGGCGTTCTCCGGTCTGCTGTGTGAGCGCGCCGGTGTGATCAACGTCGCCATCGAGGGCCAGATGCTGGTCGGTGCCTTCTCCGCAGCGCTGGTCGCCAGCGCGACCAGCAACGCGACGCTCGGGATCCTCGTGGGAATGCTGAGCGGTGGTCTGATCGCCGTCATTCTGGCCGTTTTTGCGATCCGGTTCCAAGTCGACCAGGTGGTCGTGGGTATCGTCCTGGACCTTTTCTGCCTGGGCCTGACCGGCTTTTTGTACGACCGCCTGATGGTCCCCTACCAGGCGACCCTGAACAGCGCCGCGCCGCTCGCACCGATCCCGATCCCAGTCCTGTCTTCGATCCCGATCGTGGGGCCGATCCTCTTTGATCAGAACGTCTTCGTCTACCTGACGGTCGTGCTGCTGGTGGTCATCCAGGTGGCGCTTTTTCACACCCGATGGGGCCTGCGCGTGCGCGCGATCGGCGAAATGCCGCGCGCCGCGGACACGGCTGGGCTCAACGTTCTCAGAACCAGGTACGTGAACGTGATCCTCGGCGGGCTCGTCGCCGGACTCGCCGGCTCCTTCTTCACCCTCGGCGCGGTCGGCCAGTTCACGAAGGACATGACCTCGGGTCGCGGATTCATCGCGTTGGCAGCGATGATTGCCGGCCACTGGACCCCGCTCGGCAGCCTAGGCGCCGCGCTACTCTTCGGCTTCGCCGATGCCCTGCAGAACTTCCTATCCATCCTCAACGTGCCGATCTCGAGCTATTTCCTCCTCATGGCGCCGTACCTGGCCACGCTCTTGGTGGTGGCGGGAGTCGTGGGCCGGGCGCGGCCGCCTGCAGCCGATGGCAAACCGTATGTCAAGCAGTAGGTTGGCTGAGGACGACGGGGTCTTTCCAGCCGGATAGACTTCGGTCCGGTGCCAGCAAGGAGCGAGAAGAAGTACCACGTCGGGCTGGCCGAGGGTGAGGTCGGCGGCTATGTTTTGGTGCCGGGAGACCCCGGCCGCACACCCCTGATCGCCAAGTTCCTGGACGACGCGCATGAGGTGGCATTCAGCCGCGAGTACCGCACTTTCACCGGCAAGGTCGCGGGCGTGCCGGTTTCGACCATGTCAACGGGCATGGGGGGGCCGTCGGTGGCAATCGGCATCGAAGAGCTCAGCGAGTTGGGCGTCCACACCTTCCTGCGCGTCGGGACGTGTGGCGCCGCGCAGCCCGAGATCAAGATGGGCGACCTGGTCATCGCGGAAGGGTCGGTGCGAACCGAGGGAACGCCCAACGGCTACGTCCCGCTCGAATATCCGGCCGTCGCCTCGCGCGATGTCGTCAATGCATTGGTGGCGGCGTCGACGGCCGCCGGCGCTCCTTACCACCTTGGCGTCATCCGCTCAGTGGATGCCCTTTACTCCGACCTGGTCCCCGACCGGATGCCCCGCGCGGCTGAGCTCAAGGAGGAGCTGGCGATGTGGTCGCGCGCCGGCATCCTCTGCAACGAGATGGAGTCGTCGACGTTGTTCGTCGTCTCCAGGATTCGGCACGCGCGGGCGGGCACGTTGAATCTGTGCGTTGACGAGATGAATGCGGGCGAGATCCACCACGTGGACCCATCGTTCATGGACCGGATGTTGCGGGTCGCGGTAGATGCGATCCGGCGTTTGATCGAGCAGGATCGTGCCGCTAAACGTAAGTAGGCATCCGCTTGTTGCGGACAGCCTTGCCGGTTTGCGCGACCGCTCGACTGAGCCGGAGGAGTTCCGCGAGCTCGCCCGGAAGGTCATCACGCTTTTGCTGTACGAGGCCACCGCGAATCTTCCAGTGCGGACTGGAACCGTGCAGACCCCGCTCAAGGAGGCAGCTGCGACTTTTGTCGAGAGCGAAGTGGTCGCGATTCCCGTCCTGCGGGCCGGCCTGGGGATTCTCGGCCCCGCCCTCGAGCTCCTGCCTCGAGTCAGCGTTGGTTACATCGGGCTGGAGCGTGACGAAGAGACGGCGGTCGCGCGGATCTACTATCAGAAGCTACCGAAGCTCGCCGGCAAGATCCCGCTGCTGCTGGATCCGATGCTGGCGACCGGCGGCTCAGCGGCGCAGGCGCTCGATCTCATCAAGGAGGCCGGCGGGCGCGAGCCCCGCATGATCTGCATAGTCGCCGCGCCGGAGGGGGTCAGGGTGCTGGAGGAGCGTCACCCCGAGGTGGAGATCTTCACTGCGGCACTGGACGAGGGCCTCAACGATCGATCGTTCATCGTCCCGGGTCTGGGCGATTTCGGCGACCGACTCTTCGGTACTGGCTAGCCGAACTTCACCTCGTAGGCCACCTGGTTGCACCGCCGCAGCTCGTCATCGCTGAGGCCCGTCTCAGACGCGACCTCGAACTCCCGGCTGAGCGTGGTGTCGGCGACCGTGCGCGAGTCGGTGCTGACGGTGCAGCGCACGCCGGCCCGGAGCAGGGCGGGCAGTGGGTGCTCCGCGAGGCTGGGCACCGCTTTGCATTTCCAGTTCGCGGTTGGGCACAGGTCGAGGGCGACGCCCTCCGAGCGAATCCTCTCCACTATCCGCGGGTCGCGCGCCCCGATCACCCCATGCGCGATGCGTTCTACCCCGAGACCCAGCGCCTCTTCGACATTGGACGGTTCGCCCGCCTCTCCCGCATGGCACGTGAGCCGCAGGCCGGCCGCCCGCGCGGCCTCGAATGCCGGCCGCTGGGGCGCTGCCGGATAACGGATCTCGTCTCCGGCCAGGTCGAATCCCACGACACCGCGTCCCGCGAACTGGCCCGCCTGCCGCGCCAGCGTCACGTTTTCCTCGACCGCGTGCTGGCGCATCGCGCAGACGATGGCGACTGCTCGCAGAGGCGCGGCGGCAAGCCCCCGCAGGACCGCCTCGATGACCTCGGGCACCGTCAGTCCGTTGCGCAGATGGAGGCGAGGCGCCCACCGCACCTCGAGGTAGTCGATGTTGTCCGCGGCCGAATCGATGCACAGCTCCAGCGCCGCCCGCTCGAGCGCGCCCTGCGTCTGCAGGACCGCGATCGCATCGTCGAAGTAGGAGATGTATACCGCCTGTGAAGGACAGTCCTCGGGCGCCGTCATGCGCAGCGGCCGCCTCAGCTCCAGGCCCTGCTCGGTGGCAAGCTCCGCGGCGGTCGAAGGACGCACTGCCCCGTCGAGGTGGCAGTGCAGCTCGGCCTTGACCCAGGCTTTGTATTTGCCTATGACAGCGAATAGATGCCGGGCAGCTCGCGGTACAGCCCGGCGTAGTCCAGGCCGTAACCGATGACGAACTTGTCAGGGATCACGAACCCAGTGAAATCGATCTGCACCTCGACCTCGCGCCGGGCAGGCCGGTCGAGCATCGCCGCCAGGCGCAGCGACGCCGGGCCCAGTTTGTTGAGCCGCTTCGCGATGGCCCCGATGGTGCGCCCCGAGTCTACGATGTCCTCCACCAGCAGCACGTGGCGTCCGACCAGCGGCCCTTCGACCATGTGCGCGAGCCGCAGCCGGCCGCCGGTGGTTCCCGACCCATAACTCGCCGCACGCATGAACTCGAGTTCCGCGGGGATCGTCAGGCTGCGCAACAGGTCGGCTGCGAAGACGGTGGCGCCCTTGAGGATGACGATTATCACCAAGGGCGTGTCGATGTCCGCATAGGTCTGGGAGATCTGCTTGCCCAGCTCGTGCACCCGCTTCTGGATGCGCGCCGCCGAGATCATCGCCTTCGCATTGCCGCGCACCGGAATCGGAAGCTTTTTGGTGACGACCTCAGTCATGCGGGTACAGCTCAGTAACTCCCGTCACACCCCAATCGGGTGCCAGATCGTCTTCATCTCCATGAATGCTGTGACGAGGTGGGGGCTGCGCTCGCCCGGCGGCAGCTTGATCACGCGCTTCACGTTGTCGGCCGCCGCCGCCTCGACCGTGCCGATCTCATCGGGCGTGCAGCCGCTGACATCGATCGCGTTCACGTCCATATGCGACGCGAGCCATGGGAGCAGCTCTTGGCGCTGGCCGCTGAGCACGTTGACCACACCCGAGGGAAAGTCGCTGGTCGCCAGCACTTCCGCGAGGGTCAATGCGGGGAGCGGTCGATCCTCTGACGCCAGGGCGACAACCACATTCCCGCCGCACAGCGCCGGCGCGAGCCTGCGGACCAGCCCGGCGAGGGCAGGCTCGTGCGGCGCGACGATGCCGACGACGCCGGTGGGCTCAGGGATCGTGAAGTT
>Ga0210394_10003750_pt1 | contig 18553 bp, 14 predicted proteins | sample IncBWC12MmetaG_FD_160121 | JGI IMG/M metagenome (GOLD analysis project Ga0210394, IMG submission 160121) | Forest soil microbial communities from Barre Woods Harvard Forest LTER site, Petersham, Massachusetts, United States - Inc-BW-C-12-M | ecosystem: Environmental > Terrestrial > Soil >... | reverse complement strand
TAAACGCACTCGTCAGCGCGCCCTCCGCAGCCTGCCAATACGGATGCAGGAAAATCCTGCCGGGATGCAATGCCGAGCCGCCCGATAGGAAGCACGCTATTCGCCGGCCACCGCGCTCGCACCCCGCGCCTGCACTCTCTGCAACAAAGCCATGAACTCGGCGCGCTTATTCCCACCCAAGCCAACCCCCGCATAAGCCATGTGAATCAATTGCTGGTTCGCGCGCCCGCCGTCGTACACCCACGGAAACGGATTCACCGCGCCAATCGCCCAGTAGAACTCTGCCTGCGCTCCCTGCAGATTCGCCGGCAAATTGAAATGGGCCGACGCGCCTGGCGTGACCGGACTCACGCGCTGCGCCGAAAATACGAACCAGGTCATCCCCGGCGAGGTAACCCGCTCCATCGGCGCGAGATAAAACTGCGCCGTCATTCCATAAGCTCGCGGCCCTTCATTCGTCTGTACGAACGTAATCCCGGAACTCACCTGTGCCCCGAAAAATCCCTCCAGCGTCACCTCATGCCGGCAGGCGTAGGACACCTGCAGAACCGGCGGTGCATCACCCGAACCGCTATTCGGCGCCGGCGCGAAGCTTGCCCTGGCGTTGTTCGCCATCGCTTCGTCAATACAAGCCGCCGACGGCGGAAAAAAATAATAGAACAGAAGATCGACCACGCTCATTCCCGAACCGCTGGGCATGTGCATCTGTCCGTCCAGCCAATTGGCATCGTGGCCCAATAGTGGATTATCCGAAGTCGCGAATTGCACGATCGCATTCGCCTGCAAATTTTGCAGCGCCAGAATTCCACCCAGATGAAACGGCGGTGAGTAAGGCGCCAGCGCCACTGGCGCCTCGCCCGGCTTGAATTCGCTCCACGCAACAGGCAGCTCTACCGAGACTCCGCTGGTGATCCCATGTTCAATCATCCGCGCCGCGCTTTCACCAGCCGCTGCGCCCGCGGATGCCTGCGCAGCGGTCGCGCGTGCCATCGTGCCCCAAGCCAGCAGGATTCCCGCCGTTGCCACAAATGCCTTCCAGCCCCATCGTCCAGCCGTCATTTGGCTTGTGCTCCGCACTCGTCGCCTCTCATCGAGTGTGCCAGCATCCAGCTCCAAATAGAAGCTCTTCCGCGGGGTGCATAGAATCCCGCTACGATGTTTGGCAGCCGCCTTTACGCCGCTGCTTCGGGCTCGCGCGTAAGAACAACGAACACACCACCGCCCCCGGGCCCAGCGGCCCGGAAGCGAGGTTCAATAATTTCTAATTTGTGTTAAGCCTTCTTGGCGGACTTGCGGCGTCCACGGCGCTTGGTAGGCGGCGTGGCGGGTGGCTCTCCCACCAGCTCAGCGGACCAAATTGCAGTAACAAACTTCTTCACACCATGATCGTCAAAATCAATCGTGGTGCGCTCGGTATTCGACTCGGTCACCACTCCCATGCCGTACTGCTCGTGACGTATGGACTGCCCTTCGACCAGTGTCTGCACAGCTCCCTCCATGGACGATTATGACTTCAATTTAAAAAATCCGCACCGTTGCGGCGCGCTTCCGCCCGCCGCAACGTTCTACCAGAAGTTTTTCCTGCGCTTGCTCCTGAAAAGGACAGCGGCTGGGTCCGCTCCTTCCAGGATCATTCCCCTGCGCCAGTCACACCGCTAGCTACACGCATGCACATCAGGGCAAAAAATCGAAACACATCCAGCGACCGCGCGCGATTCGCGCTTCGTAGGCCCGGCACCAGCCCGCAACGAGCGCTCTGTGAAGCCCACGAACCCGGCGCGCCGCCGACTGCCGCAGCCAGTGCCACGCAATTCCCAAAAATCGAACGGAAGACTTTGGCAGACCTACAGGCCGACTACATTCTCCGCCTGCAGACCTTTCGGTCCCTGCTTCACTTCAAATTCCACCGCCTGACCCTCGTTGAGGGACTTGTAGCCCTCGGACTGGATCGCCGAGAAATGCACGAACACATCCTCGCCAGATTGGCGCTGGATAAACCCATAGCCCTTGGCCGCGTTAAACCACTTCACTGTACCTTGCTCTCTGCTCACGGAAACTGCTCCTAAATTATTCATCAGGTGGCTGTTAGCCACCAGGAAAGCTGCCTGTCGCCTCGCTCGAATCGCCCCGCACAAAAAAAAAGCCGTCGGGCGTTTGCCCGGCAGCCATTCCTCGCGCGCGTCAAAAACGAACCATAAAGCAACAAACGCACACCCACGTTACCACGTTTCGGCCTGCGCCGCAATCCCCCCGCACCAGCCGAAATTGCGCGATCGCGCGTCACGGCCAACAGCTTGACACGCCGAAGGCGCAAGTGCAGGATGGCCACGCATCCTCGAGGAGTGACTCGCATGTTACTTGGTATTCCGGTTGTTACCTGGATTTTCGTGGGGATTGTCCTGATCGTCAGCTACGTCTTGCTGTCCTATCATCGTGTCGGACCGTCCGAAGTTGGCTTGGTCCTCAAGCGCGTCTCCGCGCGCAAACTGTCTGGCGACAACGTGATTGCGTTCCAGGGCGAAGCGGGCTATCAAGCGGATCTCCTGCTGCCCGGACTGCGCTGGAAACCCTGGCTGCTTTATGAAGTCCAGAAATTTCCTTGGGTCCAGATTCCCGCCGGAGAAATCGGAGTCGTCATCGCGCAGGTAGGCTCCTCCCTGCCGATCGGCGCGAAGTCGGCGGTGTACAAGAAGTCCTTCGGGAATTTCGCGGACCTCCGATCCTTCATCACGGGTGGCGGACAAAAGGGTGTCCAGCGTCCCGTATTTTCTCCGGGGACGCTCGCGCCGATCCACCCGGTCGGTTTTCTCGTCGTCACCAAGAGTCAGGCATACGGTCTCCCGATTTCACCCGAGCTGCGCTCGCGCTCAGGCAAAGTCGGGAGGCTCACACCCGAAGCGTTCGGCCTCCGGCCCGAGCAGCTCGAATTGCTGCGCATCGAGCCGAAACCATGCGGCAAAGACGGCGCTCTGACGGACCTGGTTGGAATTGTCACAACCTACGAAGGCGATCCCCTGCCCTCTGGCGATATTGCGAGCCGCCTCGGCGGCTTTGCCGACATAGACAAGATGGAGAGGGACAAAGCCACCGATGGCGATGTCATCGAAGTGCTCCTCGGCAACAAAAATAATTTGCACAACAATTATCAGGATTTTCAGGCGTTCCTCGACAACGGTGGGCGCATCGGCTTGCAGCACGATCCGCTGCTCTACGGCGCATACGCGCTCAATCCCTTCCTGGTCGGCGTCGAGATGGTTGGAATGTTGGTCGTACAACAGGGCCAGGTCGCCGTCATCAAGGCGTACGTCGGTCTGCCGACGCAGGATATGTCCGGCACCGATTTCAAGTTCGGCTCGCTGGTGCGCCCCGGACACCGCGGTATTTGGCAAGAGCCGCTGCGCACCGGAAAATATCCGCTCAATCCCCGCTGCTACCAGGCGGAGATCGTGCCGACATCCATCCTCACGCTGAACTGGGCCGATGCCGTTTCGCAGGCTCACAACCTCGACGCGCAGCTCTCGCAGATCGTCGCGAAAAGTAATGAAGGATTCGTGTTCAAGATTGACCTCCAGGTTCAAATCCACGTTCCGGACACGAACGCGCCGCGCGTGATTTCCATGGTGGGCACCATGATCAATCTCGTCAACGAGGTGCTGCAAGCCGCCGTCGGCAACCATTTCCGCGACAAGCTACAAAGCATGCCCGCGGTTCGCTTCATCGAGACGCGCCAGCAGGTCCAGGAAGAAGCGTTCCAGCACATTAAAGAACAGCTCGATCAATACCGCGTCGAAACGCGCGGCGTTTACATCCAAGACGTCATCCTGCCGGAAGATCTGGTAAAGGTCCTGACGCAACGCGAAATCGCAAACCAGGAGATTGAGACCTATCGCAAACAGCGCTCCGCCCAGGATGAACGCATCTCCATGGAAAACGCCAAGGGTACCGCCGAAATGCAGGCCGATCTCGCCAAATCGAAAGTAGGAGTGGACATCAAAACGAACAACGCCAACGCCCGTACCGAAGAAGCGCGCGGCGAGGCCGAATTCATTCGCCAGACGGGCACCGCGCGCGGCGCGGAGGTCGAAGCGGTGGGACTCGCGCGCGCTCGCGGCTACGAAGCACAGGTTCGCGCTCTTGGTTCAAACGCCACGGCGCTGGTAAACGTCATCGCCGCCCTCTCGGAAGGCACGTCGAAATTCGTCCCGGACATCCTCGTCACCAGCGGTTCGGGCGGCGGCGGCGCGCTCGATGGCCTGGCGGCCACCGCGATGCGTTTTCTTGCAGGAAACGGCGGCAATGGAGCTGCCACGGCCGCACCCAAACCTACTGAGCCAAAGGGTGGCTCGCTGCCAAGCGGCCCCGCGGGAAAGTCAGGGAAAGACTAGACGGGTCAATTCGCAGCAACGAAAGCGGGAACGGCCTGTTGTTTTGCGCCGCGTGGCTAAAACTGCGAATTGATCGTTCCGATCAGCACGCGTGTCGTGTCTGAATCAAACAGCAGCACCGTATCCGCACTCACGATGTAGTAAGTCACGTTGAAGGTGACGTTCGGATTCATCCCCTGTATCACCGCCGTGCCGCGGCCGCTGGTCGTATCGGGCGCAGCGGTGAGTTTCGTATTGGTCACAAAGATCGGATCGCCCGGGAACGCCCCGTTGAAATTGTTGATATCAATCGTTCCCGACACGGAGGCGAGTCCGTTCAACGTCAACTGCCCCGATAAATTCTGCTGATACTTTGCCGGCAAATTATGGAAGATTCCCTGCCCCGCCAAGCCAAACGAAAAACTTCCCGTCAAGCCAGTTGGTATCGTTGCTTGGACGAATGCCGAGCCCGTCGTAATCGCCGTCGCATCTAGCTCCAGCATCACCGCGGGTCCCGCTAGCGACTGATACATCGCGAATTCCTGTGTCGTCGCGCTCGGCCCCGCAGCACACGTCCCGCTCGCGGTACTCAAGCGCAGATCAATGCGCCCGCTGGTTGGGTCCACCGTGTATGTGCAGGTGCCCAGCGTCGTGTCGGACGTAACCGTCCCTGCATTATTGCTGTCGATCACCCCGCTCGTCCCGCCACTGCCGCTTGAGACGAACACTCCCCCGGCCGCGTAGGCGCCGCTTGGCGAGGTGCCGCCGGCTGTGAACGGATAATTGCCGCTCGTAAGGCTTGCCGCATTGAACGAACTGCCCGTGGGAGCAGCATAGGCGTCGCCTCCGAGGTAGTTATTGGTATCGATTTCGACCAGGTGCAGCTGCGTGCTCTGCTCGGAAGCCGTGGTATTTACGATATAAAAAGCATACTGGATCGAACCCGTCGTCGTGCTCGATAGCGTCAGTGTGCCCCGCCCGCTGCCGGGAAAGGTCGCGTCCATCGTGTAGGTTCCCGCCAGACTCCGGTCCTCGGTAGAAACTCCGCCCGCCGGGTTGCTGCTGTTGTTGACGTCCAAAATCGGGCTCCCGCCCGTGATTTGCCCGGCGCCATTCGCTGAAAACTTCCCTGCCATTCCCTGCGGGAAGAATCCGGCATCAGCCCCGGCTACGCTGAATACATAGGGTCCGCTGAGCGCCGTCAGCGCGGTCGTCAGTCCGTTCAAGTTCTGTTGATCGACCGTGCCGCTTCCCGTGTTTCCAGCATCAAAGCGAGTCAGCGCGCCATGTTGGAAATTCGCCATCGCTAACTGCCAGGTCTGCGCGGTCCCTTGCCCGGCTCCGGAGCCCGACCCCACATTGACCTTCACAGTCGTGCGGCCGTCTGGACCAACCACATAGGTTCCGGTGAACGGTACCTGCGGCGCCACGCCTGTTGAAAAGCTGTTGCCGTCTTCGACGCCGCTCACGATGTGCCCTTGCCCGTCCGCCAGAAAACTTCCTGCCACGGCTTCAAAGCCCGCGCCGTCGTTGCCGGAATAGGAAAACGTAAACGGCCCGGTCAAAGAAGCATCCGAAAACAGAATCGTCGCAACCGAAGTCGCCGTCGTCGTCCCGTTCTGCGCGGTGATCGTCACTTGACCGCCGGGTGGGGGCGACGGCGGCGCCGTGTAAAGCCCAGTACCCGGATTGATCGTGCCGATGTTTCCACCTTCGGTCGACGAGACCGACCAGCTAACCGCCGAGTCGTTCTCGTTATTCAAAATTGCGGCAAACTGAAAATTCTGGCCCGCAAAAACTGTCGCGGTCGTCGGATTGACAGACAGCCCTGACCCGATGCCAATTGTCGCGATAGCCGTATTCGAGGTGATCAAATTTGTGTTGGTGGTCGAACCCGGCACCTGCGGAGTCGTCGCGGTAATGTTTACTTGCCCGCTGTTGGAATTCGGCACGACAGAAGGCGCGGTATAGACTCCCACCAGTGCATCCAGCGTGGATGTCCCGATCGTTCCAGTGGTCGGACCCCCGCCCGCCACTCCGTTCACATACCACGTCACGATCGTGGTCGTCGTGCTGGTGCTCGTCGTGTTCGATAGCGCCACTTGCGCCGTGAATTCCACCTGCTCGTTAATCTGCACCGTCGCCGCAGCAGGCGAAATCGTCACCGACGTCACCGCGACAGCGCCACCGCCCCCGCAGGATGAAATCCCCATCAGGCACGCCAGCGCCACCGGCAGCAGCAATATTCCGCAAATCCCTTTCCGCATCGAGTAGCCTTTCCTTCTTGCCTCAGTCGTGCAGGGACCAGTCCCGCGGGTCATCTTGCTTTCCGCCGATGCTGCCGCGTCCCCCGCCGCCATGCTCATCTTCAGATCCCTGTTGTGCTGTCTGGTCATTTGCCTCGGCCCGCTCGTCCGGCACATCGCTCCCGGACACACACGTCGATTCCAGTATTCCCGTGCAGAAAGAAAAAGTTCCAATGCTTAGAGGTAAGCACGCAAGATTCGGTTGCACGTCAATTGCGTATTCCGCGAGCCCCGCACCCCGTAAACCGGGAATCATCTTACATCAATCGCATCCGCCGTCACACCGGCAATCGCAGCGGTAAATTCCCGCCTGCCCGCTCGCATTTTGCCGCAAACTGCGTGGCCTTTTTCGGCGGGTCGCTACTGGACCAGAGCCGAACTCCCGTAAAACGCCTTCAGCAGGATCACTCCCCCTACGGTCGCCAGCGAGATGCTGAGGAGCGTGCCGATCAGAAAATATTCCGCAAACTGCTCGCGTTTGAATTCCGGATACCGTGCAATGGACTTCGCCGCCAGAATCAATCCCGCAGTCGCCGGAGAATGCAGAAATAAAGCCGTCATCACCAGGAACCGTTCCAGCCACCCGATGTACATTCCGGCATTGCTCAACTCCGCGCGCGCTTCGCCCGCCTGTAAATGCTTCAGCAGCGCCCTGGTCATGAACCGGATCAGGTATCCTCCGCCAAAAATCACTCCCACATACACCACCAAAGCCAACAGCACGCGATTGCTCGGCGTCTGCAGCCGATGCAAACCGTCCAGCAAAATCCCGGCGGGCCGCACCCGCGCGATCCAGCACGCCGCCACCACGAGCGAGACAAAATGCGCCGCCTGATCCGCGACGAATGCGGCGGTCCCCTCCGCCAGCGGCGTTCGCCGCGCCAGCCGTATCTTGCTCCCATCAATCGCCAGGTGCACCAGCGTCAATCCCACTACCACCGCCACAAATCGCCAGGAATACACAACCGCCGGCACAAAAAACCCCGTCAACACCACCGCGCACGCAAAATAAATCGCTCCGTGCTGCACATATCCCGCGGTGCGCCCGCTCTTCTTCCGCCGCAGCAGTGCATCGGTCTGAAACACAAAATCCGTCAGCAAATGCCCGAGCAATAGTGTCAGCACCGTTCTTGTTAGAATTTCCATCTCATTCCGCCGCCTGCACGTTTTTATACAACTTTCCCTACTTGCACGTTCTCGTACAACCTACCCCCAGCGCTCCTCTAGCAATACCCTCATCCCCTTCATCGTCTGCTCCACTTGCCAGAAATATCCCCGCTTCAAATTCCGCGATACTGTCGACATATCCAAGCCCATCGCTTTCGCAGTCGCCTGCAAGCGGCGTTGCTTCCGGAACACAGCGATCGTTTCCCATTGCTTCTCGGTAATCTTCAGCAGCAGCGTATCCTGTAAAGCATAAATCAGATTCGCTGTGGAATCGAACGCTGCATCCTGCGTTTTAAACCCCGTCAACACCTTGACTTTATTTCCTTCGCCTCTCTTCACCCCTTCCAGCGCCGTGCGTGCGAACTGAAAGGCCTCGCCTCCCAGCCGGTTCACCGGCGCTCGCAGTCGCCCCGGCACGGTCCCGATACCGATCCCCACACGCAGCCGCAAGGGCCACATCCGCTCCCGCAAATCGAAAATCAGTTCCGGTACCCCGGCACACGATCGCACGATCGTTTGAAACTCATCGCCCGCCGTGATCGCGTACGGCAGTCGGATGAACTTCCCTCGCGAATGCGCGCGCGACGCCGCATCCAACCGCTGCCCCAGCAGCGCGCGCAAATCACGCCGCGTTCTCGATCCCACCACATCCGCGATCAACACCGCATACCGGTCCTGCGGCATAATATCCTCCTTGTACGATTTCGTACAATTCTACCGATTTGTACGAAATAGTACAATCATTAAAAACGCGCCCGCCTCCGCGTCAGCACCGCACCTCCTCGTGGGCCAGCCTCTTCTACGCTCCTCCCCGCCGCATTCACTCGGCCACTATCTACCCTGTCCATCGCTTGGCGTGCTGCTGCTTCGCGCCTGCGCCTCCCTCCCCGCTGCGCTCCGCACTTCCGCCCCTGCCGCGCGTCCCTACTTCCGGTTGCGCCCCCAGCAAAATCGTCTAGAATTGTCAGTCGGGTTCCTGCACCCCGGTTCAGTCGCCTGCCCTGGTGCCAGGCTCTATGACGCTTGCGATGCCGTCGGACAATGCAGCTCCAGCGCTCGACGCCAGCATTCTGATCGTGGATGACGATGTCGAGCTGTGCGAACTCGTCTCGGAATACCTGGTTTCTCAGGGCTTGCGCGCCGAAGCCGTCCACGACGGCAGCGTCGGCCTCGGCCGCGCTCTCTCCGGCGCCTATTCCCTCATCGTTCTCGACGTTATGCTCCCCGGCATGCGCGGTTTCGAAGTTCTCCGCAAGATCCGCGCAACCTCGACGATCCCCGTCGTCATGCTCACGGCGCACGGTGACGACGTGGATCGCATCGTCGGCCTGGAAATCGGCGCCGATGATTACCTCTCCAAACCCTTTAATCCCCGCGAACTGGCCGCGCGTATCCACGCCGTGCTGCGTCGCACTTCTTCCGCGCCAGCTAGTCCCGCCGCGGCGCCATCTCCCGATTGCACCATTCTCGGCGATCTAGAAGTCGATTCTCGCGCCCGCCTGGTGCGCCACAACGGCCGCGCCGTCCCGTTGACCTCGGTCGAATTTGAGCTCATGGCGGTTTTCTCGAAATTGCCCGGTCAAGTAATTCCCCGCGATGAACTCGGCAAGCGCGTCCTCGGCAACCACTTCCTCCGCTCCGATCGCAAGCTCGACGTACACATCAGCAATCTCCGAAAAAAATTGGGCCCGTCGCCCGATGGTTCCGAGCGCATCCGCTCCATCCGCAATATCGGTTATATTTATGTCTTGCCGGGGAATTCGTATTAACGGGTGAACCGCATTTGCGTACTTTGTTCCTGAAGATTTTTCTGTGGTTTTGGCTCGCGATGGTGCTCGTCAGCGGCACCCTGATTCTGTCTGTCGTCACCACCCAATCGCAGTTCACCGCCAGTCGCGCCGCGCAGTCCGACCGCACCATTACTCCCCTGGTCGCCGCACGCGCCGCCGACGTTTTAGACGACCACGGCATGGGTGCTCTGTCGGATTTTCTCGCCTCGCTCGACACCACCCTGCACGCCCAGGCTTACCTGTTCGACGACGAAGGCAAGGAAATCCTCTCGCAACCCGCGCCTCCCGAAGCCGAAGCGCTCGCGCAAACCGCACTGCAAACCGACGACACCAAGATCGTCATCATCCGGGGCACGAAATTTGTCGCCCGAAGAACCATCGGCTCAACGGGCAGCCGCTACGTCTTGGTCATGGGCACGGCCGTCGAGTCCGCCGCCGACGCTTTGCGCGCTCCTCTGCAAACTCAGTTCGTGCGCGCCGCAGTGGTCTTTCTCATCGCCGGACTGGTCTGTTTCTGGCTCGCCCGTCACATCACCGCCCCGATTCGCCATATTCGCGCGGCCACCCATCGCCTTGCCGCCGGCCATCTCGGCGCTCGCGTCGGCGGCAGCGCTGCCAATCGCGGCGACGAACTCGCCGACCTCAGCCGCGAATTCGATCACATGGCCGAACAGATCGAAGCCCTGATCTCCTCGCAACGCCGCCTCATCGCGGACATTTCTCACGAATTGCGCTCCCCGCTCGCCCGACTCACCGTCGCGCTCGGCCTCACCCGCCTCCGCGCCAATCCGGAATCCGTCAGCGGCCTGGACCGCATCGAGCTCGAAGCCGGCCGCCTCGACGGCCTCATCGGCAGCCTGCTCCGCCTCGCGCGGCTGGAGAGCGGCAGCGAAAACATCGGCCACGAATCCTTCGATCTGGGCGCATTGGTCCGCGACGTCGTCGCCGACGCCGAATTTGAAGCCCAGAGCCTGCAGCGCCACGTTCGCCTCCTCCGGGTGGATTCCTGCAGCACTTCCGGGAACCGCCAGTTGCTCGCAAGCGCCATCGAGAACGTCGTTCGCAACGCCGTCGGTTACACTCCGGAAGGCACCGCCGTCCACGTCACCGTTGAAAATGGCTCGGGCGACGACGCCGGCTTCGCCGTAGTTCGCGTGCGTGATCACGGTGAAGGCGTGCCGGAAAACTCTCTTGGCGACATCTTCCTGCCCTTCTACCGCGTCGGTGATTCGCGCGATCGCTCCTCGGGCGGTTCCGGTCTCGGCCTTTCCATCACCGACCGCGCCGTCCGCCTGCACGGTGGCACCGTGACCGCAGAAAATTGTCCCGACGGCGGCCTAGCCGTCGAACTTCGCCTGCCGCTCGATAACAATCTGACTGAACGCAAGGAAAGCGATCTGACCGCTGACGGCCGCCTCAGCCACTAACCGATGCGGCCAGAATTCCTCCTAATCCCCCTCCCCTGCTATCTGTTGAAGCGCTCCGCCAGGACACCTCCAGGACCTGAGCAAAACACCCATTATCAATAAGATACAAAGACCTAGACTTAGTACTAAAACCCCCTCCCGCCAGAGGTACTATACGAATGTGACCTTTACCCTAGTGTGTCATTCTGCTCCGCAGCGTATTCTCGACGTGTCGGAAAGGCTTTCCGACCTGAGGCTCGCACCGCATGAGTAAGGCGTCCAGAATGTTTCGTTCCAGGTCGACCCGCGGGGCCAATCTGGCCATCCGTTCGGTGGCCGAACTGGACTACCCGACATTCAATGAGGCAGACCTCAGCGCGTGCCTCGCCGCACTCTACAACTCATCCACCGGCGCGTTCGTAGAGCAAGTACAAGCGGGAATGATCCCCTCCGCACCCTTTGCGGACGAATCCGGCCGAGCCGCCGACAACCACGGGTTGCTCACCTTTACTGCGAAATCCGCTTGCGACAGTGCGGAAACCGACGACGTCCTGGCCATCCTGCTCCAAACCATAGACTCCGCCGCGCGCCATCAAGATTTCGGCAGCACCGCTGTTCTCGCCGCGAGCTTCTCGGATGAATCCGCGATACTCAGCACGTCATCGCCGGACTCACGTCGCGCCGAACTCTTCATCGTCGAGAAGCCCGTCGCCGCCGTCCGCCCGCCCGCGCCATTTCTCACCGAAGTGATGGACCTGGAAGCCATCGCTGCCTCCGCCCGGGAATCCGCGACCGCCGGCTCGGACGATTCTTCGGCGTTCGCGGACGGCGAAGTACCGCGCGCCTCCGAAGTCGCCAAGAAACAAGTCGTCGCGGAAATGAACGCGGTAGCCGAGGAGTTTGTCGCCGAACAGCGCCACCACGCCCCGGCAGCTTCAGGCGCCTCCGCTCACGCGCGCCCGCAGGATCGCCGTGTAAAACGCCGCGCCCTGATCTCGGCGCCCATTCGCGTCCGCACCGTCGAAGCCGAATCCAGCGGTTCTCAGGAAATCGCCACCACCTTCGACGTTTCGCGCTCCGGCATACTCTTCCATACCCAGCTCGATTGTTATTCCCGCGGCATGCAAGTCGCCGTCGTATTCCCCTTCAGCAAATCGCCCAAAGCCGTCCACACCGAGCAGAAAGGCCGCGTCGTACGCATCACCGAACTCGGTGCTGGCCTGCGCGGCGTCGCCATCACCTTCGCTGCCGCGCCCGCCGAAGATCATTCCGCCGCAATCGCGGCGGCACGGGAGGCGGCAGAGAACGACATCTACGCGCCGGCGCCCCCAGTTGATACGGCGGCAGCCAAGAAGAAGCCGCTGGTCCTCGCCGTGGACTCCGACGCCCAACTCCGTGAGACCCTGAAAATGTTTCTTGAGAACGAAGGCTACGACGTCATCGCCGTCAGCAATGCCGCCGATGCTCGCGAAGTCCTCGATCTGTTCACGCCTTCCCTGCTCGTCGCCGAAATCGAAGGCGAAGGCAACCCCGGTTATGACCTCTGCGGCCACGTCAAAGCCACGCCGCGCCTCCGCCAGGTTCCCGTAGTCCTCACCACCGTCTCCGCTTACCCCAGCGATTATTCCCGCGCCCACACTCTCGGCGCCATCGTCTGCATGGCCAAGCCCTACAAACAAGAACGCCTCGGCCACATCGTCCGGCTCCTCGCGCCTCTTCCCGAGCACGTCGAAAATACCGCCGCGCCGCACGCCGCCGATCCCACTCGCGTCCCCGGCCGCGACTTCAGCGCCCACAACGGCAGCCGCGGCCGCAAGACCAGCGGCACAAAAAGTCTGTTCGGCAAATTTTTCAGCAAACTCCCCGCCTTCCGCTAACGCCCCTGCGTTAGAAGTTCCATCCTGCTGTTCGCTCTCGCTTTTAGCGTTCCGCTGGCAACTTTCAACTCTGGTCCCCGTCTTTCTCTGCGTTCTCTGCGCTTCTGCGGCAATTCTTTGTCGTGCTTATTGCCTTTGCCATCAATTCACCCCTGTGCTAAATACAACTTTCGCCTGTAGTTTTGCCCTGTACCAATACTGTCCTCCAAACGCATTGACCCCGTCCGGCGCCCGCACTATCCTCTCGCCCAACGCTGCAGTTCGCGTATTCTCGATGCACGGACGCGAACCGCAGTCACGGTCGTTCCACGAGTTATCGCCCCAGCATTTAACTTCGGAATAACAGTAACCGGGGGTGTGTCCATTTTCTCCCGCGGCCCTGTCCAAGGAGGTTTAAATGACGAGCTTTACTCGATCTTTGTTCGTTTCCGTTCTGGCGTTGTTCATGTTACCCACCACCCTGCGCGTCCAGGCTCAGAATCATAACGGCCCGCGCGGTGATGGTTCGCGCGATAACTCTTCCGGCTCCGGCGGGTCACTCGACGGCCCCGAAGATCCTGGACCGCGCGCTGGCACCGTCAACGCCGGCACCCCACTCTCCAGCCTCACCCCCGCTCAACTTCAATTCTTTCAGGATGGCCTCTCGCGCTTCCTGCAAGTCGATTCGGTGAATGGCTTAATGGCGGGCGAACCGGGTGTTGGCCTCGGTCCTGGCTTCAACTCCACGAGTTGCGGTAGTTGCCACGCGCAGCCTGCCGTCGGCGGCACCAGCCCCAGCACTTCGTTCTTCCCTTTCGTCGGCCCCAATCCGCAGATCGCAGCCGCCACGGATTATAGCGGCGCCAATTCCATTCCCTTTTTCATCACTCTCGATGGCCCGGTGCGCGAGGCGCGTTTCCCGTTTGCGGTTTCCGCCAGCGGCAATATCACCAACACCCCCGATGGCGGCGTTCATGACCTCTTCACCATTGCCGGGCGCCAGGATGCCCCGGGCTGCGTCTTTCCCCAGCCGAATTTCGAGCAGATGAACAAGATTGGCAACCTGATCTTCCGCATCCCCACTCCGACTTTCGGTGCGGGCTTCATCGAAAACATTCCGGACGCCACGATCCTCGCCAACATGGCCGCCAACTCCTCGCTCAAGCAGCAGCTCGGCATCGCCGGCCATCCTAACTACAGCGGCAACGACGGCTCCATAACCCGCTTCGGGTGGAAGGCTCAGAACAAGTCTCTCGAGATCTTCTCCGGCGAGGCATACAACGTCGAAATCGGCGTCACCAACGAGCTGTTCCCCAGCGAACGCGCCAATCCGCCGTCCTCCTGCCTGTACAATCCCACTCCCGAGGACGAAACCAACTTCACTCTTTCCGGCGACCAGATTCCGAGCGACGTCGTTGAGTTCTCCAATTTCATGCGCTTCCTCACACCTCCCGCTCCATCGGCACAAGGAATTCCCGGCAACCCGTCCGCGGACTCCATCGCCGCCGGCCAGGCGATTTTCAACCGGGTCGGCTGCACCGCATGTCACACTCCGTCTCTACAGACCGGGCCTTCCAATTTCACCCCGGGCTTAAGCAATCAGCAGGCCGCGCTGTTCTCAGACCTGCTCGTCCATCACATGGGTTCGGGTCTAGCCGACAACGTTTCGCAAGGCGCCGCCGGTCCCGATGAATTCCGCACCGCGCCGCTCTGGGGCGTCGGCCAGCGGATTTTCTTCCTCCATGACGGTCGCTCGACGCCCGCAAATGGCGGCTTGCTCAACGCCATCGAAGCCCATGCCAGCTCCGGCTCCGAGGCCAATCGCGTAATCTCCCAGTTCAACAACCTAAGCAACACGCAAAAGCAGGAGCTCCTGAACTTCCTGCGCTCCTTGTAAGGAAAACAATCCGGCGCGGCACACGCAAGCCACAATCACAAAGTTACGTGTGCCGCCCCGCCGTCCCTGGTAACGCCCACGTGGCACCGCCACTTCTGGCTGCGCTCTGGGCGCCTGCGCGGTGAACGCCACTGTCATTCTCAGATTTGCCTCCGCCATTCCTCTGTGCCCTGTGTGTTAAATCTTTCGCTGTTGCTGTTGCCGTTGTCGTTGTCTTCCCTCGACACGTGCCGCGTCGCCGCCCCTGCCTTATACTCAACCAATGGCAATTCTTGGTGACAGGTCTCAACGCCCCTCCAATCTCATGTTCATCCCATGCGTACTTGTCGCGATCACCCTACTTGCCGCCACCGATCACCCCAAACCAAAACCACCTCTGGTAAATTTCTTCGTAGTCACCCAAGCCATCTTCCACACCGGTCCCCAATGGGTAGACCACATCCTCGAAGTCCACCCCCAAGGACCCGACGTCCTAGTCCGCGAAATCCGCATCGCCCCGCTAGCCCCCGCGTGCCCCCGCCACGTAACCGTCCGCGCCATCGAGCGCCTCGTCCCAGACACCACCGTAAAAAAAATCGCAGCCCACTTCGACCTCTGCGCCTTCAGCGAAGACGACGTCGAAGGAATGATCAACGCCGCCAAACGCAAACCCGTCCCCACCTCCGACGAAGATTCCGCCACCCAAACCATAGTCGCCCGCTGCGGTAACAAACAAAGACTCTTCGAACTCCCCGATCAAGCGTCCCTGCGCTTCGACGGTCTCACCCTCGCTGATACCCACCTGGCTGCGTTCTGGAATCTCGCCGCGACGGTAGAGGCCCGCACCTTCGGCGACGATTTCTCCCTGGCCCGCCTCACCCCCGAACAAGACCGCGACGCCCAGGCCCTGGGCGCCAAACTAGTCGCCGAAATCAAATCCGGAAAATACGATCAAGCCTTCGCCGACAACACCTGCCCCTACGCCGAATGCCCCGATCACAACGCCGCGAGCGCCCTCCAAGGCTACAGCGGTGCCATTTTCGCCTGCCCGGAAAAGTAGAAACTCAAAACCCTAGGCACGGTTGCCGTTGCCTCACGTGGCGCAATCACCGCTCGCCGTGCGCGGTCGCCTTTGTCGTAGTCGTTGAATTGGTAGGGGCCGGTTCAGCCTCATCGAACCGGGCAGCCTTTGCCTTTGTAGGGGCACGCCGTGCCGTGCCCGCGCCACGCCTGATCTGACTCGGTTAGGGGTGCTGCGAGTCGATCGCGCTGCACTTTCCAGACAAAAAAAGGGCGGGTCCCGCGCGATCACGCAGGACCCGCCCCGTGTTATGAATCTAAAGCTTCCGCGGCTCTTACCTCTTCGCGACCAGCTCCCTCACCTGGCTGGCGAAGGTTTCGGCGGTAAACCGCTCGCCATGCCAGGTGTTCGCGCGATTGAGGGGATAAGCAAAAACCACGGTGCCAGAACTGCGCTCGATCAACTGCAAAGTCGGCGTCCCATCATGCTTCGAGTTCTTGCCAGACGCGCTCTCGCTGCCCCAATAAAGGTGCAGCACATACGTCGCATGCGCGTCGCTCACCACCGGCGCCAGCGGCACATGTTTCTTCTCAAGCGCAACCGCAAGGTAGCCGTCCAACCCTTGCATCGGCTCGATATACACCGAAGGGCCGAGAGCAGCCGGAGCCTTTGCGGACGCATCAGCCAACACCGGCGCCGAAGCATACGCGTAACTCGGCACTCCAGCATAGGGCTGCGTTTGCGCCAGAGTCGTCGGCTCCGCCGCGTTTGCGGCAGAGCTGACCGCTGACGACGCGACCGCGTGGCACGCCATTCCGTTCACGTAAGTCTCATCGGCCGCCATATAATTCCCCGAACCACTCAAATTGCGGCACTGCATTTGCAAGGTCACCGATTGCTGGCCTTGCGCGGCCCCTGCCCAAAACAACCCTGCTACCAACAAGGAAGCTGCGGCTTTCATGGCGGTATTTCCTCCACCACCAGAATGCGTTAGGCCACCGTTCGCAGCAATATTACGAACGTACCATTCTGGAACACCGCTTCGTACCCCACAGCACGCATTTCTGTTCCACTTCGGCACACGTCGCACCACATTCGCTCATCGCCGCAGCCCGCCAGCTCACTTCCCGCCTCACGGCCCCGGTTTTGCACCGGTTTCAACCGCAGGCGCATCCGCCGGCGCCGCCACAAAATACCCAAGCCGCGTACGCACCGTCACATTCGGCCGCGCGACCGTAACTTTGATTTCGTGGAATCCTGCGGTACGCTGGTCCGAAGGCGCGTATCCGACAATATATTGCGCGTGCAATTCGCTGCCGATCTGATCCAGCGCGGTTCGCACTGTGCGATCGCGCAACGCGCGATAATGCACGCCGCCAGTCGCCGCCGCAGCCACCGCCAACTGATGATTTTTTATCTCGTTGGTCCCGCGCGTAATCAGCCAGATTGCCACTGGCACCGGATCGAATGACCCGCCCGGTGCCCCCCCGTTTTCCGGTATCTGCAGCGCGCCCGGACGTGTCGGTCCGGAAAACACGCCCGGCGGGTATTTGATTCCCCGGCTCGGTGACTTCTCTCCAAAACGCAAATCCGCGCTGCTGCTGCTCGGCCCCACCGCGTAAATCGCGATGTTCGCCAGTTGCGCGTCGCGCAGAACCACCCCCAGTTTCGCGTCGCTCGCAATATCCTGCGACTCCCCCACAATCAGCATCACTCGTCGGTATTGAATGGGCCGCGTTTTCAGCTGCTCCACCGCTTCCGCCATTGCATCGTACAACCGCATTTCCGGCGCCTCGAATTTCACCTGCGCGATCGCCTGCTGTACGTCGTCGTGATCGTGGGTGAAGGCCTGCCGCACGTCCACGGTGCTGTCATAGGTGATCACCGCGGCCTCGCCGTTCAGCGCCATCACCGTTTCCGTGAAGATGCTGCCCATGCCGCGAACCACCGGCGCCATCATCTCGATGTGCGAGCTGGTTTCGACCACCAGCGCCACCGCTAGTGGATCGCCGCCCAGATCCCAATGATCAATGGTCTGCTCGACGCCGTTGTCGAACACGTGAAAATCCCTCTGCGTCAGATCCAACACCGGCCCGCCCTGCTTGTCGAGCACCGTCACTGGCGCAATCACTTCTTCGGTGTGCACCTGAATTTTATTCTGCGCCTGAACCTGACCCTCGGCCGCGCTCGTGGACGTCGCACCTTGAGCCAGCGCATAAACCGGCAGCAGCGCAAAACACACAACCGTCACGCCGCCGCGTCGGCGGAGCCCGAGCCCGCTGATTTTGATCGGTCGCCCCATTCCGCTGCCGAATGTGATTCCGTCGCGCTCCTCGGCGTTGCCCCCGATTCCCGCCACAGGATTCCCGCCACACGTTGACCGGTGCTATTATTCGGCCGTAGTTTCCAGTCGGAGACCGCCAATGAACCGAAGGCTGCACCTTAATTCAATCGCCGGGATTCTCGCCGCCCTCGTCTTCGTCGCAATGCCCCACAACCCCCTCACCCGCGCGCAAGCCCAAACTCCAACTCCCTCCCCCGCCCTCCTGGTCCTCAACAAAGCAGAAAACTCCCTGGCCATCATCGATCCCGCCACGCAAAAAGTCGTAGCCCGCATCCCGACCGGCGAAGGCCCCCACGAAATCGCCGCCTCCCCTGACGGCAAGCTAGCCGTCGTCACCAACTACGGCGCTAAAACTCCTGGCCACTCCCTCTCCGTAATCGATCTCGCCGCGCAAAGCGAAACTCATCGCGTGGATCTCGGCCC
>Ga0210394_10003749_pt1 | contig 18556 bp, 23 predicted proteins | sample IncBWC12MmetaG_FD_160121 | JGI IMG/M metagenome (GOLD analysis project Ga0210394, IMG submission 160121) | Forest soil microbial communities from Barre Woods Harvard Forest LTER site, Petersham, Massachusetts, United States - Inc-BW-C-12-M | ecosystem: Environmental > Terrestrial > Soil >... | reverse complement strand
CTGGAAAAGTTCTGGGCCTGGACCGACTGCGATGGCCATCCCGAGAACATCTTGAGTCGCGACGAACTCTTAGACAACGTCATGCTGTACTGGGTGACGGCGTCGGCGACTTCTTCGGCCAGGCTCTACTGGGAAAGCTTCGGGAAGGGCGGCACGGAACTTCCGGTCGATGTGCCAACGGGTGTGGCGATGTTTCCCAAGGAGATCGTCACCCCCGTACGGAGATGGATGGAGCCGCGCTTCAGGAACATTACCCACTGGAACGAAATGCCAAGGGGCGGCCACTTCGCGGCATTCGAGCAGCCGGAACTCTTTGTGGATGAGCTGCGGTCGTTCTTCCGTTCTTACCGCTGAGTAGATTCGTCTCCGCTCGTACCTCTCGGAGCCGGTACGGAGGCCGTCGAGTCAAAGGCGTGACTTCGACTCGCCGTCCGGACTCGCAGACTGTGCAATTGCCGCTCGAATTCTGCAACGTCGACTGCATTACCCCCTGGAGACCTCTTTTCTTGGTGCGGTAGCACCGAGCCGCGTGAGCGGCGTCTGACTTACACAGTGATGGTACGAAACAGTGGTCAATGTGAAGCGGAGCTTTCTCATTCCAGCGAAAGTAATACATAGACCGAGTTTCCTCTCCCTGCTCCCTAATCTCTCGTCGAGTCTCGTCAATTCCAACTCGACGGAGTCGCCCATTGCTGGCGATTTACATCGGGCGTAGTCTTTGGCTCATCGTCAAAGGGGTCGCACCATGTTCCCTCACGTCCGCACTTGGAGTATCTGGCTTTCCAGCACATTGTTGTTCGCTGCCGGCGCGGCGCCTAGCATATCGACTGAAGATACCGCGGCGCAGTTGCAGAAAGCGGTCGACGGGGACTGGCGCTCAGCGGAGCACCGGGAGCGCGACCGCTACCGCCACCCGGTCCAAACGCTGCAGTTTTTTGGGATCCAGACGAACATGACGGTGATCGAGCTGGCGCCCGGCGGCGGTTGGTACACGGAAATCCTCGCGCCTTTCTTGGCCGTAAACGGGCACTTGATCGAGGCTGCATCGCCAAATATCGAGCAGAGGATCAAGGACAATCCGGTCTTCGGGCACATCGTGAAGATCATCCCCTTCAAGCCACCGCTCAATGTGGCCTTGGGCGCACCGAATTCCGCCAGCATGGTGCTCACCTTCCGCAGTACCCATGATTGGCTCAACGACAGCCCGGCGACGCTCGACGCCGTGTTCAAAGCGGTGTTCGAGGTGCTCAAACCCGGCGGCACATTCGGCGTCGTCGAACATCGAGCGAAGCCGTTCGCCGATGCCGTAGAAAGTTCGAAGCAACTGCACCGCATTCCGGAGGATTACCTGATCGCATTGGGTCTGAAGACCGGCTTCCGGCTGCAGGGGGTGTCAGAAATCAACGCGAATCCGCAAGACTCAGAAAGCGTAAACGTACATCGCCTGCTGCCGGATTTAGTCGGGCCGGAGAGCGAACACGCCGAGATGAAGACGATCGGCGAGTCCGATCGCATGACGCTGCGGTTTCAGAAGCCTTGACTTCTCCGTCTGGTCGAGCCGTTCGGGCCGCAACGCACAAATGAACTATAATCGCGCTCCCGCGGGCACCCTCTTGCGTACGAATCTCGTGATCTCGTACCTGTGGAGGCCAGCCGATTCCGCGTCGACGAAAGCTGTTCAGGGATAACTTGTCGCCGAGTTTCCAGCTTTGGCGGAGTCAGGGTCCCCCGACCTACAGCAGGTTGGCGCAACAGACCGTTCCATAAACATACCTGAATACACATAAAGGAGAGCCCATCATGAGTACGATTACCACGAAGGACGGAACCGAGATCTACTACAAAGACTGGGGCAAGGGACAACCGGTGGTGTTCAGTCACGGATGGCCCTTAAGCGCCGATGCCTTCGAAGACCAGATGTTCTATTTGGCGTCGCGCGGCTATCGCTGCATCGCTCATGACCGACGCGGCCACGGACGATCCAGTCAACCGTGGAACGGCAACGATCTCGACACGTACGCCGATGACCTTGCCGAGTTGGCTCAAAAGCTGGATCTCAAAAATGCCATACACGTCGGCCATTCGACAGGCGGTGGTGAGGTTACCCGCTACATCGGCCGGCACGGCACTAGCAGAGTTGCCAAGGCCGCACTCATTGGCGCGATACCGCCCGTGATGCTGAAGAGCTCGGCCAATCCCGGTGGATTGCCCATGGAGGTGTTCAACGGGCTGCGGGCCAGCGTAATGGCGGACCGCTCGCAGTTCTGGAAAGACCTCAGCCTGCCCTTCTACGGCTACAACCGGCCTGGCGCCAAGATTTCCGAAGGAGTGCGTGAATCATTCTGGCTGCAAAGCATGATGGCCGGTTTCCCTGCGTCGTACTTTTGCATCAAGGCATTCTCCGAGACCGACTTGACGGAAGATCTGAAGAAAATCGACGTGCCGACTCTGGTGCTCCACGGGGACGACGACCAAATTGTGCCCTACGCAGATTCGGCTTTGCTCTCATCGAAAATCATCAAGAACGCCAAACTGGTTGTATACAAGGGCGCGCCGCATGGGATGTGCACGACGCTGAAAGATCAGGTCAACGAAGAACTGATGGGGTTTATCAAAGCATAGCCGACTATTGTGCGGGTAACGTGGGCGCAGCGTGAGTTGCGCCTACGTTCACCCACACAACCTTCGCCATCGGCGCTCGAATGTCGCAACACCACTCACGTCTCCCCTGGAGACCTCTGCCCTTGGTGCGCAAGCACCGTACCGCGACTACGCCGTGCAACGGCGGAGAACGCCCTGGAGGGCGGCCCTGAGCGGAAGCGAAGGGTGACGCGCATCGCCGAATAATTCGTTGCTACTTCCCTGTAGCAATGGCGCTCCAATGCCGTCACGTCGCTAACTACTTCCTTGGAGACCTCCCCTTCTTGGCGCCAACAGCACCGAGCCGCCGCGGCGTCCGCCTTACTCTGTCTTGAATGGTGCGACAAGACGTAGGTTTATACTTCCTCTCCTTTAAATCAATGCAGCCACATTTGGAGAGGCCAAATAATGACCGACGTCACCTTAAATGAGCGGGAACAAACGATTCGCCAGCAGGTTGCCGCTCAAGGATTTATGACCCTGATCGGCGCGGAATTAGGGAAGCTCACGAGAGGGACGTGCGAAATGTCTGTGCTTAAGCGTCCTGAGCTACTGCAGCAGCACGGGATGTTTCATGGCGGGGTCACCGCCTTTCTTGTGGACAACTCGACAACCATTGCCGCCTCGACGATGACCCAGCAGGGTCAGACGGTTCTCACCGCCGAATACAAACTCAGTCTTCTCGCCCCAGGCCTCGGGGAACGCCTAGTCTGCCGCGCTCGTGTCATCAAAGCCGGCAAAACTCTTTCGGTCGTCGCTGCGGACGTGTTCAGCGTAACCGGAGCGGACGAGAAGCATACTGCAACCGCGTTGGCGACAATCGCCGTTATTCCTGCGAAAGAATGAGACTGAGGCGCGTAGTGCCGATAATTGCTCCGACTCGGTTCATCGCAGGCCTTTTAGAAAGGCGACTTCTCCTGCTCAAAAAATGACCGACGCCATGTTGGATAGTGCACAGACATTCTTAATCTCATCTGATAAAAATTCCGCCTAGGAACCTCCTCCCGCTGGGAATAGGAGCGTCCATGACAACGCAAATGGAATCGACGAATAAGTCGAGGGCAAACTCACATCGTCGGAACGCGGAAGCACAACCTGACATTGATTCAAGTGTCGTAAACAAAGTGACCCCGCAGGATGACGAGCCACTCACGGACGAGCAGCGCCGCGAGCTCATCGCAACCATTTGGCGGGAAATATATGGCCCTTCGCCCACTCGACGCCGCTCCCAGAATCGCGGCGTCGTTTCAGACGCCGGCCAGTCAAAGGCGTGACTTCGACTGGCCTTTCAACGCTCGGCTTGTGCGATTCGAGGACAACGTGCTTTCCTTCTCTCGCAAGCGATGACCCAATGACGAGTATCAAGCATCGTGGCACGCTCCAAAAGTGGAGCGATGTTTGTTTTCCGGAGCGTACAAAACAGGAGTTTTGTCCGCAGCCGCCAGGGGTCGAACGCATGCGTTCGACGGGTAACCAGGGATGCTTACCCCGGGCTTGCGCGCAGCATGGACTGCGCAGCGCAATGGCTTCACGGCGGTCCGGAAAACAATGCGCTCCACGTACCCTGGAGACCCTCCCCTTCTCGGCGCCAACGGCGCCGAGCCGCGAAGCGGCGTCCGCCCTACTCTCCGGTCTCCCGAAACTCAGCAACGATGGGAAGATGATCGCTCAGCGCTTGCCCGAATACGCGCTCTTGGCTGCCCACCTCACAGCTGACCAGTCATGCGTTCCCTGTCCTCTCTCAACGCCATCCGCTACGCGCGAACTTGCTCATACACAGCCAACAACACTTTATCGACATCCCTCGGCTTCAGTTTGCGCTTCAGCAGTTTCTCAAGGGCCCCTTTTAACACTTCGCACCTCATAAAGAATGACGCATAAGGATTCTTGAGCTTCTTTAAGTTACTCGGTAAACGAACGGGCTCCGTCACTCGGCGGATCGCCGTCAATGCCCGCGAGTCACAAATGTATGCGGCTCTGGGACAGTGGAAGTGCAAGTATTTGGATGCCAATGACGGATTACCGTGTCCCGATATCCAGCGAAAGAGTTTGACAATGGCAGTATGGGCGGCGACGACTGTTTCCGCCTTCGGATGTCGTTGCGCGCGGACGCGGTTCAGTATCGCATCCATTCTTGATCCTCTAATAATTCGAGTTGCGTGTTTAGTGGAGAGCGCGTCTCCAGAGTACCTGCCAGAAGCGCCTCTTTCGATTGCCGCCGCATAAGAGCGGCCAATCAACCAGAGCTTGGCTACAATAATCGCGTCATCGACATGATTAGGATTTCTTTCGCACAAGCGATAAAGAACACGATTCCCCTTGTCCCAGATTTCATCATAGATCGCACGACGCGCGAGGGGCGCCTTAATTCGGAACAATTGTGGTGTTTTCTTCAATGCCGCACCGTCACTGATTCGATTCCAAGGGCACTCCGTTAGATAACGTCACTGCATCTTTACGATATGGGGTCACCTCGGCTTCCTCTTCTTCCGATCCCAATGTTCGACGTTCAGTATTCGCCCAATGTGCAGCTCATAATCGCCCCGCCCTTGAGGACTCGATCAATCCGCACCGTTAGCATCGAAATCGGCGGCGTCATTCCATTACGGAGCACCAATTGGAGCGGCGTCTTGACCCTCTTGAGTCGCAACGTCCAATACGGCTTGATCTCCCGATACTCGATCCGCTTCTTGCGATCGACGATTTCCGCAAACCACTGTCGCTTAAGCGTTGTCGTGATGGTATCCATGTGAATTCTCAACCCCCCGTATCGACGTTTCACCGGCGAAACCATCTTGGCGACGACCGTCGCCGAGCGGCTCCGCCGAATCGCGAAGCAATTGATCACTTAGGTTCGCTGGTGAACATGGGTTCAATTGGGTCGACTGGTACAGCGCGTGCCATGCGTCCCAGCTTTTCATCGATACTCTTAAGCAGCGCGACGGCCTCATTGACGCGAAAGTACCACAGCACAATCGCTCGAAAAACCATAAACACGACAGCGACGATTCCGAGCGCTATTAGCGGGGTAAGCAGTTTGGAATCGAGCATATAACTACTCCATATTTATTGAAGTTCGTGGTTCAGATCGATTATCTAGCCGGTCTCGAGTTTGCGCTAGAAATGACTCGTCGTGGGTGAGCGACGTGACGTCAGCATTCTGACTAAATGTCAGAATGCCGGCGCGAACGCCAGCGTATGGGTGAGCAACACTGTGGCGAACGCCCGAACAGGGATGTTCGGGCTGCCCCGCAAGCGAAACAGGATTGTGAAGCGCGGCGGCATTGGCTGGTCCGCAGCGAAGCATGGACAGCGTAGCGTTGCGGCCAGGTTCGACGGCCGCTTCCTCTGCTCACTGCGTTCGCGCCGGTTGTTCAGGTTGGGCCGAATCACGCCGCCCCTGGCTGGTTTACCCAGCCCGCCCTGTCCGAACCGTCGTCAGCGCCAGGTAGAGGCGACGACATGCTCGCGCGAGATGCTCGCCAGTGTCGGCGTACCAGCCTGGCGCATGATCTGTAGCAATTCGCGGTTGAGGATGTCGATCACAGCTTCGACGCCGGGCTGACCGAAGGCGGCGAGTCCCCAGACCTGCGGCCGGCCGATGCCGACCGCGGTGGCGCCAAGTGCCAGCGCCTTGAACACGTCGGTACCGCGGCGCACGCCGCCGTCGAGCAGCACCGGAACGCGCCCGTCGACTGCTGCAACGACCTCTGGGAGACAGTCGATCGTCGCGCGCAACGTTTCCTCGTTGCGGCCTCCATGGTTCGAGACGATGACGCCATCGACGCCATGGGCGACTGCAAGCGCGGCATCCTCGCCGGTTACGATGCCTTTGACCAGCAGCTTTACCGACACCAGCGCCCGCAGTTGGTCGAGGAAGGCAGGCGTAATGTTTGGCGGCGCGTGTGTCGTTACGCGTGAGACATCGAGGCCGTCGAACATCGGTGCCTTGTGTATGCGGTCGTGCGAATTATTGATGTGGCAGGCAGTGCAGATGCGGCTGTCGGCCTTCATCGCGCGTGTCAGCGTCTCATTATTGCGGCTGGGCATTGTATCGACGGTGAGCACGATGGCTGGGGACCCAGCGCGCTCGGCGCGTCGTACGAGCCCCTCGGTCACGGCCCAATCGTCGGTCGGATAGAGCTGCTGCCAAACCGGTGCGCCGCGAGCCTCGGTGACCGGCTCCACAGCCGTCGACGCGACAGTCGATAGCATCATCAGCATCGAACGCGTCCGCGCGGCACGCGCCGTGCCGAGCTCGCCGTCTGGGTGGAAGGCGCGCTGACTCGAGACCGCGGAAAGGTAGATCGGCGTCGGCCATGTCGCGCCTAAGACGCTCCGCGAGGCGTCGAGGCGGCTCACATCGACGAAGCGCCGCGCGCGAATCTCGTAGTGTGAGAACGCATCGTGATTGCGGACCACAGTGAGGTCGTCATCGGCGCCGGTCGCGATGTAGCCGAAATGGGCGGGGGGCAGTGCTGCCCGTGCGAGAGCCTCGAACTCCATAACATTGACAACCTGATCGGCGGTCGTGACCGGCGGCGGTAGGCGCGGTCCCGCGCGCGACACTTGCGCAGCATCGGCGAGCGAGCGAGCGGCTACCACGGGAAGTATCACGAGGCCACCCAGCACCGCGCGACGCGTCAGGCGTTGAAGTCGAGAACGGTTCATTGGAACTCCCCGTCGACGCCGTCCCGCGCCGTGCGCGCGAAGTATAGCGCCTATGGCGTAGTTGTGCTCCGCGCCGCGCGCCGACGTTCTGACATTGAGTCAGAACGCGGGAATCCCGGCGCTCACCCAGCAAGAAATGCGAATCGCACGCAACGCCTCTATTTCTTGAGCTGACTGGCTGGCGCCTTCTTGGCACGGATGACGACTCCGGCCACCATAAAACCCAACGGCAGCGCGAATTGGCAGAGCTCCGCGGCGAAATGAATGAGCCGGCGGGGAATCTCAGAGTCTAAATCGCTACCAACGCCGGAGGAGTCGGTTCCCATAACAACCAGCTGACAAATAGCAAATGAAATTGCCGCAAGTGTCACCGCCGACTTCGATCGTGAAGTGGAAGCGAAATCTAGAAGGTCGTCGAGGACCCGAGATTTAAGCGCCATCGAACCAGTCCTTGAGAATATGGCGCGTCTATTGTGGATCGATTGCTTTCCACCGACCGCGAATCAAGTCTCATTCATGGATTTCTTGAGGCTTGGTGTCGTCGGCGCTCCTGTCGCGCACCACGCCATCCCTGGCTAGTCTGCCCAGCCCGCCCCGCTCGCTTCGCTGTCCTGCTTCGCTCACGGACCAGCCCAGACATCCTGTCTGGGCGCTCGCCACGGTGTTGCTCGCCCTTGCGCGGTCGTTCGTCCGGTCCGAGGCGACATTGAGTCGCCTCGGAGATATCCTTCCGGCCTCACCCACCGTCCGCGGATCAAGTCTCATACGGGGCGGCGCGTTCTGTGAATTCGTTTAGCCTTTGCGCCATGGATCCAAACCCGCCGCCGCGCACCACGCCCTCTCGCTCCGCCCGCGACGCTCCACCATCCATGGTTTCGCTGCGGTCCGGCCGCCACTTCCTGTGGCGGCGTTCGTCGCATGCGACTCACCCGTGGCTTCGCGGAGTACAGCTTAGGCCCCGTGGCCCAAGTGCTCGCGCAGGCTTTCTGACGTTGGCCAGAACGCGCGAATTGCGCTCGCCACCCGCACTGCTTAAGAACCTTGAGCTAGAATAAAAGTCCGCGAGTGTTCATCGAGGAGACAACATGGAAATCCATCCGACTCAGCATGCGCCGCGGACCTGGCGAGAGTTCCTCCTTCACCTACTGACGATCACGGTCGGCCTCTTTATCGCCCTCACGCTGCAAGCCGGCGTCGAATCCCTCCACCACCGCCATCTGGTCCGTGAAGCGCGCGAGAACTTGCGACTTGAGATACAAATCAATCGCAAGCACTATGCGGAGAATATCCAAAACCTTGAGAAGAATCGTCGTCTATTGGCGCATGACATTGATATCTTACGGGACTTGCGCAGCGGGAAGCCTGTTGAAAAAAACGCTCTGGTCTGGGGCTGGGCCTGGAATGGCTACATCGACGCCTCATGGAAAACCGCGCGGGACACTGGTGCGGTGTCATACATGAGCTTTGACCTGATCAATGCCTATGCCGAAGTCTACTCGCAGCAGGATTACGTGAATGCACAGGCGCTAGCCATGTTCAACGAAGAACCGAAATCAGCCGCATTCTTACAAATTGCCAAAGACCCTTCAGCGCTAAGTGCCAGCGATATTCAGTCAATGTTGATCAGTCTGGCGGAAAGCGATATCAAACTCGCTACGCTCCAGAACATCATGAAGCCTCTCGATGAGATGTATGCGAACGCGCTGAAGGCCTTGTGAGACTCTAACCGCAGCGCTACGCCATCCATGGCTTCGCTGCGGCCCTGCCGAGCCATCCATGTCTCGGCGTCAGTACTTCATATTCGCCAGATCCTCGATAAGCCCAGCACCGTTCGGCTCCCATCTCAGCGTCTTGCGTGTCCACTCACTCGAAGCCGGCATATCCAAAGTCGCAAAGTGACCGAACATCCCGAAATGCTCCCCAGCCTTTTCAGCGGGGATTGAAACCACCGGTAGCTTCAAGCCCTTACCGATCGCCTCCGCGACATCCCGAAGCGAGACGCCTACTTCCTCCACCGCGTGATAAGTCGTCACGCCTGGGCCGGTCTTCTCGACTGCCAGCCGATACAGTCGCGCCACATCCTTTAGTGGCGCCGCGGCCCAGCGGGTCGCTCCATTCCCCACATAGGCGGAAACGCCCTTCTCGCGTGCAATTTGAATCAGCATCGTCACAAGCCCCTGCCTGCGCGTGTCATGCACCTGGGGCAGACGCACGATTGCCACACGCACGCCCTTGGCCGCCACAGTGCTTGCTGTCTGCTCCGGCCTGCGCGGAATCGCTGGCGAATCCGTCGGAGGATCGGTTTCCTTGCGCACCTGACCGGGCGCACCGCTTGCCATGCCAGTTCCCGAGGTCACGACCAACAGCTTGCCCGGTTCCAGCACTGATCCCAACGCTTCAATCGCCCGCACTTCATCCGCCCCGTTCTGCGCAAACTTTGACCAATCGTGGTTGAACGCCAGGTTCACCACGGCATCCATCCTGGTCGCGCCGAGGCGCAGACTGTCAAGATCCGTCAGGTCGCCACGAAGAACTTCGGCGCCGGCGGCCTCTAATTGCTTCACGCCCTCATCACTGCGCGTAAGACCGCGTACCCAATGGCCTGCCGCGATCAGCTCCTTCACCAGCTCCGTTCCAATGAATCCCGTCGCTCCCGTTACAAATACTCGCATGGTCGCTCTCCTACCGTAGGACGCGACCGTTAGGATCGCGCCAGTGTTGACATTCGTGCCGCCGCCAGCTAAAACGGAGACTCTCTCCGGATAGAAATCATAACCGGAGACACTCTCCGTTTCCACTTATATTTTCCAAAATTGCCCATGCCCCAAAAGAAGCTCTCGCAGCCACGAACCGCCCGCAAGCCCCGCGTGGATGCCCAGCGCAACCGTGAGCGCATCTTGGAGGTCGCCAAAGAGGTGTTCACTCGCGACGGCGGGGCCGCCAGCCTGGATGACATCGCCCGCCAAGCAGTCATCGGCCCGGGTACTCTTTACCGCCATTTCCCCACACGCGACTCCCTCATTGAGGCCGTGTACCGAAGCGAGGTGGAAAAACTCGCTGCCGCTGAGCAGCGCTTCGCCGCTACGATGGCGCCAATTGAATCACTCCGTGCCTGGATGCTGCTCTTCATCGAGCACGTTTCCAGCAAAAAGCTAATCATGCCCGCGATGGACACCGTTGCCGGCGGCGCCGCGCGACTCATCGAGGGCGCCCGCTCGCTGACCCACACCACCTTTGTTGCCTCCGTCAAGCGCGCCATGGCCAGCGGCGATCTGCGTGCCGACACCAATCCCGACGACTTTGTCCGCGCACTGGTCGGTGTCTTCCACACTACGGCGTTGCCCGGCTGGGAGGAGAGCGCTCGCCGCATCGTTGACATCCTGATCGCTGGCTCGCGCTCAACTCCGCACCAGGTCAACGCTGCATCCATTGGGCCAAACGGAAGCTCCGGTCAGCGCAAGAAGAAAGCCAGGGCGCGTAGTTCAGTGGCCTGATTGAGCGCGGCTCGTGTCTCGCTATTCTCCGATGGCCGGTCCATTCATACCGGGACGCTCTTGCCGCGGCGCGGCGTTCGGCGTATACGCTTCAACTGCCTCGCTGCGGTCCTGCCAGTACTGCTTCACTGCGCCCGCGACGCTACGCTGTCCATGCTTCGCTGCGGTCCGGCCCGGACTCCTATCCGGGCGTTCGCTACAGTGTTGCTCACCCTGCTTCGTTCGCAGCCCAGCCAACACTTCCACGTGGCGCTCGCCACAATGTTGCTCGCCCGTGTACTGGCGTTCGTCGCGGTGCGACTCACCCTGCTCCGCTCACTGACCAGCGGAAACATCCCTGTCTGAGAGCTCGCCACGGTGTTGCTCGCCCATGCCTCGGCGCTCGCCGGTATGCGGCTCGCCGTCGGAGAAACATCCGGGCCCACCCAAAAGTTTGCAAACTTGTAAAGTTCGTCAGCGCGCCTGCGCGTAGACTGCCGATCTCGCACTTTCCGCTGCAAAGCTAAAGCACGGAGCCGGCCTCGTCAATGCGTACGACATCAATTTAGGCTTTGACATCACCGCGCAGCCCCTTGACCGGGGATTGTGCGGCGCTGTTCTTCTGCGCGGCACTCTCTTTGGCGAGCAACCTCTGCGCCTGGCTGCCGGCATTCGGCCAGTCCGACGCGACATTGAGGTGCCGTATTCATGGCAGCGCGTGTCGGGTATGTGCTCGTTCGGAAAGTCAATACAGGACCGCTGGTCCTGGCATTCACAATTCTTTGCACGGCCCGGCAGACATCCAAAGGCTCGCTATGTACGATAGATCACATAGCGATGGCATCTAGGCTGGGTCAGCAGGAAGCGGAGGTTTGATGAGTTGGGTCACCATCATTTTGGCCATGACCGCGTCGGCATGTCTGACGCTGGCATTGATCTATGGATTCATCTGGTGGCGGCGACGGGATGCTAGCGGCGAAGCGTTGCGTGCCGTACAACTTGGCCGCGACTTGCGAGCTAAAGATCAGCAGATAACCATAGCAGCAGAGGCCGCGAACATGGGCTTCTGGTTTCGAGATTTCGCACGGGAAGACTTTTGGGCCTCCAGCCAATGGCGCACACTGTTTGGCTTTACGACATCGGAAACGCTGTATATCGATAAGTTCTTGCAACGGCTGCATCCCAGCGATCGTGACCCAACGCGCCAGGCTCTGGAGAACGCATACCAAGGAGATGGCAGCTACCACACGGAACACCGCGTCTTGTTGCCGGATGGTCAAGAACGCTGGATCGCTTGTCAAGGCCGCGTCGAATTCAACACCGACCGTCAACCGCTTCGCTTACAGGGAGTCTCCCTCGATGTCACGCAGCGCAAGCAGGCGGAGCTGGAAGCCCAGGCGCACCGCAACGAGGTCGCTCATCTACTGCGCGTAGCGAGCCTCGGCGAGCTGTCTTCCGCCCTGGCGCATGAGTTGAGCCAGCCGCTGACGGCCATCTTGGGCAACGCTGAGGCGGCGCGGCTCTTTATTGCTCGAGACAGTTTCGATCCGAAAGAGTTAGATCAAATTCTCGGCGAGATTGTCACGGACGATATGCGTGCCAGCGAAGTCGTTCGCCGGTTGCGTGTTCTATTGAAGAAAGGAGAATTCCAACCGCAGCCATTGCAAGCTAACGAACTGATTCAGGAAGTTCTCAAATTGTTGCGCTATGATTTGGCGGCCCACGGCGTCACGATAGTAACTGACCTGAGCGCAGATCTGCCGATCATTCGTGGCGACCGTGTACAGCTGCAGCAGGTGCTGATCAACATAATTCTCAACGCCAGCGATGCCATGTCGCAACTCTCGGAGAGGGCTCGTACCCTTACGCTCCGCTCATGCCGGGTTGAAAATGACGCCGTTGAGATTTCGGTGGCGGACAGCGGCGGCGGCATTCCGCCGGGGGGCGAAGAAAAAGTCTTCGAGCCCTATCACACCACCAAACCGCACGGCCTAGGACTGGGCTTGTCTTTGAGTCGCTCGATTGTGATCGCGCACGGGGGACGCCTGTGGGCAGAAAACCAGCGCACCGGCGGCGCGCTTTTTTACATCACCATCCCCGCATGGAAGGATCCGTCGCTCACCCTACCAGCATCGCAAGCTGCAACCCCAGCACAGTAACGCCAGTCGCCGCCACCGCCAGAAGCCCCTGCCCGACTCGCGTAATGAGATGGATGGTGTTCATGTGTGCATACTCCGTTAACTGATCGAACAGCTGACAGAGTGCGCCCGCGCGCGCACACACAACAAACGGACTATCTGACCGACTGTTAAGGGAAACTTAAGGTGCGGAACTGCTGGAGTGGCGTAAATCGAGCGATTCAAAACGAAGAATGGAGAATCCCTCTCATGAAGTCTCTCGCTATTTCAACTGTAATTCTTATGCTGCTGAGCCCGGCGCTTAAAGCGCGGACCAGCTCGTTGCTAATCGAAGACATGACGTGGACCGAAGTGCGCGATGCGATTGCCGCGGGGAAGACCACGGCGATTTACTACGCCGCAAGCACCGAACAAAACGGGCCCGGCGTGGCGCTTGGCAAGCATGTGTTCATCGCTCATTACCTTGGCTCCAAAATCGCCGCGCAGCTTGGCAATGCACTCGTCTATCCCACCATGCCTTTTGCCCCGACCGGAGATTGGGGCCTCACGGCGCCGGGCGTCATCGATCCAGCGAAAAAGACGGGCCACATGCGGTATGCCGGCAGCGTCAACCTTGCCGAAGAAAGTTTCGGCGCGGTGGCACATGACGTCGCCTTAAGTGCCATATCTGCCGGATTCAAGAATGTCGTATTGATGTGCGACCATGGCGGCGCAGCTCAATCTCAACTCGAAAAGATTGCTACGAAGTTGAATGAGGAGTGGTCGCCGAAAGGAATCCATGTGTACTACATTCCGGACCTGTACTACAAAGAAAAAGATGTCATGAAAGAGTACATGCAGAAGCACGGTTTGCCCGTTGATTCACACGCAGGCACGGACGATACCTCCGAGCTCATGTACGTCGACAAAATGGTCAACGGAGAGTCGTCCAAATGGATCCGTAAGGCCAAACTGATCAAGGCCCGCGAAGGCGATGGCACCGGAGTCGACGGCGACGAGACCAAAGCGACGATTGAATTGGGCAAGATATTTACCGACGCCAAGGTCTCTCTTGCGGTAAACCAAATTAAGCAGCTGATCGCCGCCGACAAGTAAAAAGGTCGGCTGAACTTCACGATACCCTTTCGGACTTTCTCCACGCCGTCCATGGCTAGTCAACCCGGCCGGCACCGTTTCGCTCCGCCCGCGACGCTACGCTGTCCTAAGCTTCGCTGCGGTCCAGCCCGGACTCCTGTCCGGGCGTTCGCCACAGTGTTGCTCACGCTGCTTCGCTCGCGGACCTGCCCGGACATCCATGTCCGGGCGTTCGCCACAGTGTTGCTCGCTCTTGCATGTCTACAACGGAAACGGTTGGACTCCGATCCATCGGAGGTGTAGCCAGTGTTCGAAGATGACGTAGACCACAAGGCCGGCCACAATGGCGATACCGTCATTCAACTTCATAGATGGCGCCATGGGAATCGGCCGCTGGGTACGCCACCTGAACGAGATACGGTCCGCAACCGCCCACACCAGGAAGCTACCGAATAGTACGACGTTGGCAAGCATGCCGGTCGCGATGAGGTGTGCCACGGCCCAGAGCATGACGCTGAGCAGCATTGGATGCTTGAGAGTGCCTTTGATGCGACCCGGAAGATACGCGGCGAGAAACAACGTAAACACAGGAAGCATGAGAACGGCCGCGACGTAGTGAGTCCAACGCGGCGGCGCGTATAGCATCACTGGGTTGCGCCGCGCGATGCCATAACCCCAGACAATGACAACGAAGCCGGCAATCGAAATCAGTGAATAAATGCCTCTCCATGCATTGCCCAAGCGGGCAGCGATTTGATCGCGCCATACCGGCGCGATGATCGAAATGCAATGCACTCCGAGGAAAAGAACCAGACCGAGCACCAGGTAGATCATCGGTTCGACTCCTTTGCGGCGAACGTGCTAGGTAACGCAGGCGTCCGGGGATATCCAACTTTATTCAGAAATTCGCGTCGTTGCGGAGCCAAGACAGCGAACGCTCGATCAGCCGGATTTCTTCCGCGGCACCAGCGATCCAAAAAACGAAGCGACCTGCGGCATTATATAGAGTGGTTGGCCCTTTTCATCCCCGTAGCTACCTAAGCTAGGTTTGGCCATACTCGGCATCGCTGTTCTCCGTCAGCCGGGCCCATTCGTGCTTCCTGCGCTCGCCCCACATCGGCGGCCCAGACACGCGTATCAGGGGCGTGACTCCGACGGCGACGCTTCACCTCCATGTTCGCTGCGGTCCAGCCAGTGCCGTTTCGCTGCGCCGCGACGCTCCGGCATCCTGCCTCGCTGCGGTCCTGCCACTACATCCTTGTTGTGGCTGCGCCGGTGCTCGCCCATGTCCGTCGTTCGGCCGGTTGTTCAGATTGGAGCGCATCATGCCCTCTCGCTCCGCCATCATTGGCTTCGCGGCGTCCAGCCGGTTCGACGGCCGCTCGCTCCGCATCCTGCTGCGCGGCGTACCGGCTTGTGCATCCCTGCACAGTCGTTCGCGCCGGCGTTCTGACATTGAGTCAGAACGCTTGAATCCCGTCGCTCACCCTATCTCGTCAAAAAGGCATCCGGCTTCGCCCCCGGCTAATCTGCCGAGCCGGTACATCCCTGTACCCTCTGTACTGTATGCTCCGAAAACGAAGAATACCGCTAAGGCTTCCGGCCACCTGAGTAACAGCATCTGCAATTGAATCTCATGGGTCCGTCAATCTGGTGAGGACGCTACCATTCGCCCGAAGCTCAACCTCAAGTTCTTCCGAACATCTATCGGCATCGCGGTGCTGATCATCACTGCTATTGTGCTGTTATGGGCGCTCTTCGCTGCCCTGCGCCCATTGCCCGGACGAGATGTGTCGATCGCGACCGGTACCGCCGGCAGCGCCTACGCGGACATCGCCGAGCGTTACCGTGAAATATTGGCGCGCGACGGCGTGCGGCTGCATCTCGTGCCAACAAATGGTGCGGTCGAGAATCTCGAGCGACTCCGGGACGCGCGGGCCGGGGTTGACGCGGGATTCGTGCAGGCGGGTACGACGAACGAGCGGGAGTCGCCGGATCTGGTCTCCCTCGGCACCGTGTTCTACGAGCCGTTGTGGGTCTTCAGCCGCTACGCGACATTGGCCGACCTGCTGCATGAGCGGCCGAATGCGAGGATATCGATCGGCCCCTTGGGGAGCGCGACGCGCCCGCTTGCACTCAAGCTGTTGGCGCTCAATAGGATTGACACCACGAATCTGCAGCTGTCGGGCTCCGCGCCGGAGGAAGGGATCCGGCGACTGATTGCAGGAGAAATTGATGCGGTGGTTATGCTCTCAGCGTGGGATTCGCCCGCGGTGCAGCAGCTCCTACTGGCGCCCGGCATTGAGCTGATGGGCTTCAAGCGCGCCGATGCCTACGTCGCGCTCTATCCCAGGTTCAGCAAACTCGTGTTACCTCAGGGTGTGGCTGACCTCGGCACGAATCGTCCGCCCGCAGATGTGCCGCTGATCGCGTCCAAGGCGAGCCTCGTCGTGCGCCGGGCCCTGCACCCTGCCTTGCAATACCTGTTGATCCAGGCCGCAATCGAGGTGCACGGTCGGCCCGGTATCTTTCAGCGCGCTGATGAGTTCCCGGCTCCGGAAGTCATTGATCTGCCGCTCAGCGACGAGGCACGTCACCTGTACAAATCAGGACCGTCCATCCTGCAGCGCAAGCTGCCCTTCTGGCTCGCGGAGCTGATTCGGCGGCTCGCGATCGTGATCCTGCCGCTCGCGGCCATTCTGTATCCGCTCTGGTCCCTGCTGCCCGGACTCTATCGGTGGCACATGGAAAATCGCATTTACCGATTCTACGGCGAGCTTGGGTTTATCGAGAGCGCGTTGCGAAGAAGTACGGATTCCCAGGAGCGTGCGCAGATGTTGGCGCGGGTCGAGGAGCTCGAGCGCCGCGCGCTCGAGCTCGATATGCCGAGTTCCTACAGTGAGAGGAGCTTCAACCTCAAGGCGCACATCCGTGACCTGATGGCGAACGCGCGCAGAGACGCGTGAGGCTATCCGCAAATACTCAGCGCGACTACAGGTGCCAAGAAATACTCGTGGTGGAGACCCCCCAACACGGCTTCCCGAACCAAGGTGCAGGCTGGTGCGGATCTACAGAAGACCGTTCAAGAGCTCGGGGCAGCTGATTTGACCGCCCAAATACTCAAGCTTCAGAAAAAGCGGCAGAAGCACAAAAAACAGTACAGAGAATTGGAGACGTATGGCGCTTGGCGCACCAATGATGGCTGCATCACTGTTGCTCCTCTGTTCGGCAGCTATACGAATACGCGCTCAGTCGAACAGACTCAGAATGCTTTGAGCTCGCGCAGCGTGGTGGCAAACGCCGCGATCCCAAAGTGGACCGAATTATCGCCACCGCATGAACAAACGGGGTCATCCTTGACCCCGTTAGAGGTCAACGGCGTCACCACTGCGCTACGCCAACAATGCGAGCACAGTAACGCCGGTGGCAGCGATGGCCAGAAGCCCTTCCGCGATTCGCTCGAAAATATAGATGGTGTTCATGACTATCTCCCTTAAGTTAGATCGGATTCTGCAACGAGGAAATCTTGAGGGAAGTCCGGCAGGCATTCACGCGATATTCGGCGAATGATCCGGAATTACCGGTGAACAGCGGCGCGTCGTTCACCGCTGTTTGCGCATCGAACTATCCAGTTAAGAATTCCTTAACACTTGGTCAGCTACTGCGTTTGTATGGACTGCGAAGCCCAATGAGACGCATGCGTCGAACGGGCATACAGGGATGGATGCTCCGGGATTGCGCGGAGCAGGGAATGCGCAGCGCAATGGGTCTACGCCGGCCCGGAACATGACTACGCATGCTCACCGATTATTCTGGCAAATTCATCTTCTTCAAGAATGCCATGTAGCGCGGATCGGCAGCGATTTGGGACCACCACCTTGCCTTGATGCTCAATAGGCCTCCGTCGCGCTGGCGGTAAGCACGATCGAGCCACTGAAAGACCTTGTCGAGGTCGTGGCGCTGCAGGTAGGCGTCCGCGATCTGAACGGCCGAACCCTGAAGTAGAACGCTGCTCGAGCTCGGCGAGCGCACTGTCTGACTCGCGCTTGTGTTCATCAGTATCGACAATCAGAGCAAGGCCTGAATAACGAAAGTCGGCGCCGGGCTCGTCTCGCATCGTGGCGAAGGCTTCGGCTGTTTTTCCGCGTGCAAGCAGGGAGCGCGCAAGCCAATAGTGAACTGCTGCGCCGCTAGGATTGAGTTCGACGGACTTCCGCGATGCTGTTTCGGCCTGCTCCAGATTACCCGTTCCGTAGTGCGCAAGGGCGAGTGCGTGGTAGTTCAGGAAATTTACGGGGTCGATCGCGATAGCGCGCTCGGCAAAATGAACTGCGTCATCGGCATGGCCGCGTGTTACTACCCGTGTCGGTCTTAGGGTGAAGACGCACAATGATGCGTGTCGATTCTGGCGAAGGAGCTTTGTGTGTCGTGACTCATACCAACACCGGGCGCTATGCCAAACCTCAGGACAGTTTCCGCAAGTGGCGCACCCAAACCAATTTTTTCGACTCCATATCGGCGAGATAGAGGATCAGATCGCCCTCCAGGAATTGCTCGCCG
>Ga0210394_10003747_pt1 | contig 18572 bp, 13 predicted proteins | sample IncBWC12MmetaG_FD_160121 | JGI IMG/M metagenome (GOLD analysis project Ga0210394, IMG submission 160121) | Forest soil microbial communities from Barre Woods Harvard Forest LTER site, Petersham, Massachusetts, United States - Inc-BW-C-12-M | ecosystem: Environmental > Terrestrial > Soil >... | reverse complement strand
ATGCAGGTCCGCTGAGCGCACCAGGATCGCATCGGGGCGCTCGATGTCGGCGCCGACGGCGTAACGCTCGGCAGGAAACCGGGAAAGTCCGCTTGAGCTGATGTTATTCAGCGTGAGAATGCGCAAAATCACGTGAGCTGCCGCACCACGGCGGGCCACGTCTCATCGGCAGTACCGTCGATGCGCACCCGCAGCCCGCGGGTCCTGAGGTTCGCCGCGAACTCAAGGTCCGTGTCCCGGTCGCCGATCATCGCCACCAGCTCGATCGGCTGCTCGCGCAGGTAAGCCTCCACCAGCCCGGTGCGCGGCTTGCGGCAGCCGCACCCCTCGCTCGCGCCATGCGGACAGACGAACACCTTCTCGAAGCGGATCCCCTGGGAGCGCAACGCGTCGAGCACGAACTCGTGGGCTTCATTGAACGCGGCCCACGGGAAACCCGGGCTGCCAAGCCCATTCTGGTTGGTCACCATGACCAGTCGGTAGCGCTGCGCGAGCTCGGTAAGGGCGGCAAACACCCCGGGCATGAAGCGGATCTTCGCCAGGCTGTCGACCTGGTTGTCGGCAGGCTCCTCGATCAGGGTGCCGTCGCGATCGATGAAGAGCGTCGGTATTCTCAATGGCTCAGGTTCCTCTCGATCCACAGGATAAAGGCATCGACATAGCTCTGCAGCACCTTACGTAAACCCTCGTCGCTGACGCGGTAAGCATCATCGATCATGCCCGGCTTCAGCTGGATATAGGCTTCCGGCTGCCCCATGAGCAGCACCTTGAGCGGCGAGAGAATGGTGCGCAGGTGCTGTTGCGCCACCGCCGTACCGATCTGGCCGGTCGAGGCGCCGATGATCGCGCCGGGCTTGTCGGCCCAGGAGTTCTTGCCCCAGGGGCGCGACCCCCAGTCGATCGCGTTCTTCAGCACCGCCGGTACCGAGCGATTGTTCTCGGGGCTGACGATGAGTACCGCATCGGCCGCTTCGATTTCCTTTTTCATGCGCCACACCGGCGGCGGCGGCTCGTTCTGAAATTCACTGTTGAGCATCGGCAGATCGCTGAGATCCACTTCGTGGAACTCGAGCCGCGGCGTGGCCAGAGCTGCGAGAGCTCGAGCGAGACTGCGGTTGATCGATTTGCTCGACAGACTTCCAACAATCACGGCGACTTTACGCATCGGGAATACCCCTAACACTAAATCAGTGACAGTCGGACATGTTGGGATGTGTCGCTCGACTGCCGCACGACATATCATCAAAGTTGCGTCCGTGGAAATTCAATCGCAAGGAAGCGCTCATCTGACGGCAGCCGTTGAGTCAACTCGTGTCAGTGCGTCGAACTAGGGCTTGGCGTCATGGGCTGCCTGCGGCGGTTACTCCTCGGCGCGCTGCTCGCTGCGGCCTGCGCCGCGACCGCGCACGCGGATGCGGTGCGTGTCACCGTCGGCTACGGCCAGGGTGCCGACCTGTATGCGATCGCCGTGCAGCTCGACCGTCGCGCACCGCTGCACCAATATGCCCGCTGGACGCTCACCAGTCACCTCGATCTGGGCGTGAGTGAATTCCAGGGTCATCGCTCGTCTTCGCATTACAACACCACGCACGCGCTCGCGGTCGTGCCGAAGCTGCGCTGGCAGCGCACCGCGACGCCGGCCGTTACGCCATTTATCGAGTTTGGGCTCGGCCTCAGCGGTTTCACGGAGACCACCATTGCCGGAACGCGTCACCTCGGCGGCGACTTCGAGTTTACCGAGTTGCTGCGGACCGGTCTGAGCTTCGGCGGTCGACGTCAGTATGAGATCGCTCTCACCGGCCAGCATTTCTCCAACGGTGGCCTCAACCACCCGAATGACGGCATCACCTATGCGGGGATCTCCCTGGCCTGGTACTTCCGCTAATGGGCTCGATGGGCGCACCGACAGCTTGGCTATTGCGTTGACGCTCCGCGAATTCCCAGGCTGCTGATCTTGCAAAGCGGGACCGGCTTCACGGAGTGAGGCCGGCGCGGCGCAGCGGCTGCGACCCAGTTCGCTGTTCCCGCCCGCCCGCCGTGCTGCAATTTCCCCCCAGCTTATGTAGTTAAGCCGTTTTCTTGCGGTGGCGCTGGAGCACCGGAGGTCTGCGCGCAAGTGTCCCCGATGAGCACCGTTTTTTTGTCGCGGCTTGCCCCCCCGGACGCGCCCAGGGTCCGATGAGCACGGCCAGCATCAATGCTGCGCAGCTGCATGCGCTGCTTGAGAGCGGCGGTGCGCCGGCGCATGTCGAGACACTCTTCCGCAATACCGTCGAGCACGCGCCCATCGGCATCGCCTTCGCCAACCGCGACGGCACTTATCGTCACTGCAACCGCGCCTTCTGCGCGATGCTCGGCTTCAGTAACGCGGAGCTCGACGGCAGATCGATCGCCACCCTCACGGTGGCGGAGGATCTCGAGTCCACCACCTTAGGCCTCGAGCGGCTGTGGCGCGGCGAGATCCCTCATCTGGACGTCGAGCGGCGCTATCTGCGCAGGGACGGCAGCGCGCTGTGGGTGCGGGTGACCACCTCGCTGGTGCGCGGCGGCGGGCAGGAGCCGGAGTGCTCGGTCGAGTTCCTGCGTGACATCTCCGCGCGCAAGGAGATGGCGATCGCCCTGGTGCAGAACCAGACGCTGCTCGCCACCGTGATCGCCGAGCTCCCGCTCGGGCTGCTCGCCTGCGACATCAATGGCAAGGTGACGCATTACAACCGCGCCGCCATCGAGCTGTTTGGCATCCCGGCCGAAGAGGCGCGTGGCTCCGCCACGCGCAGTCCCTACCCCATCACTTCCCAGGTGTTCCTCCCGGACGGCAGCACCCCGGTGTCGCGTGAGCAGCGTCCGCTGGCGCGTGCCATGGCTGGCACCGAGGTGAGCGATGAGGAGTTCATCATCGTCCGACCGGATCGCGCGATGCGCACCGTGCTGGCCAGCTCGCGGCGTCTGGTCGGGCCCGCCCGCGAGTCGCTCGGCGCCGTCGTGGTCGTCCAGGACATCACCGAGCGGCGGCTCGCCGAGCAGGAGCTCGAGGGCGTGCACAAGCAGCTGCTGCTCGCTTCGCGCCAGGCGGGCATGGCGGAAGTGGCGACCAACGTGCTGCACAACGTCGGCAATGTCCTGAACAGCGTCAACGTGTCGGCGAGCCTCATCAGCGAGCGCATCAAGAAATCCAGATCCACCGGACTTGCGCGGGTCGCCAGCCTGCTCTCCGAGCATGCCGACAACCTCGCCGCGTTCCTCAGCGGTGCCCAGGGGCGGCGGCTGCCGGCCTATCTCCAGGAGCTTGCCAGCGAGCTTTCCGCGGAGCGCGAGGCGGCGGTCGAAGAGCTCACGGCGCTGCGCAGCAACGTCGAGCACATCAAGGAGATCGTCTCGGTGCAGCAGAGCTACGCGCGGCGTGGCGGCATCACCGACATCGTCGATATCTGCACACTGGTCGAGGACAGCCTGCGGATGAACGAGGGAGCCTTCAGCCGCCACGGCGTGGTGCTGGTACGCGATTTCAAGGAAGTGCCGCCGATCCAGGTCGACAAGCACAAGGTGCTGCAGATCCTGGTCAACCTCATCCGCAATGCCAAGTACGCCTGCGACGAGGGCCCCGGCACGGTCAAGCGCGTGACGGTGCGGGTCGGCGCGGCGGACGGGGTGATGTCGATCGCCGTCATCGACACCGGCTGCGGCATCCCGCAGGAAAACCTGGAGCGAATCTTCAATCACGGCTTCACCACGCGCAAGGATGGCCACGGCTTTGGGCTGCACAGCTGCGCGCTTGCGGCCAAGGACCTGGGCGGTTCGCTGCTGGGCGAGAGTGCCGGGCCGGGCCAGGGGGCCACCTTCACCCTGACGCTGCCCCTGACGCACACGGAGCCGTCCGATGGCTGATGAGCCAAGGCTGCTCACGCACCGCCTGCTGATGATCGACGATAATCCGGCGATCCACGCGGACTATCGCAAGATCCTCGCGGGCCGCGACGATACCCGGATCTCGGCGGCGGAAGCTGCACTGTTCGGCGAGGTGCAGTCGGCCGTATCACGCCCGACCTTCGATGTGGACTCGGCCATGCAGGGACGGGAGGGCGTGGAGCTCGCCCGCCGGGCGCTCGTCGAGGGGCGTCCTTACTCGGTCGCCTTCGTGGACATGCGCATGCCGCCGGGGTGGGACGGACTCGAGACGATCGAGAACCTGTGGAAAATCGACCCCGATGTCCAGGTGGTCGTCTGCTCCGCCTACACCGACTACGACTGGCTCGAGCTCCTGGCCCGACTCGGGCGCTCGGACAAGCTCATCGTCATCAAGAAGCCGTTCGAGCCGATTGAGATCCTGCAGTCCGCCAGCGCCTTGAGCCGCAAGTGGCAGAACGCGCGCGCGCTCAAGAGCCACGTCGAGAGCCTCGAGCAGGCCGTCACCGACCGGACCCGCGGACTCGAGGCGGCCAACCGCCAGCTGCGGCACCTGGCCTCGCACGATTCACTCACCGGCCTGCCGAACCGCCTGCTGCTCGATGACCGCATCACCCAGGCGATTGCCCAGGCGAACCGCCAGGCGCATGAATTTGCGGTGCTGGTGCTCGACCTCGACCGCTTCAAGGTCGTCAATGACTCGCTCGGCCATCGCGCCGGCGATGATCTGCTGCGCGAGGTGGCGTCGCGCCTGAAGGGAGTGGTGCGCGCCGTCGATACCACCGCGCGGCTCGGCGGCGATGAGTTCGTGATCGTCTTCGACGGGCCCGCCACCCAGGCCGAGGCGCTCGAGATGGGCGGGCGGCTGCTGAAGATCATGGAGGCCCCGATCCGGCTCCTCGGCATCGACGTGCACATCTCGCCGAGCATCGGCATTGCCTTCTATCCGCGCGACGGCGCGGGCATCGATACGCTGCTGGCGCGCGCGGACGCGGCCATGTACCACGCCAAGGAGCGCGGCCGCAACAACGTGCAGTGCTATGCCGAGAGCATGGGCACGATCACCCAGGAGCGGGTAAAGTTCGAAAGCGAGCTGCACGAGGCGCTGCGCAACGCGCAGTTCGAGCTGCACTACCAGCCGAAGGTCGACACCGCCACCGGGCGCATCCACAGCGCTGAGGCGCTGATCCGCTGGCGCCATCCGCAGCGCGGGCTGCTGCCGCCGGCGGAATTCATTCCTCTGGCTGAAGAGTGCGGCCTGCTCGATGCCATCGGCGAGTGGGTGCTGTCGGAAGCCTGCCGCCAGGCGCAGGCCTGGAAACGCGAAGGGTTGCGACCGCTACGGATCGCCGTCAACCTCGCGCCCTCGCAGTTCCGCCTGACCGACCTGGTGAAGCAGATCCGCCGCGCGCTGGACGCATCGGGCCTCGACCCGCAGCTGCTCGAGGTCGAGCTCACCGAGACGGCGGTCATGAGCGATGCGGAAGAATCAGTGCACATTCTGGAAGCGATCAGCCGCATGGGCGTGCTGGTCTCGGTCGATGACTTCGGCACCGGCTATTCCAGCATGAGCTATCTGCGCCGCTTCCCGATCGACAAGCTGAAGATCGACCGCTGCTTCATCGACCAGCTGACGCGCCGCCCGGAAGACGCCTCGATCGTGCAGGCGATCATCTCCCTCGCGCACAGCCTGCACCTCAAGGTCATTGCCGAGGGCGTGGAGACACCGGAGCAGCTGCAGCTGCTGACCGAGCTCGGCTGCGACCAGTACCAGGGCTTTTATTTCAGTCCGGCCGTGGCACCGGCGCAGTTCGCCGAGATGGTGCGCAAGGACAACACCGTCGATGCGGACGATGCGGTGCGCACCCACAGCAAGCTCGCCGTTCTGAAAGGCTGATTCCTCAAACCGGCCCCCCGCGGGCGCCGGCCGGCGGACCGGCCCCGGAACGCACCGCACCCCCCGGCCCTTCCCTAGACTCTCGTCCGTGGGCTAGTGTCTCGTCCCCACATGGGCCGGCGACGGCGAAGAGGTGCGCGTGCGTGCCTGGACAGCGATTCCCCTGGCGCTCGCCATGACGAGCCTGTTGCTCTCTTTAAACGCCACCGGCGCCGACCCGGAGGGCGGGCCGGGTCACCGGCTGACGCCCTTCGACCTCGAGGCGCACCGCGGCGGCCGGGCGCTGCGTCCGGAGAACACCCTGCCCTCCTTCGCGAATGCCCTGTCGATGGGAGTCGACACGCTCGAGCTCGACATGGGAGTCACGCGCGACGGCGTAGTGGTGGTGTCGCACGAGCGCACGCTCAATCCGGATCTGGCGCGCGCTGCCGACGGTCGCTACATCGACCCGCCGGGCACTCCATACGTGAAGCTCACGTTGGCCGAGGTCAAGAGCTACGACGTCGGCCAGATCCGCCCCGGCAGCGACTACGCGGCCCGCTTTCCGGAGCAGCGCGTCGTGCCCGGCACCCGCATACCGACGCTGGCGGAAGTGTTCGCGCTGGTGCGCCGCTCGGGCGATCATCATGTGCGCCTCAACATCGAGACCAAGATCGACCCGACCCATCCCGAGGAATCTCCCGACCCGGAGCACTTCGTCGCGGTGGTGCTGGAACTGCTGCGCCGTGAGCACTTCAGCGACCGGGTCATGATCGAGTCGTTCGACTGGCGGACGCTCAAGCTGGTGCAGAAACAGGCTCCCGGTATACCCACCGTGTACCTCACACAACAGGCTCAACCCGAAGCCAACATCTATCCCGACACGCCATGGACTGCAGGTCTCGATCCGCGCAAGTACGGCGGCTCGGTCCCGCGCATGGTCAAGGCCGCTGGCGGCAACATCTGGTCGCCGTTCTACGGCGACGTCGATCAGCACTCGGTCGATGAGGCCCACAAGCTCGGGCTCCCGGTCGTGGTCTGGACGGTGAACGAGCCCCAGGATATGCGCCGGCTGATCGACATGGGCGTCGATGGCATCATCTCCGACCGTCCGGATCTGTTGCGCACGGAAGCAGCCGCGAAAGGTCTGCCGCTGCCGCCGGCCCACCCGGTCTCGCCCTGAAGCGTAAGGGAGCACACATGGCCCGCAAATACTCGCGCATGCTGGCGCTGGGAACCAAAGCCCCGCCCTTCGCGCTGCCGGATGCGGTGAGCGGCAGCACGGTTGCACTCGAGGACTTCGCCCGCCAGCCGGCGCTGCTGGTCGCCTTCCTCTGTAATCACTGCCCGTTCGTCAAGCACATCCTCGATGGATTCGTCGCCTTCGCCCGCGACTTCGGCTCGCGCGGGCTCGCGGTGGTCGCCATCAATCCGAACGACATCGCGAGCTATCCCGAGGACGCGCCGCCCGAGATGCGCCGCATCGCACAGCACAAGGGCTTCAGCTTCATTTTCCCGTACCTCTATGACGAGTCCCAGGAGGTGGCGAAGGCCTACGAGGCGATCTGCACGCCGGATTTCTTTCTGTTCGATCGCGAGCGGCGACTCACCTATCGCGGACGGTTCGACGCCAGCAGCCCCGGGAACAACATTCCCGTCACCGGTGCGGATCTGGCCGCGGCGGCCGAAGCACTGCTGCGCGGCCGCGCCGTGGCAGCGGAGCAAACCCCGAGCGTGGGCTGCAGCATCAAATGGAAGGCCGGGCAGGAACCGGATTGGGCCTGAAGGGCCATCGCTCGATCGTGAACGCCGGCGGCGGCGGCGCCTGTCAGCAAGGTGCGCTAGCGGCTCAGATCCCCCAGCAAGCCGCCGACGAAACCGCCGATGCCTGAGGACTCCCACGCGTAGTGGAAGCGCACGGTTACGGGCAGGCCCTGGACACGCTGGGTTTCACTCAGGCGCTCCTGGGGCAAGAGGTTCAGCACGACCGTCATCGGCCGCAGTCCGAACTGGTCCACGAGGTCCGCCGGCATGCGCTGGGTGAGTGGCGGCGGCTCGGCGATGAGCGCGCGGATGCGCGTGCCGTCCGGGAAACGGATGGTCGCCTGCATGCCGACCTTGAGCTGCGTGCCGAACTTCGGCGACGCATAGGCGAGCACCCGCGCTGTGTCGGTGCGCGCCAGCACGACCACGGGCTCGCCGGGAGCGACGTACTCGCCCTGGCGCGCGCCGAGCTCGAGGACGCGACCGCCGAAGGGCGCCGTCAGGATCATAGAGTCTTGCTGGCGCTCGAGCAGCTCGTGATCGACCTCGGCGGTGCTCGCCGCCGGCATCCGCGCCGCCGTCGCCCGCAACTGCACCAGCTCCACCTCGGCCTCCGTGACCGCAGTTTCGGCCGTATCGAGCTCGGCGACCGTCGCCGCGCCCTCATCGACCAGCGCGGCAATCTCGTCGCGGCGCTGCCGCTGATAGCGCACGTACCGCTCCTTGAGCCGCAGTTCATCAAGCGCCGCTTGCTGCTGGGCGTAGGCGCCGCGCTGCGCCTGCGCGGCCGCCTGCCGCTCGACGGCGTTGTGGGCCGCGGCCGCATCGAGATCGAGGCTGTCGAGCTCGGCGAGCGTCGCGCCGGCCTCGACCCGGTCGCCGACGGCGACGGTGAGGCGACTGATGCGTGCGGCGCGCACCGCGCGCACCTCGTGCTGCTCGAGCGACACCGTGCCGTTGGCCGTCAGGGTGAGCCAGGAGCCCACCACTCCGCTCAGGAGCACGAAGATCGGCGACAGCACCACCAGCAGGATCAGATACCAGGCGAGCCTGTGCCCCTTGCCGCGCGCCTTGGCATAGAGAATCTTCACTCCCCCCAACTCGTCGGGTGCGCGCGGTTTGGACTTGAATTGCACCTGCATGGTCACTCTCCGGTGGCGAGCCTGGGAAGCCCGGCCGCGTCACCCCAGGCGTCCTCGAGCTGCAGGGTGAGTCCGCGGAAGTTGGCGGCGGTGAGCTCACTCTCCACCCGCTCGAGGCGCTCGCGGCGCTCCTCTTCGGGATACGGCCACAGGCTCTCGTCGCGGCCGAGCGAGCGCTCCAGGCTCAGCGCGACGCTGAACGACAGCTGCGGATAACGCTCGAGCAGCGGCTGCGCGATCGCCACCGCACGCTCGGGATTGGCCACATAGACCATCAGGGTGGTTGAGATCCGCAGCCGGCGCAGCGCCTGCGCGAAGCTGCCCTCGCCGGGCAGCTCCACGGCGAGATCGCGCGGATGGGTGCTGAGCGCGACCGGCCAGGGACTCGCCCGGCTCACCGCGGCCAGGGTGCGCGTCAGCTCGGCGAGGAGCTGCGGCAGCTTCTCCGGCGCCGGATCGAGCTGCGCGGGCTCGAGGTCGAGATGCACCCCGTCGAACGGTACGGATTTGAGACCGGCAATGATGGCCAGCAGCCGGCCGCGCTGCGCCGGGCGGATCCAGCCCGGGTCACCTAGCAGCAGCTCGACACTGAAGCCGTGCTCGTGGGTGCTGCGCACCGCTTTCACCAGCAGCGCCGGGCGGGCGATGGCGCGGCGCATCTGCGCGGCATCGAGCGAGATCAGCAGCCGCTTGATGCCGGCGGCATGCAGCTCGGTGAATTTGCTCTCGCCGGAAGAAGAAGATGCACTCGCGAGCCAGTCCGCCGAGTGCCACAGATACAGTGCGCGATCGGCGCGCAGCTCGGCAGGCGCGGCGGCCGCGGCGGCCGGCATCGCAGCCGCGGTGCCCGGCACGCTCGCCACCGGCAGCAGCAGCGGCCGCCCGGCAGCGATGCCCTCGGGCAGCCGCTGCCGGAAGGCATTCGGCGCCGACTCACACGGTGCCGTCTCGAAGCGTGCCCAGTCGGCATACCAGTACACCAGCGCCTTGTCGGCTTCTGCGAGTGCCTTGGCCGCGTTGTAGCGCTGCAGGCGTGCGCGCTGCAGTTGCTCGGCGACATCGCCACCGAGCCTCGCCGCCCGCAGGCCACGCTCCTGCACGGCGGCATCGGCGGCGGCGAGCCGCGTGGCAGCGAATTCGGTGGACTGGCGCAGCACCTGGGCGCGCCCGACGAGCTCGCTGCGCTGCTGGTGCAGCTCCTGGCGTCGCATCTCGTACTCGAGGCGGGCGTGGGCCACCTGCGCAGACGCGGCGCGGGCGAGGAGCCGGCGCTGCGTGCCGTATTCGAGCGGCACCTGGAACGTCCAGCTCAGGACCGCCGATGCCCCGTGCTGCCCGGTCGGCCAGTCCTCGAGGGAGGAGTAGCCGAGCTGAACGCTCGACTGCACGGGATAGAGCGCGCTGTCACGGGGGCTGGCTTCGCGCAGCGCGATGACCTGCTGTAGTCCGGTGAGCTCCGGATCGGTGTCCGCCCAGTCATCGTCCGGGGACGCCGTGCCGACGCACTCCGCCGAGACCAGCGGCCGCACGGCGATGCCGCCGTCCAGATCCTGCCCGGTGAGCTCGCGCATCAGCCCAAGCGCCACCTCGCGGTCCGCGCCGCCGGCCGCCTCATCGCGCCGTGCCAGCGAAAAGCCGCTGAGCAGCTCGATGCGATCCGCATCCAGCAGCAGCCCGGCGCGGGTGCGCAGCTCCGCCACGTGCTCGAAGCCGGGCTCTTCCTGCAGGTAACTCTGCGCGAGGAGTTCCAGGCGCTGCGCCTGCCAGTAGTCGGCGTACGCCTTGCGCAGGCGCGCCAGCAGCTCGCGCCGCTGCAGCTGCCGGCGCGCGTCGAGGAGCGCGAGCTGCACCTGCTGCTCGCTCAAGTTTTGCTCGAGCTGCAGGCGGCTGCCGAGGAGCGGCATGGACAGGCCGCCGCCGACCAGCCCCTGGGTGTAGGTCCAGGAATGCTGCGGGTCGATGATGTCGTGATTGTGCTCGTAGCCTAAGTTGCCGAAGGCGCTCACGCCGAGCCCGATCCGACCGGCGCCGAGCGTATCGCGGCTGGACTCGTAGGACCGCTCGGCGAGCTGCGCGGCGGGCGAAAGCTCCAGGCGCGTTTCCAGTTGCTCGAGCGGCGGCAGCGCGAGCGCCGCCACCGGCCACAGGCAGCAGGCCGCGGCGAGCCGGGGCAGAATGCGTGCGCTTATCGCCATGTTCAGAACTTCGTGCGCTTGAGCACCCAGGAGGGCGCCATCGCCGACTCGAGGTGCGACTTCGTCAGCAGCTCACTCAAGGTGGCGATGGCGTTCCAGCAGCGCATGACGAAGGTGAATAGCGGAAAGACCGGCAGCAGGACGGCGAGGCGCAGGTCCTGGCGCTTGCGCTCCGAGTAGAGCAGCCAGTACTCCGCGTACATGAGGGCGACGAGCACCAGATAGAACAGGTACACGAACGCCAGCACGCCCAGCACCACTCCGGGCGGATAGACGCAGAACACGTAGAGGGTGTAGCTCAGCACCACGAACGGCGTCACCAGCTGGAATAGCAGGCCGGTCCAGATGAACGCCAGGAAATTGCGCATGCCGAGCAGACCCGGGCGCAGGTGGTGGACGTGCTTGCGCAGGTACAGGTAGGACAGGTCGCCGTCCCAGCGCAGGCGCTGCCGCAGGAATTGCCGCAGCGTGGTGGGTGCATCCGTATGTCCGATGGCGCGCGGCTCGAAGCGGATCCGCAGCCCCGGGTAACGCGCGAAATATTTCTTGATGCGCAGCGTGAGATCGAGGTCCTCGGCGGTGCCGCTGTCCCAGCCGCCGATCTGCCGCAGGAAATCGCGCCGGAAGACGCCGAAGGCGCCGGAGACGTTGTTGACGATATTGAAGGCATCGAGACCCGCACGGCTCAGGTGAATCGACAGCGCGTACTCCAGCGCCTGCAGCCGGGTGACCAGCGTGCTGAAGGCATTGCGCACCCGCAGATTCCCCGCCACCGCGACGACGTTCCGGTCGGCGAAGTGCCGCACGGCGTGGCGCACCATGTCGTTGTCGAAAGAGGTGTCACCGTCGAGCGCCATGACGACCTGGCCGCTGGCGAGCGCGAGCCCCTGGTTCAGGCTCGAGACGCGCCCACCGCGCTGCAGCTTGGGAACGATCTCCAGCCGGCGGTCGCGGCGCGTGTCGACGTAGGCCTGCAGCGCGCGCAGCGCCGCGAGGGTCTCGCGGTTCTGCACCGCGCCGTCCACCACCGCCAGCATCTCGATCTGGCCGTCATAGAGCTGTTCGGTGAGCGTGCGCACGGTGTGCCGCACGTCGGCGCCTTCGGAGTAACAGGTGATGATGCACGACACCCGCGGATTGAAGTTCAACGGCTGGCGCGCGCCGCGGGCCTCGAGGTAGTGGCGCACCGCCCCCAGCATCACCAGCAGCTGCAGCGGCAGCTCGAACAGCAGCACGAAGGGAAAGAACTTGAGCGCAACGCTCGTCCAGTCGGAGTACCACGCCGTCTCCAGCAGCTGCCGCAAGGTCAGCGCGGCATCACCGAATGTGAGCAGCACGTCCATCAGTCGACCCGGCTGCGCAGCGTGCCCATCAGCACCCGGGCATCGGTGATCTCCTCGCTCGCGTCCAGCGAGCTGAAGGCGGCGGTCGTGATCTCGATGCGCAGCCCCTCCTCCGGGGTCGCCGCATCGCGCAGCGCGGCGATGCGCTCCATCACCGTGGCGATGCCTTCGGGGGAAGTCTGCGGCAGCAGCAGCCAGCAGTATTCATCGGCGTTGCGCATGAACAGATCGGTGACGCGCACCAGCGCCCGCAGGCGCTGCGCCAGCGCATCGAACATCTGCGCCACCCGCCCGTGGGGCAGCCGTGCCGCGAGCAGCCGGACGTTGGCGAACTTCAGGCAGATCAGGCCGAACTGCAGCTCGGGATGGCGTCGGGAGAGACTCAGCAGCCACTCGAGGTTGCCGGTGAAGTAGGTCGGGTGGGCCTGGCTGAACTCATCAATGAGCCTGAAGAAGTCGCCGATCTGCCCGGTGCGCGCGGCCAGCTCGCCCGCCGCCGACAGGCGCATGCCGTAGTAGCTGCGCTCGGTGAGCTCATCGGTCGCGGACAGCTGGCTGCAGCGCAGGCAGCGTGCCTTCACGCTCGGTTCGGTGAAGCGCGCGCGGCAGGCGTTGCAGGCCTGGGTCTCCAGGGCGCGATCGTAGTCGACGCCGATGTGACGCAGCCGCGCCGAGCACTTCGGACAGCTCAGTCCGTCCGCCCGCAGATACTCTTCCTGGGTGGCGACGTTGCCGCACGCGTAGCAATGCAGAAAATTCTGTACGGCCGTGTCGATGCTGCCGCATTGCGGGCACGTCTCGATGAACAGCAACTGTCCCGCGGAACACTCCGGACAGGTGTGCACGCGCTCGATCAGCTCGGCCGTCTCGAGCAGTCCCCGCCGTCGCAGCCCGTCGAGCAGCAGGAAGCCATCCTCGCCGTTGTGGCCGAGGACATCTGCGAGCGGATAGCGATAGATGCGCTCGTCGCGCCAGTCGGCCACGGGTGTGAGCACCCGCTCGGGACGAAGATAGAGGAACGCGAGCAGCCGCTCATCGCCCTCCGCCGTCTGCCGGCGGCCGAGCGCCTGGGCGCGCCCGGCAATGAGGGTAGCTCGCGAAGCTGCGGCCGCCAGAGTTGCCGCCACACCGTCACTCAGGGCATCGACGGCTTCGCCGCAGGAGCGGTTGAGAAATATCGGCGCGAGCGCCAGCAGCGGCGCGCGGCGCAGCGCCTGCAGCCAGCTCACCGCCTGATGTGCATCGCTCGGGTAGAGGATCACCGCATCGGCAGCGACTCCCGACTGGATGAGCTGCTGGACGTCGGCGAACGGCGGCCCCTCGCTCCAGTTGTCGGGCCCGGTGCCGGGCTGATCAGGCGAGGTGCGTCCGGCGACCAGCGTCAGGACCGCCGGAAGCGCACGCAGTCTTGCGGTCGCGGATGCGTTGGGCATGAGTGTGGTGGGGCCGGTCCTTGACGCATTATGGTCAAACGCAGGGCGCAGCTGTCCTGTACGCCGTCACGCTTCTCGAGCGTCCCCGCGGGGGCCGCGGCCAGGCGGGCGCGCAATCCCCAACGGCGTCACGTTTTTTGCGCTTGTTGGCGGCCGTCGCGGCAATGATTAGTCTGCCCCTTGAAGCCGTAGCGACGGACGCGAGAGCCTTATGATCTACCAGCTCTATTACTGGCCGGGAATTCAGGGACGCGGCGAATTCATCCGCCTCGCGCTCGAGGAGGGCGGCGCCCGCTATGTGGATGTCGCCACCCTGCCGCAGCGGCGCGGCGGCGGGGTGCCGGCCCTCCTCGAGGTACTCGCGGCCCGGGGCGTGACGCGTCCGCCCTTCGCCCCTCCGGTCCTCAAAGCCGGACGGCAGCTGATTGCACAGACGCCGAACATCCTGCTGTTCCTCGGCAGCCGACTGCAGCTGGCGCCGGCTGATGAGGCGGGCAGACTCTGGGCGCACCAGCTGCAGCTCACTCTCCTCGATCTCTACCAGGAGATCTTCCACACCCATCATCCGCTCGGCGACGGCTATGCCTACGAGGAGCAGAAGGCCGCGGCGCGCCGGCGCACCAGCGATTTCCTCGCGGTGCGGCTGCCGAAATTTCTCGGCTACTTCGAGCGCGTGCTCGAGTTTAATCGCGCCCGTGGACCCTGGATGGTCGGTGCGCGCCTGGGTTATGTGGATCTCTCCGTGGCCCACCTTGTCGACGGTCTGCGCTATGCCTTCCCCTCCCACAGCGGCAAGGCGCTGCGCCGCCGGCCGCGCCTGTGCGCACTGCACGACGCCGTGTTCGCGCGGCCGCGCATCGCGCGCTACCTCGCCTCGGACCGCCACGTCGCCTTCAACAACGAGGATCTGTTCCGGCATTACCCGGAGCTCGACCGCTGAGCGGCGAGCGGGCGCTGCGCGCCGCCAGCGCTGCCGCCGCTGAGAGCCCCCGCCGCAGGGCAACTTCCTGAGGAGTCCGCCCAGGCCGTTCCCGCACCAACGTACCTTGTGATAGCCTCATTGCGTCTGGCGCCTGTGTGCCTGGGAGCCCGACCGATCATGAATGCGATTCCGGCCCGCAGCCGCAGCGATTGGGAGCGCCTCGCGGCGCCCTTGCGTCCCGAAGGACGCGCGCTGATCAATGGCCAACGGGTTGCCGCCCGCAGCGGCCGGACCTTCGAGAAAAAGAGCCCGATCGATGGCCGCGTGATCGCGCACGTCGCCCGCTGCGAGCAGGCGGACGTCGCGGCGGCAGTCGCCGCCGCGCGCGCGGCGTTCGAGGCGGGCCACTGGCGCCGCACCTCACCGCAGGAGCGCAAGCGCGTGCTGCTGCGCTTCGCGGACGCGATCCGCGCCGATCTCGAGCATCTGGCGATGCTCGAGACACTCGATGTCGGCAAGCCGATCCGCGATTCGCTCGGCGTCGACGTGCCGAAGGCCGCCGATTGCATCGCCTACTACGCCGAGTACGCCGACAAGCTCTACGACGAGATCGCACCCACCGGGCCTGATGACCTGGCGTTGATCCGCCGCGAGCCCCTCGGCGTGGTCGCGGCGATCGTGCCGTGGAACTACCCGCTGATCGTGACCAGCTGGAAGATCGCTCCGGCACTCCTCGTCGGCAACTCCGTGGTGCTGAAGCCCGCCGAGCAGTCGCCGCTCACCGCCATCCGCCTCGGCGAGCTTGCGCTGGAAGCGGGACTGCCGCCGGGCGTCCTGAACGTCGTTCCGGGATTCGGCGCGGAGGCCGGCAAGCCGCTGGCGCTGCACGCTGACGTCGACATGGTGAGCTTCACCGGCTCGACCGAGGTGGGCAAGCTGATGCTGCGCTACGCCGGGGAGTCGAACCTGAAGCGCGTCTCGCTCGAGTGCGGCGGCAAGAGCCCGCACGTGGTGCTCGCGGATGCCGACCTCGACGCGGCGGCCGAGGCGATCGCCTGGGGCATCTATTACAACGCCGGCGAGACCTGTAACGCCGGCTCGCGCGTCATCGTGGCGGCGAGCGTGCGCGAGCGGCTGCTGGACGCCATCCGCCGCGTCACCGCCGGCATCCGCCTCGGGCATCCGCTGGATCCGGCGACGCAGATGGGAGCGCTGATCGATGAGGGCCACATGCGCAGCGTGCTCGGCTACATCGACAGCGGCGTGGCGGAGGGTGCGCAGCTGGCACTCGGCGGCCGGCAGGCGCTCGCCGAGACCGGCGGTTACTACGTGCAGGCGACCATTCTCGACGCGGTGCAGCCGCAGATGCGCGTGGCGCGCGAAGAGATCTTCGGACCGGTGCTGGCGGTCATGCCGTGCAGCAGCGAGGCCGAAGCGCTCATTCTCGCCAACGACAGCATCTACGGCCTGGCGGCGGCGGTGTGGACCCACGACATCAACGCCGCGCACCGCCTGTCGGCGGGACTGCGCGCCGGCACCGTGTGGGTGAACAGCTTCGATCGCTCCTCGATCGCGACCCCGTTCGGTGGCTTCAAGCAGTCGGGCTTCGGCCGCGACCGCTCGGCGCATGCGATCGAGAAATATGCGGACCTGAAGACCATCTGGACAGCTTATAAAGCGGCCGGCCCGTAGGCGGCACCTCGACAACGACACTGCAGGGGGGCGGATGAAGAGGAACTACCGGATTTCCTGCGCGGTGGCGGGCATCCTGGCGGCGCACGCCGCCGCACCGGCGTTTGCGCAAAGGAGCGATGCTCCGGCCGCCGCCAGCGAGCCGGGCACCGGAATCAGCGAAGTCATCGTCACCGCGCAGCGCCGCGCGGAAAGCTCGCAGGACGTGCCGATCACCCTGCAGGCGCTCACCTCCGAGACGATCGCGCAGCTCAACGTCACCACCCTCGATGACTTCGTCAAGTATCTGCCGAACGTCACCTGGGGCGGCAACGGCCCGGGCCAGGGCGAGATCTACATGCGCGGGCTCTCCACCGGCCAGAGCGGCGAGCAGGGCTCGGGCAGTCTCGGCAGCTTCCCGAACGTCGCCATCTATCTCGACGAGCAGTCCGGGCAGCTGCCCGGACGCAACCTCGACATCTATGCCGCGGACATGGAGCGCATCGAGATCCTCGAAGGACCCCAGGGGACGCTGTTTGGCGCGGGCGCCGAAGCCGGCGTGGTGCGTTACATCACCAACAAGCCCAAGCTCGACGTCACCACCGGCACGGTCAATGCCGGCTACGGCACCACCGCGCACGGCGATCCGAGCAGCAACCTCGATGCCACGCTGAATGTACCGCTGATCGCCGATACCCTCGCCGCCCGCGTGGTCATCTACGATGAGCGGCGCGGCGGCTACATCAACAACATCCCCGGCACCTTCGCGCGCTCGACGTCCGACCTGGTGTCGGTGAACTACTTCGGCGGCGCCGTGCCGCCGAACAGCGGCGCGATCAACAACTCCGCCTATATCAGCAACGCGTTCAATCCGGTCACCTACCAGGGTATACGCGCTTCCCTGCTGTGGAAGATCGACGACGACTGGAATGTGCTGCTGGCGCAGAGCTACCAGGACATGGACGCCCAGGGCGTATTCTGGGAGGAGCAGTACGACGGCCTTGGCACACCGTTGCCGCCGCTGTCGGTGCAGCAATATAACCCCACCGACGACCGCGACAAATTCGAGAACACCGCGCTCACCATCAACGGGCGCATCTCCGCCCTGCAATTCGTCTACGCCGGCGCTTACCTCGACCGCCTCACCAACCAGGTGAGCGACTACACCGCCTACTCCCGCGGCAAGTACGCCGGCTACTACCAGTGCGACTATCCCGGCTACCCGTTCAAGAACAAGGTGCCGACGGCGGGATCGGCGGGCTTCTGCTACTCGCCGAACGTCTTCTGGACGGATTATCAGACCAACACCCACCAGAGCCACGAGGTGCGCCTGAGCACGCCCGATGACTGGCGCCTGCGCGCGCTCGCCGGGCTGTTCTACGAAAAGTATGAGATCGACGAGCAGGCCGACTGGCACTACGGCACCAGCCCGCATTTCGTGCCCATCGCCCCGCCGCCCGGGGTGACCGCCAACAATCCCCGCGTGCGCCTGCCCGGGGACGTGTTCTTCAACGACATCGACCGCGGCTACAAGCAGCGCGCGGCCTTTACCTCGGTGGACTTTGACCTGCTGCCGAAGACGCTGACCCTGACCGTCGGCACGCGCTATTACCACATCGAGAACTTCGAGAGCGGCTCGAATGTCGGCAGCTTCGGCTGCGAGATCTACGGGCCGTTCGACGGCAACGTGCCGCCCAGTCCCTGCGGCATACCGGAATCGAATGGCACCAATCTGGATGCGGAAAATCTCGACAAGACCTATACCGGCTTCAGGAGCCGCGCCAACTTGAGCTGGCACGTCACCCGCGACGCCCTGCTCTACTACACCTGGTCACAGGGCTTCCGGCCGGGCGGGTTCAACCGCGCGGCGTCGGTGATCGCGCCCACCTCGCCGCTCTTCGGGCTGTTCACCCCGCCGCTCGCTTACGGACCCGACGAGCTGACCAACAACGAGCTCGGCTGGAAAACCGAGTGGTTCGATCACCGTCTGCAATGGAACGGCGCGGTGTACCAGGAAGACTGGACCCGGACACAGCTCACCATCTTCGATCCGGGCGTGACCGGCAATCTCACCTTCACCACCAATGGCCCCAACTATCGGGTGCGCGGGGGAGAGACCTCCTTCATCGCGCGCGTCACCGAGGGTCTGACGCTCACCGGCTCGGCATCATGGAACAGCACCGAGGTGGTAAAGACCCTGTCCCTGGTCAACCCCACGACCGGCCAGCCGATCAATATCGTCAATCCCTTCGGCGACCTGGGCTCGCCGCTCGCGAACTCCCCGCCCTTCCAGGGCAACCTGCGCGCGCGCTACGAGTTTCCG
>Ga0210394_10003746_pt1 | contig 18574 bp, 25 predicted proteins | sample IncBWC12MmetaG_FD_160121 | JGI IMG/M metagenome (GOLD analysis project Ga0210394, IMG submission 160121) | Forest soil microbial communities from Barre Woods Harvard Forest LTER site, Petersham, Massachusetts, United States - Inc-BW-C-12-M | ecosystem: Environmental > Terrestrial > Soil >... | reverse complement strand
AGCCCAAAATAGGCGGCGATGAAACCTTTCTTCAAGTTTGCCGCGCCATTGCTGGTCCTTGCGCTTGGTTTCCCGATCATCGGCAGCTCCCAGACCAGCGACGAATCGCATCATCACTCACACACAGCTACAGGGACCCTGCCAGCGCAGCTCGGCCGGGTTTCATTCGCCAATTCATGCACGCCGGCCGTGCAAGCGAGTTTCGAACGCGCTGTCGCGCTGCTGCACTCCTTCTGGTGGCAGGAAGGCGAGCGGACGTTTCGCGATGTGCTGCGGCGCGACCCGAAATGCGCCATCGCCACCTGGGGCATCGCGGCCATCCTCATGGGGAATCCCTTCGCCGCTGGTCCAACTCCCGCGCAAGCGCTACAGGCTGAGGCAGCTATCGCACGCGGGCGTGCTATCGGCGCGAAGACCGAGCGCGAGCGTCTTTACATCGAAGCAGTGGCGCAATACTACGAAGGCTTCCCTGGCCGTGCGCATGGTGCCCGCCTCGTCTCGCTCTCGAGAGCATTCGAGAGACTGGCGGCGCGCTTCTCCGAGGACGATGAGGCGCAGATTTTCTCGGCCCTCTATTTAACGGCGACGCAGGAGCCCTCCGAGCAAACGTTTGCCACCGCGCTGCGGGCCGCCGCGATTCTCGAAGTCCAGTTCAAGAAACATCCCGACCATCCCGGCGTGGCCCACTACCTCATTCACAGCTATGACTATCCTGGCATCGCAGCACAAGGGCTGAGCGCCGCGAGGCGCTACTCCGAAATTGCGCCCTCGGCGCCCCACGCACTGCACATGCCCTCGCATATTTTTACACGCGTCGGTGCATGGCCGGATTCCGTGGCGAGCAATTTGCGCTCCGCAAGCGTCGCCAAGGCCCAGAACGCACCGGTTGATCAACTGCACGCCATGGACTACTTGGTGTACGCGGACCTGCAGTTGGCACGCGACCACGATGCGCGACGCGTGGTGGAGGAAGCGCCCGGAGTTCAGGATGACGAACAAAATCGGGCCGCACCGTATGCGCTCGCGGCCATACCGGCGCGTTACGCGCTCGAGCGCGGCGCATGGACCGATGCTGCGCTGTTGCAGCCGCAGGCCACGCGCTTTGCTGCCGCGGCCGCGCTCACGTATTTTGCACGCGCGATCGGCGCCGCACGCAGTGGCGACGCAGCGGCCGCGGAGCATGACGTTCACGAGCTTGCACGCATCGTTGATGCCCTGAAGGGCGAAAAGGATGGCTACTGGACAACCGAAGTCGAGGTGCAACGCATGGGCGGCGCCGCCTGGGCTGCATTTGCCAGGGGTGATCGCAATGCGGCGCTCGATCTCATGACCGCCGCCGCCGACCTCGAGGACAAAAGCGAAAAGAGCGCGATCAGTCCCGCCCGTCTAGCGCCTGCCCACGAACTTCTCGGCGATATGCTGCTCGAAAGCGGCAAGCCCGCCGCCGCGCTGGCGGAATACGAACGCTCGCAACTGCGCGACCCAAACCGCTTCAGAAGTCTTTACGGAGCGGGACAGGCGGCCGCCCAGTCCGGCGATCGCGACCGGTCGCGCTACTATTTTACAAAGTTGATCGACATGGCCGGCGCCGGTGAAGTCCGCCCGGAGATCGAGGCTGCGCGCCGCTTTGTCGCCAGCAACTAAGGCCAAACGCCTGTTCGCTCCGGGATGTCCGGCACCCAAGCGCCGGTCACGCAGCTTTCCTGAAGTCTCCCATCTGTGCCGCGAGAGCGCGTTTGAAAGCGGACCGCGCGGTACAGCGCTCGACGTACGCCGCCAGACGCTTGTCACTGGCGACGATTTCGGTGTTCTCAAGGATGCGCAGCACCGTCGTCATCATCAGATCGCCGGCGGTAAATCGCTCGCCGTCAAGAAAGGGTTTGTCACCCAGCGACTTCGAGAGCGCGGACAGGCGCTTCTGCACGAACTCCACGGCACTTGGGCGTCGCAGTTTCGCCCATTCCTCCTTGGCGTAAAAGAGGTCGATCACCGCGACATTCATCACGAACGGCTCGATCGAATTGAGCGCCGCTATCAGCCATTGCGTTGCGCGTGCGCGCCCGCCGGCGCCTTTTGGCAGGAGGGTCTCGCTGCGCTCGCCAAGATGCAGCACGATCGCTCCTGACTCGAAGAGCACCAGGCCGTCCTCCTCGAAGATTGGCACCTGACCAAAGGGTTGCATGGCACGGTAATCCGCTTTGTCCTGATCGCCCTGCTCAAGCAGGCGGGTCCTGTATGGCTGGCCGGCTTCCTCCAGCGCCCAGCGAACGCGCAGATCGCGCACTTGGCCGCGGGCAAAGTCGGGGACCCATTTGAACGCCGATATCGTGATCATCTTGCGAGCTCCTCGATGGAACCATGTATTTTACGGTCAACGATGCCCTCTGCTGAGAAGTGGCGCACGAGCTTATCGAGCGCGCCCGCCCAGCCACTCTCGTGGCTTGCTCGCGAAGCATCCGTCTTGAGGCGCGCATGGGTGAAGGTGATCTCGGTCCCGGAATCGATGCGTTTGAGGTCAATCTCGATGCGGGAGACCTCGCCGGCCTCGTCGGGCTCGCCGCCACTGGTCCATTGCCAGCTCATCACCAGGCGTTTTGGCTCGACGACATCGAGATACTCGCCGGTACTCTCATGTTCGGTACCATCGAGCAGGCGGAAGCGCACCCGGAATCGACCCCCGCTGCGCACATCCGTCTCGGCAAGGAGTACCGGACCGGCATCCGGCCCCCACCATTGCGCGATGCCCTGCGGCGTGGTCAGCGCCTCGAAAACGATCGATGGCCGGGCACAGATTCGCCGCACCAGCGTAAGACTGTTCATCGTCCTTTCTTCCTCGCGTCGGCTTCCTTGGTTTCGGCATATGCGGCGAGCCGATCCAGACTCTTAGACCAGAAGCGCTCGTAGCGCCGGAGCCAGTCCAGCGCTTCCCGCATGGGTTCCGGCCTCAGCCGCACCGTGACGATACGACCCGCCTTCGACCGCGTGATGAGACCGGCATCGTCGAGAACATCCAAATGCTTCATCACCGCAGGCAGCTTGATCGCAAAGGGCTTGGCGAGCTCGGACACGGACGCGCTCTGTTCGCGTTCAAGGCGCGCCAGAATCGCCCGGCGCGTCCGATCCACCAGCGCCGCGAATGTACGGTCGAGCTGCCTTTCGTTATAGTACACCATATGGTGTACTATGCTGATTGCGACGCGTTGTGTCAACCCCGGAATTGTCGCCGCAATTGAATTTGTCCTTTAGTCCAATTGGCTGCAGCCACCCATGATAATAAATTGCTGCTCTAATGCTAGCCAATCGCCAGCTCGCGGCCCGTTTAGCAAAGCAATACTGGCCGCAGGTATTCGCACTGATTGGTGCCATCCTGTTTCTTGCTCCCGCTTTGCATGCGGAAGAAAGGTGTCCGGCCGAAGTCAAGCTTTTGCTGTCCCCGACGACAACCCAAACTGCTGTTGCAGCCCTCAGATTTGGGCATGAAACCTCAGGGCGCGTTTACCTGTTCGACACTGCGGCGCTTGAACTACTGAAGCAGGGCGTAATCATACGAGTCCGGCAAGGCGCGAAGAACGACCTCACGGTGAAAGTGCGCCTGCCCGAAGACAGCCAGCAAACAGACCGTTCTCGATTCGACGGGCGATTTCCGTGCGAGATCGATCGCACGCGCGCAGGAGCAAACATTTCCTATGCAGTCGCGCGCAAATACAAGATGATGAAGGCCCCTGAAATCGGCGACGACGTCCGCATCCTCCTGAGCGCTTCGCAAATCCAACTGTTACATGCAGCACAGGTCTCGATTGATTGGGCGCGCGTAATGCGAATCGCCAGCATAAATTTAACCAAGTGGGAAACCGCGGCTCAATCGCCTACGGGAAAACTTGCGTTGGAGGTGTGGGTCAGTCCTCCCGATCCGGCTGTGGCTTGCGCAGCGTATTGGATTTTTTTTGCTCGAAGCGAGTCTCCGTATCCTCTTCTGTAAAGTAGCTCTGAATCGCGTGCGGCTGGTCAGGTGGCGTACCGGAGATATCGTCGCGCGTCGGCTCAATATCGGTGCTCAAATCCAATAGGGACGATCTGATCGATCCGATCGTGTCGCGGATACGTTCGAGTCGCGGCTCGATCAAATCCTTAAGGTCACCGCTTTCGCGCTCCTGATCGAAGGTTAGGGCCTTCCTGTTGAGTTGCCGCAATTCCTCCTCGAGTCTCTTGAGCTTGTTGGCTACGACATCGAGCGGCAGGACGATGGCCATATCTACATCGCCGGCGAGTGAAGCGCGCATGTAAAAAGCGTATATGGTCTCGGCCGCGGGGGCAAATGGCCATGCCGGGGCAGCGACAACGCCCGATACCAGAGTTGCCGAGTCGAGGTGGTAGGCTAAGCTCCCGGCACGACAATTGGGTGCCGATCGCAACTACGTGTATGTCTGCGTGGCTACAAATACTTGGAAGCGGTCTACCTTAAGTTCATTCTGACGAGAGGACACAAATCCCGAAGAGGTGTTGAGCGCAATGCTTTGGACTTTCGGCCTGTCATTTGTTTTCGGCCTCCTGGCGTCCCTACTTGGAGTTTGGGCGCTGTACCGATTTTGGCTGTACAGGCGTTGGGTCACACCGACGACCATCGTCAATGCGTGAATTGGGACGTCACACAGTGATTCGACGATTTCACCGGGGATTAGGCATAGGGCTCGGCCTGCTCTATGTGTTTTGGATAACACACCAAGGCCAGGGGCTGCCTTCCGTCGGGATACCGGCAGCGGTGGGCTACTCGGGTAAAGCTGGCACAGGAATTTTGGTGGGGTACGGCTTGCCGCTGGCGGCCATCGTTTGCTTTATCTGGCCGGAGCGGCTGATGTGGTGGTTCTCGCCGCGCACGCCCCCGGATTACGATTATCTTTTCACCGAGGGGGCGTGGTACATCTTGGGGTATGCGTTGCTGATCATCGGGATCGGTGTTTTGTTGCTTTTCAGATAGCTGATTGATGAGAGCACTCGTACAGGAGTAGCCAGACATGCCGACTACCATTTCAGTCAGTAGGGACAGTGGTTATGCGGATCGTCGTCGGGATTACCGAGTTCTTTTAGACGGCGCCGAGATTGGGCAGATCGGCAATGGCGGGCAGAAGTCATTCGACATTGCCTCGGGACGGCATCAACTGATGCTCAAAATCGATTGGTGTCGGTCCAATTTTGTTGTCTTCGATCTGGCTGAGGGGCAGAGCGCAGAGTTCAAGGGTGGCTCTAGTTTGAGAGGGTGGCGGCAGGCGTTGTTGCTTTACTACGCCACTTTTGGGTTTCGGAATTACCTGTGGCTGCACGCGATATAAGAATTGGTGGGGCACTGGTGGTACTGCTCATTCTGATCGGCGTGTGGGTCGCATTGCGGCAGCACGCGCGTCCGTTCGCAGGCGCGTCGATGGCTGCAGCGTAGTCCGGCGCTGCCTGCGCTCAAATGGCCGAGGTTCGTACGCCATCGTAGGCAAGCATTTTTCGCGTGAGTTGGGGGTTCCAAAAGCTCTTCGACAAAATCGAACATCTCACGTTTTCCTCGCGAAATACGCCAGGATCATTCCCCATTGAAGGGACGCGCCCGCGTGCATAATCACACCATGAGCACACAGTCCCAGCCGGTTGAGTCGAGCGCGTTCGCGCGTTGGGCCGAGAAGGTCGCGCGCGCGTGACCATGCTGGCTGCACTGGTCGAGGTATCGCAACAGGTCGCGGCCACATCGGGTCGCCTGGCGAAGGTGCGCGCGCTGTCCTCGCTCCTGAAGTCCCTTGAACCGGAGGAAATTGACAGCGCCGTGCTTTACTTGTCGGGTGAAATCCCGCAAGGAAAAATTGGTGTCGGCTACGCCACCGTGCGCGCCGCCGCGGCGCAATCCGCGGTCGACTCCAGTCGCTTGACTCTCGCGCAAGTCGATGGTGCACTCAGCGAGTTGGCGGAGATTCGCGGCTCTGGCTCAAGCGCCCGCCGCCACGAGGCGCTGCGGGCACTGTTCGCGCGCGCCACCGCGCCGGAGCAAGAATTTTTGCTGCGACTCCTGATCGGCGAGCTGCGCCAAGGAGCTTTGGGCGGCATCATGCTCGATGCCATCGCGGCCGCGGCCGAGCTACCGGTGAGTGAAGTGCGACGCGCAGCGATGTACGCAGCTAGTCTTGGCACCCTGGCGGTGAGCGCGTTGCGCGGAGGGAAAGCGGCACTTGAGCGGTTTCGGCTCGAGATTTTCTCACCCGTATCCCCCATGCTGGCGCAAGTCGCCGTGGATGTGGACGAGGCGCTGGAATTGATCGGCGGCGAAGCGGCGTTCGAATGGAAGATGGATGGTGCCCGCATACAAGTGCACAAGCTAGACAACCAAGTGCGCATCTACACCCGCAGCTTGAACGAGATTTCGGCTGCCGTTCCTGAGATCATGGAACTGGCGCGCGGTTTTGCCGAAACCCGCTTCGTGCTCGACGGCGAGGCCATCGCCTTCGATGCGGGGGGCCGTCCGCACCCCTTTCAAATCACCATGCGCCGCTTTGGCCGCAAGCTCAACGTTGAAGTCTCGCGATCGCAGCTGCCCATTCAGGCGTTCTTCTTCGATTGCCTACGCTTGGGCGACACGACTCTCGCTGACCTGCCGACGCGGGAGCGACACGCAGCTTTGGTGCGCATCGTGCCCGGAGCGCAGCTGATGCCAAGGCTCGTCACGGCTTCTGCTGATGATGCCCGTGCCTTTTATGAATCCGCCCTCGCTGCCGGGCACGAGGGAGTCATGGCAAAATCGCCCGAGGCGCCGTACGAGGCCGGCAATCGTGGTGCCAGTTGGTTGAAAATCAAGCGCGTGCACACCTTGGATCTGGTGGTGCTGGCGGCTGAATGGGGTCATGGCCGTCGCACCGGGAAGTTGTCGAACCTACATCTGGGTGCACTCGATTCCAGCACGGGAGAATACGTCATGCTTGGCAAGACATTCAAAGGTCTCAGCGATGCGACGCTGGAATGGCAGACACGAGAGTTTCTGGCTCGCGAAACGCGCCGGGATGCCGGCACCGTGTATCTGCGTCCCGAGCTGGTCGTGGAGATCGCTTTCAGCGATTTGCAGGCGAGCATTCGTTATCCGGGCGGTTTAGCGCTGCGGCTCGCGCGCGTAAAGCGCTATCGGCCGGACAAGCGCGCCGCAGAAGCCGATACCATGGCGTCGGTGCGGCAAGTCTATGCCGCCCAGGCAGGCAACGCGAAACCGCCCGAGAGGTAGTCTTTGAAAGTTTTACTTGCTGCAACCCTGGTTCTAAGCTCCCTTTTATCGACTTCTCTTGCTCAAGCGTCTCCAGACCGTCGGCAATGACGACAACGGTCGTGACGCGCCAGCGGGACATAAGACCACTGGGTCAGAGCCGTACTCCGAGCAGAAGTATAGACAGAGTAGAATAGGGATATCTTTACGATCAAATAGCGACCGCTCTCCAAATGGAGGTCCACACAAAATGCACCGCATTCGCCGGTTTACTCGTAGGGACATGCTGAAGGCGACTGGTGTGACCGCCGCTCTCAGCGTCCTGCCGATCACAGCAAGCATTGTCAATGCAGCCGACAGGATGAAGATCGGCATCATCGGCTCCGGGCATGTGGGAAGCGCACTTGGCGGAGTTTGGGCCAAGGCTGGAAATGAGGTGATGTTCTCCTCCCGCAATCTCGACAACGACAAGAAGCTCGCTGCCGAGGTCGGAGCCAATGCGCACGCGGGTACGCCTCAGGAGGCTGCTGCGTTCGGGCAGGTGATCCTGCTGGCGGTTCCTTACAGCGCTTTTCCCGAGCTCACAAATAGCCTCAGCGATTCACTCAAAGGAAAAGTCGTCATCAATGCGAGCAATCCTTTCCCGCAACGCGACGGTGAGATCGCCAATCAAGCGCGCGAAGAAGGGGCCGGACTCTTTGACGCGCACCTGATGCCAGGCGCGCTCGTCGTTCGGGCATTCAATGCCGTACCCGCAGCACGCATGGCCAGCGCACACGAAGATCCGGGGAAGATCGGCATGCCCATCGCGGGTGACAAGAAGGCCATAGAAATCGCTTCGCGGCTCGTCCGAGAGGCAGGGTTCGAACCTGTCGTCGTCGGCGGGCTCGACATGGGCAAATATTTAATGCCAGGAACGCCGCTGGCGGGCGAGCACACGCCCGACGAAGTACGCAGCATCGCGGCAACACTGAAGCCCTGAAGCCGATCCGGCTTTTACGCATGGTGACTCGCTCACCTGGTGGACTGCGTGACAGTCGTAGGCCAAGAAAATGCCGCCGGAAGCAGACATTCGTGCGCGTTCATCGGCGATTCACTGCCTCATTCCTCTCATCACGCCGCGCTTTCTGACTTGAGTTCAGGTGCAGATGTGCGAGTCCAGCCCGGCGGCACAACATTGCCTTTATTGATCGCCAAAACGAGCAAAACGATGCCGGCAGCAAGGCAAAGGCCTAGCGCAACCACCGATGCCTCGGCGCCAAATGTTCCGCCGGTCAGCCAATCCGGCCCGACCATCCTTGAACTCAGAAGGCCTTTGATTTCCCCTCCCGAAACCGTCACCGAGAAGATTCCCCCTTGCGTGAAGTTCCAGGCAATGTGAGTGCCGATGCAAAGCCACAAGCGCCGTGTGAGCATGTAGGCCGCAGCCAGCAGAATTCCCGCCTCAATACTAATGGCCGCAGCATCCAAGGGTGTGGCTCCCTTGTTGAAGAAATGTAGCCCTCCAAAGATGGCAGCGGAGATAGCAAGCGCTAGCCAACTCCCCAACCATTGCTCCAGAATCCGGAAAAGAATCCCGCGAATCAGGATTTCTTCAAGAACGCCAGCGAGGATGCACGCAGGCAGAAACGCGAGCATGCTCTGCCAACCGTTGTTTCCCGTAACGTGATAGACGCCTAGCGCGGCAAGTATTCCTATTGTCACTGTAAATAGCAGCGCACCTAACGCTAAACCTGCTCCAAATTCCTGCACCGCGCGCCGGCCAGATAGTTCGGTGACAGCCCGTTTCTCCATCGTTCGTACGTAAGCCGAATAGCCTGCCAGGGCGACCGCCGCCAGCAGCAGCGCCCCCACGCGTCTCAAAGGCTTATCCGTTACGAAGAGATTGAAAGGTGCACTGACAATGGCAAAGGGAATCGCAACAAACAGAAACGCCACGAGTATCTGGACGAGCGGAACCGGCAGTACCCGATTCCAGAGTGTCGGCGCCGGACTACGAACGTCGGATTCGCTATTCATTTAGCTCTCAGCAAGTGCAATGTTTTGAGAGTAGCGCCCGAATGACGGAGCCGTTCCCTTACCCTGAGCGGTAGCGATCATGCGCCTTGCGGCTGCGAACAGGCAAATGTTAAGCCCCTCCGACGCAGCTTTTGCCGCGCGAATTTACGCGATGCCTCGTCAGCGTTCCGCCGGTATTCAACAAAAAGGCGCTCAACTGCTGGTGACACTCGAATTTTTTGAATGCCGAAAGCCGACGGCCACAGACGATGGCTCCGGATCGATGGCGGAAGTAGCCCGCCGTTCCGGGAGCACAAAGTCAAGATCGAAGTCACGCCAAAGGACAATGATCAGCGCCTCTGGCAGAGCGACGTGCCATGATGCAATCCGTCTAGTAATCCGTCGCGCGTTTGGTGACGGCAAAGTATCTATTCCTGAATCTTCGACAATAATGAAACAGCTTGTTCTTTCTGGGTTTATTGCAACCGTGCTCGCCGGTTGCATCGGAATGGTGCCAGGACACCTCTATCCAGTGCAGGGATCACTTGCCGCGCAGACACCTGTACCAATCTACAAGGTCACTCTCAGTGGTGTCTTGGAATCCGGCACCATGAGCGCAACGCTCCAGGACGGTGAAGTTTGCAAAGGTAGCTGGGCACCGGTGCACCAGAATGATCCATCCGCGGGAACCATGTCGGTCGAGTGGGATAGCGTTTATGGCGCAGGGTTTTTCGTGGCCAACGTGTTGGGGAATCGCGTTTTCGCTCGCGCGACGCTCACGGGAACAAGGGGCACGACCCTGAATGTCGAGTTCTATGACCCCACACCCGGGCAGATTACGAATGTCAAAGGCATTGCCAAGGATAACAAGGGCAACCTCTTCAAACTGACCTTCTGACCCGCGACGCACGGCTTCGGTGTTATAGAGCCCATTGCGTGAGCCTCATCACGCGCGAAAGGTGACTTCCGGCTGATGATGAGGTTACGAAATCTCCAACACCAGGATTCTCGGAGAACAGGATGCTCAGTCGCTTTCGAGTATCAATCGCAGCTCTTACCCTCGCCACCTCAAGCGCTTGCGGACTAGGCGGCTGCAGTGTTACTGGCATTGGCGCGAGCGAACGCGCCCACAGCGAGGAAGCTGCCCTGCGTAAGCTCCTCCACCCCGACGATTCGTTTGATTCAATATACGAGACGTTGACCAAGCGCGGCTATCAGTGCGCGGACCAGGTGCCACTCGGCGCCGATCAGAAACCACTAGGCGGGGCCCGAGTTGTTGTATGCAGCAAGCACATGGATTTGAAACTCTTCTGCTCCTGGTCGGTACATGTCGAAAAAGTTAAGACCGACAAGGTTGACCAATTTGATATTTGGAGTCTTCAGGCATGCAATTGACCAGCATGCTTCTAACCCTTTGCGTATTCCTCATAACGCGTGCAAAGTGAATTCCGCCCGATGATGGCTGGCCTCCCGAAATTCAGCTCTTAGACCTTCGGCTCGACGAGGTCCCACAAGTTACCGTAGAGATCCTTAAACACCGCCACCGTTCCGTAGGTCTCCTCTTTCGGCTCTCGCACAAACACAACGCCCTTGGCTTTATACGAACGATAGTCGCTCCAGAAATCGTCCGTGTGCAGAAACAGGAACACCCGACCGCCCGTCTGATGACCAATCCGAGATACTTGCTCCTCGGTGACGGCGCGCGCCAATAGCAGCCGGGTCGAGTTTTCACCCCGCGGAGCGACCACGACCCAGCGCTTTTTTTGTTCAGGGACATACGAGTCTTCAATGAGCTCGAATCCCAACGTATCCACGTAAAACCGGATCGCTTCGTCGTAATCGCGAACCACCACAGCGATTTGGCCGATCCACTGATTCATAGGTACTGCCGTTTTTCCAATTTCCAACGGTTTATGCTATCTGATCTTAAGCGCAGCAACACAGAGCCGAGCCGAACATGCATAACCACCTCGAACTGCATACAAAGCAAACTCCTTCGGCGCCTTACATTTTGCTTCATGGCGCGGCCTGAAGGCCTCCCGGATACGCCGAAACCTAGAACGAGACTCGAGCCGGGTCTACAGTTAAGCGCGCACTAATTTACGTTTCGTCAGCTGCGTTGAGGAACCAAAACCCAGATTGGAGTTTCAACCCATGAAAGTAATTGCAGCGACTCTTCTCATTCTTTCTTCTCTACTCATCATCCATTTCGCGCTAGGTGCGCCGGGTGCCGACCGGCCCGTCGGTGTTAATGCGGAAAATTGGATCCCGGTCAGTGACAAAATGGGGTTCGTTGTGACGACCCGCCGCATATTTCCAATGCCGATGCCCGACCGGCAGTCGCTCCTGCTTGCGGCTCCGGCCGAAGGCTATTTTATGGTTCGTACGGGCAACGGCTGGCAGCGGATCATCATCCAAGACCCCATCAAGGGACCGGCGGCGTCGGGCTGAATGGCCTTAACTCTTGACTACCTAGCAGCACCCCGGACGACTTCGCGAAGCCGCGCTTTGACCCTTGTTGCATGTTAGGTGAGCGCGGGGTCTGCGGAGGAGTTGCTCGACGTGGCTTTGCGGCGAAGGAGGGCTGCAGAGATCAAAGTGATGAGGAGGCCCACAGGCAGAGGTTCCATAAGGGTGTAGGCCATGTTGACGAAAGGGTTCTGGTAGAGCTGCTGGGAGTGCTGGATAGCGGCGACCTGCGCGGCGGTGGTAGCGGGGTCGAGGCCGGCGGACTGCAGCTTGTGAATTTGTGCGGCGAAGTAGCCGTCCATGAAGTGGGGCATGAAGTTGAAATAGAGAATTTCCCACATGACGACGTAGCAGACGGAGCTGATGAGGGTGATGAGGATGCCGCAAGCGAAGGCGCGGCCGAAGGAGATTTGGCCCGCGAGGGTGTTGTCGCGGTAGCTGCGGATGCCGAAGTAGATGAGCAGGAACGACGCCACCATGATGGTGTAGCCGAGGAGCAGGCTGTGGCTGGAACCGATCTTGTCGGCGAGGAGCAGCGAGCAGCCCATGAGGATGGACATGATGAGGCCGGAGATGAGGCCGAAGGTGAGGACGGTTTTCTTCATGTGAGGCTCCTGGGTGTGAGTGAAGATGGAGTCACGATGCGCTGTGGCGGGACCGGACGTCGTCATCCTTTTGGATGATTTTGCAGGAGCGGAGTGGAAATCGTGCTTTTGGGTGTGGCGATCATGGCAGCAGGCCGAATTCTTTGCCGCGCCGCACGGCTTGGGTGCGGCGCGCGGCTCCGAGCTTGTCGAAAGCGCGCGAGCAGTGGGTCTTTACGGTGTTCTCGGAGACGAACAGCTGAGTTGCGATCTCCCGATTGCTTAAGCCCCGGGCAATGAGGGCGAGGATTTCGAGCTCGCGGTCAGTGATGCCGAGGCTCTGCTGCTGAGCTCTGTTCGGAGCGAAAGGCGGAGCTGGCTCGCCCCGGTCTGAAGCAGGGCCGACGACTTCTCTCACCACGACCCGCTCCCGTCTACGCGTGATGCGCAGGCCGAGCCAGATGCCAAAGGTGGCGAAGAGAATGGCGACGAGGGCGCCGTAGAGCTCGACCGAGTGTTCAATGACGACGAAGCGGTATTCGGTGTATTGGAGGATGGCGATGAGGATGCCGCCGACGAGACCGAAGATGAGGACGTGGCGCTTCATGATGGGGTTATGAAGAAGTATAACGGAGGCGGCAAGGAAGTGGTTTCGAGGCGTGATGCCCGGGCCCCTTCGGGGAGCGCGACTCGAACTGCCAGATACTTATCATCGTTCGATTGCAGCCACCGCCTCGATCTCGATCAGCCAGCCCGGCCGCATCAGCCGGGTCACGACGAGGAACGTGCTGGCCGGGGGATTCTCGAGATTAATGTAGCGATCGCGAATCGGGCGCAACTTCGGCACGGTGGCCGGATCCAGCTCGGCGACGATGTAATAATTAAGCTTGACGATATCCGCCATGGTGCCGCCGGCGGCCTCGACTGCAAGTTTGAGATTGTGAAAGACCTGCTCGACCTGCGCTTCGAAATCGCCCTCGCCGATTAGCTTGCCAGTAGCGTCGCTCGACACCTGGCCGGACAGGTACACGGTCGTCCCTTTGTTGACCTTCGCAATATGCGAATAGCCTGCGCCTCCAGGCGGAATCAGAGTTTTGGGGTTCAGGAATTCCTTCGAAGGCTTCGACATGATCTTCTCCATGATTATCTAGATGGCCACGACCGTACGCTCACCCTTATCCGCACCGACAACGCCGGGCAGCGGATCATCATCCAAGTCCCCATCAAGGGACCTGGTAGCGAGGGCTGAATTTTCGAAGAGCGATTGGCGCTTTCCCGAAAACCCATTCAGGCGTACTGTTCCAGCGGCAACCTCGCACGGAGCGCTCCCAAATGCAAAGTCCCGCGCTTGATACCCAGGAAGGGTGGGATACCGCCACCAAAGCGTACCAACGGTCTCGCCGCGACGAACTGCTGCGATCAGCGCGACGCCAAAGAATTCTATTCCGAGTGGCCGTTGGTTCATCAGGACTGATAGCCCTTGGCATACCAGTTGCAGTCTTAGCCGGCGACCGTTCAGCCGCCCGCAAGTCGAGCAAATAGTCGGAACCTTACAGCGAAATCTCCCTAAGTACACTGTCCCTCCAACCCTAATCTCCCACGCACGGAACCCGCTCATGGAATCTACGAAACGCGCACAACATCAGCCACTCCCATTTCAATTGTCCCTCCGAATCCGTCACCCCTCGATGGATCCAACCGCTATCTCAAAGGAACTTCGCATCGAACCCGAGTACGCCTTCCGAGCTGGCCAACCGCGCGCTTCGAAAAGCAGCGTGGCGCCGGCTGCGGTTCATACCGAATCCTATTGGTTGGCACCCTTAGACCCCTGGTCGTGGTTTGGCATACTGCCGTTCCAGCAACCTCCAGGCAAAGCGATTCCACAGGACATCATCGACTACGCCGTGACAAGGAATCTAACCGGGGCGATCGGCTTGTGTGCGGTACGGTTAGAGAAATCGCATGCCCCATTGCTACACACGATTCGCTCGGAGGGCGGCGAAATCAGCCTGCTCGTGACGCTCTCTCCCTCCGCCGTGGACACTTTTAGCCTCCCACTGCAGATCAGTCGGACATTCGGCGAGCTTGGCATCACGCTTGAGTTTGAAATTACCAACGATTGATCAATCGGGCCGAGACATGCTCGCGCCGTCGGCGCCGCCCGCCGACATTCGGTGGCCCCCAGACAGGCATTTGCTGCAATCCCTCGGCGGCCCCTTCTCAAAAGCCGCTACATCAATTCGGCGTATAATCGACAATAGGTTTCCGCCGGAGATCTGCCATGATTACCCGATTCATTTGCTTCCTGGCATTCAGCGCTTTCACACTGGTCGCATGTTCGACACCCCGAGTAGCCACAAATGCGCCGCTGGCGGCGTGGGCCCGCGGCTATGGCTACCAGCCGTATACCTTGAACGGCCAGTACGTGTACTGCGACTCTGCAACCGCCAAAGGCGCCAATTGCATCACCGAAGGTGCGATGGCCCAGCTAAAGGACAACCAAATGGAACCTCAGTTCTCGATGCGCGGATGGCTCAGCACGCTTGGCTCTTCTGAGATCGGCAATCCTCTTGGCCGTTGATCCGCGCCGCGGACTGGTGATCGGGATCCCTAACTTGATTGTGTCGGGCCTCGGATTACTTCGGCGGTCGCTCACCAAGCGCAACGAAGAGATCAGCGCCATTCTACGGCGGCGCGACGACGCTAACTCACGGAAGACGCGCTAGCCCAAGGCGAACACTCGCGACACGCTTCATCGATGCCAGACGAACCCGATCAAAAACGAAGAAACGGCCACACCAACTGCTAATCCTGCCAGTAAATAGCGGGCGGCACCCATTTCAATAACCGCTTCCGGGCTTGCCCTACATTTGCTGTGAGCTTTCACCAACGCATTCAGCGAAAGAAACGTAAAAAAGAAGAGGGGAAGTGATACCGCATCGCGCCAGTTAAAGACCGGCCGCCGCAAAAGCACCACCAGATTTGCAATCAAGCCGACGATAAAAAACGCTGATAGGCCATACCACAACCGCACCAGGGTGATCCGTTTCATTTAAATTCCCTCCCTGGTTCCCTTCCCGCATCACGCCCATCCTAAGGCTAATCAACAGCCGACACCGTTTCGCTACGCTTCCTGCTCCGCTCACGGACCGGCTTGGACGTCCGTGTCCCAGGAGCTCGACCCGGCGTCACGTCTCTGCAGCTTGAAGCGAGACTCGCTTGGTGCCATTCGCCACCCACTGAGTCCCTTGTTCCTTGAATCCAAACTTGTCATGAAACAATCGTGATGGTTCGTTGGGCGGAACAATATTGTACTCGCAGGTCACTAACGGGATGGCGTTGGATCTGGCGTGGTGAAACACATCTTCGTACAGGAGGGATCCCAGGCGCTGGCCTCGAGAAGCAGATGAAACGACAACACGGTCAACGTAAATAAATCGAGCGTACTTTTTTGAGAACCATTCAAAGTTGTCGTTCTTATAGGGGGACCCGTTGCACATCGCGAGAAGAAAAGCCGAAACGATGCCACCAACACTCGCCACCTTGTGATAGCAAGATATGGCGTTCAATTCTGCCAAGCGCGCCACGTCCATTGCGCTTGTATGTTGAACTTCAGCTAGATTCAATGCGCAAATGGTCTCGAAGTCGCTTGGCACAGCAGCACGAATCACTACACTCGGCATATCGAGACCCGACTACTAATTCGCCGACGTATCCGGTGTTTTAATATTTTGGCATTCTCGCACGTCATTTATTGTCGACAAATAGCACGCCCAGTGCGATGAGAAAAACGCCGGGGAGTACCCCGTGGAGATCGCCAATTCTGGCACAGGTCCAGCTGAATGCGCTAAATGTCACAGTGGCCATTAACCATTGAACAGACGACGTATCTGGCGCGTAAACATCCAGGCATTTTCGCACGTCATCACTCGTCGCTAACGTATCCGCCTTCCCAGAAATGGCCCGAATATCACCCACCGGACCTTAGAATCGAATGACGACCAAAATTTGGCATACTGGGGGCGCAATTCCGTCAGCCTGCTTGCCAAGTCAGGCCTAGGAGCGGTTTGAGTGACCCCGATCTTCAACCAAGTCATCACGGATCCTGCGGCGTGGGAAAGCGCGAAGGTCGGGGGACGCGATGGGCTGGTCCGGCGATTGACCTCGGCGGAGGTCGAAGCAATCGACGCGCTGGCTGCGAGTCTGAATCACAAGGCGGTGCACGAGATCAGCCGATCTGATTTCGCCGACCCGGTGGTCGATGCCTTGATGGCCGAAGTCAGGCAACAGGTCATGCAGGGCCGCGGCGCCATTTTGCTGTCCGGCGTCGACCCCGATCGGCACACGCCCTCGCGATTCGAGCGCCTTTACTGGGGGCTCGGCACTCATATGGGCAATGGCACCATTCAAGGACCTCTCGGCGATTGGGTGGCGCGGGTCGAGAAAAGCGAGCGCAATCCGACCGGCCGCGGCACTCTCATGGACGTGGAGCTGCGACCCCATACCGACATGCACGAAGTCATGTCTTTGGCCTGTGTAAGTCGGGCCGCGGAAGGCGGCGCGAACACTCTGGTCAGCAGCCTCGCCGTACACAACGCCATCCGCGCAACGCATCCGGAATTCCTTGCCTCACTCTATGAGGGATTCTGGGCGGGAATCAACGAAAGTATCGGCGGCGGTAAACCGCTCAGTGATCACAAGGTCCCGATATTCTGCTGCGTCGAGGGCAAAGTCAGCTGTTATTACAACAAGTTCTTTATGCATGCGGCGGCGAAGCGGCTCGGCATGGAATTGCCGCCGGATCTGGTCGCGGCCATGAACTGGTTCGACGTGCAGGCCACGCGCGCGGATCTCGGCGCCACCTTCATGCTGCAGCCCGGAGAGATGCTGTTCTGGCATAATTGGACTTGTCTGCACGCGCGCACGGCGTTCCGCGATTCGCCGGGCGCCAAACGATTGCTCCTGCGGCTGTGGCTGAACGTGCCCGATGGCCGGCCGGTGCATCCGGAGATTGCCGAACGCGCACGCCGCATGGACGAAGATCATTTTGCGCGCGCCGGTTGAAGCGCGGGACTGGACCGTCGCCTCGGTCTACTCGCTCGGCTTCCTCACGCTGATATCGTCGTTCAATTACTTCGATCGCTCGCTGCTCGGATTGGTGCTGCCGCTCATCAAGGCGGAAATGCAAGTGAGCGATACCATTCTCGGTCTGGTATCGGGGCTCGCATTCGTGCTCTTTTATTCCCTGCTCGGCATCCCCATTGCCAGGGCCGCGGATCGCTGGAGCCGGCGCAACATCGTCGCCATCGGATTCCTGTTCTGGAGCGCCATGACCGCGCTCACCGGATTCGTCGCCAATATCTGGCAATTGGCGATCACCCGCTTCTTGATGGGGGCGGGTGAGGCCTGCGGGTTGGCCCCGTCTAATTCGATGATCGCCGACCTGTTCCGGCCGGCGCGCCGACCCTTGGCGCTGGCGCTATTCGGGACGGCCTTCGCCATCTCGTCGATCATCTATTTTCCGATCGCCGGATGGATCACCGAGGCCTATGGGTGGCGCGCGGCCTTCGTCGCGGCAGGAGTTCCCGGCGCGCTCCTCGCGATCTTGTTTTTCGTGACTGTCAAGGAGCCCGGGCGCGGCGCCTCCGAAGCGCAAAAAGTTGATACCGCGAATGTCGCGTTTCTCGCGACGCTGCGTTTCATGGGCGGCGCCCGTACGTACCTGCTGCTGCTCGCCGGCGTTACGTTCATGGGCGCCGACGTTTATGCCGCGGGCGCGTGGAACTCGACCCTGCTGGTGAGGGTGCACGGTCTTAAGATTCATGAGATCGCCGCGATCATCGGACCGGTTCGCGGCGTCCTGGTCGCGGTGGGGGTGATGCTCGGCGGCATCCTCACCGATCGGCTGGGTCGCAACAATCCGCGCTGGCGGCTGTACGTTCCCGGACTTGCCTGCCTCGGGGTCGTACCCGCGGACTTGGCATTCCTGCTCGGCGATTCACGGATCGTGTGGATGACCGGCTTTGCAGCCTCGAGCCTCCTCATGCTCCTGCATCAGGGTCCGATCTACGCCGCCGTGATGAACGTGGCCAGGGTGCGCATGCGCGCAACGGCCACGGCCATGCTGCTGCTGTGCTCGAGCCTGCTCGCGCAATTCATCGGACCCCTGCTGGTCGGCTGGCTCAATGACCGGCTCGCCCCATGGTATGGGCCGTTCGCCATTCGCTACTCGATGCTGGTCCTCACCGTCTGCGTCGCCGCCGCAGCGCTGTGCTTCTTGTTTGCCGCACGAACGCTGGAG
>Ga0210394_10003745_pt1 | contig 18576 bp, 19 predicted proteins | sample IncBWC12MmetaG_FD_160121 | JGI IMG/M metagenome (GOLD analysis project Ga0210394, IMG submission 160121) | Forest soil microbial communities from Barre Woods Harvard Forest LTER site, Petersham, Massachusetts, United States - Inc-BW-C-12-M | ecosystem: Environmental > Terrestrial > Soil >... | reverse complement strand
TCAAGAAGCTGCTGGCGTTGCGGCTCACCTCACCGTCTTCCAGCGCACGCCCAATTTGGCTTTGCCGATGCGACAGAGGAAGCTGGACGACGATGCGATCCGCCGCATGAAGGTGGACTATCCGAGCGCTTATCAAAAACGCAGGACCACCTTTGGAGGGTTCGACTACGAATCCCTGGAGAAATCCGCGTCCGAGGTTTCCGACGAGGAGCGGCGAGCCACGTTCGAACGGATCTGGGAGATTGGTGGCCTTGCGCCCTGGGTTGGTTCGTTCAACGACCTCCTCGTAAACGAACAATCGAACCGTGCTGCTTACGGCTTCTGGCGCGACAAAACGCGGGCGCGGATCAAAGATCCCGCTCTTGCCGAGATCCTCGCACCGACGGAGCCGATTCACCCCTACGGCACTAAGCGGCCGTCCCTCGAACAGAATTTTTTCGATATCTTCAATCAGTCCAACGTAAGCCTTGTCGATCTCCGCAAAACCCCCATCGAAAGAGTAACGCGCAGCGGAATCAAGACAACGACTGGCGAGCATGATCTGGATATTCTCGTCTTGGCCACCGGCTTCGACGCCGTGACTGGTGGGCTCACCAGTATTGATATCCGTGGTACGGCAGGCGAGACGCTGAAGGAGAAGTGGGCGAAGGGCGTTCGAGCTCATCTTGGAATGGCCGTAGCGGGCTTTCCGAATCTTCTTTTTGTCTACGGTCCGCAAAGCCCGAACGCTTTTGCCAACGGGCCGACTTGCGCAGAACTTCAGGGCGACTGGATCGCCGGGCTGCTGGACCACGTTCGACAACGCGATTGGAAGCGGTTCGAGGCAACGGCTGCGGCGGAGGAAGAGTGGCGAGCGCAGGTGCACGCGCTTGCGGACGCGACTCTCTTCCCGCAGGCCGACTCCTGGTATCTCGGCGCAAACATTCCCGGTAAGCCGCGCGAGATGCTGTCCTTCACCGGTGGTCTCTCGACATACATCGCAAAATGCAACGAAAGCGCCGAGCGAGGGTACGAGGGATTCGCGATCGGCTGAGTTGCTTTCGACCGCTTCGCATACCGGCTCAAACCACCCGCAAGAGGGAATCTCAATGACCCAGCATAATCACCAGACCGCGCCGACGCAGTTCGCCGAAGCTAACGGCATCCGCTTTGCCTATCGCCGATTTGGTAACCCCGCCGGCGTGCCGCTCGTCTTCAACCAGCACTTCACCGGCACAATGGACCATTGGGATCCGGCAGTGACCGACGGTTTCGCCAAGGATCGCGAAGTCATCCTGTTCAACAATGCTGGTGTGTCTGGCTCTTCTGGAGAGGTGCCCACCAGGATCGAGAAGATGGGCGCCGACGCGGTAACGTTCATCAAGGCTCTCGGACTGACGAAATTCGACGTGCTCGGCTTTTCGATCGGTGGCTTTGTCGCGCAGGAAATCGCCCTGCAGGCGCCCGATCTTGTGAGGCGATTGGTCTTGGTCGGCACCGGCCCGCGCGGTGGCGAGGGCATGGCCACGCTCACGCCGGAGGCGCAGCAAATCTTCGGCGCCACCTATGACGAACCCGATCATCTCTGGCTTCGCGTGCATTTCACGAAGTCCGAGAAGAGCCAGGCTGCGGGCCGCGAGTTCCTCAAGCGCTTCCGGTTACGCTCCGAGAATCGCGATCCCGAAGTCGACGAGAAAGTCGCGCCTGCCCAGATCGAAGCGATCGGCAAATGGGGCGTGCCGCGCGATAAGCCTTTTGAATATCTGAAGTCGATCCGTCAGCCGGCGTTGGTCGTGAACGGCGGCAAGGACGTGATCATCTACTCTATGAACTCATTCATCCTGCAGCAGCACCTGCCTAACGCCCAGCTTATCCTCTATCCGGACGCCAATCATGGTTCGCAGTACCAATATCCCAAGCGGTTCGTCCAGCAAGTTTCCCTATTTTTGTCCGAGGCAGAAGCGCAATGAAACTCTACCAGTCCGCCTCCTCACCGAACTCGCGACGCGTGCGCATATTCCTAGCCGAAAAGGGGCTCTCGATTCCCCTCGTCACAGTTGATCTCGGTAAAGGCGAGCAACATTTCGACGCCTACCGAGCGATCAACCCGCGCCGCGTCGTACCCACCTTGGTGCTGGAAGATGGCACCGCCATCGGCGAGGTGCCGGCGATCTGTCGGTACATTGAAGAAACCAATCCGACGCCGGCCTTGCTCGGCGATACGCCGAAGGAAAAAGCTCAGGTGGCGATGTGGGAACGCCGCGCCGAACTGGAAGGTTTTGCCGCGGTCATGGAAGCCATCCGCAATTCCGCCCCCGGTCTCAAAGGCCGCGCGATCGCCGGGCCTCATGATTACGAGCAGATTCTCGAGCTAGCAGAGCGCAGCAAGCTCAGGGTGAAGAATTTCTTCGCCGATTTCGACGATCGGCTGGGCGCAGCACCTTTCGTGGCAGGCGATCGCTTCTCCGTCGCTGACATCACGACCCTGGTGACAGTGGATTTCGCCGCCAAGGCGATCAACGTCTCTGTTCCGGAAGAACACCGTTCGCTGAAGCGTTGGTACGACGTTACTTCAAACCGATCCAGCGTAGCGGCATAGCTTGCTTCGATCCCTAACAAGGCGTCGTCAGGAGAATGAAATGAGTAAGTCAGTGGAATCTAGGAACAAGGCGCTCGTTCTCGAGGCGTTTGACACCCCAATGTTCGGCGACCGCTTCGCCGATTGATCGTGGAAAATAAGTGACGCAGTTTTGCAGGCAGGACCGTTCCAAATGTCAGTTCCAGTGAAAATCGTCGTCGTCTATCACAGCGGATATGGTCACACCGTGAAGATCGCTGAGGCCGTCGCGCGTGGTGCAGCCACCGTCAATGGCGCGAGCGTGGAGCTCGTCACTGCAGAACAGGCTCCAGGCCGATGGGAGCTGCTCGATGGTGCAGACGCCATCATCATGGGAGCGCCCACTTACATGGGCAGCCTATCTGCACCGTTCAAAGCGTTCATGGATGCGACCTCGCATCTTCAATATGCCGAGAAGCGTTGGGAGGGCAAAGTCGCTGCAGGCTTCACCAATGGCGCATCTCGCGGCGGCGACAAGCAGAACTCGCTGGTCCAGCTCATGACATTTGCGGCCCAGCATCAGATGCATTGGGTCAATCTCGGGATGAATTATGGGAATAATCGCTCCTACACCAACGACGACATCCTCAACCGCGACAGCTACACGCTCGGGATGGCTGGCCAGGCCGACATGGATCAAAGCGGCAATGTCGCTCCGCCGTCGTCCGATCTTCGGACCGCCGAGTTCCTTGGCCGCCGAGTGGCCGAGGTCGCGCAGGAACTGACAGCCGGCCGGGTGACGCTCGGTCGGCCATCCAACCGCGGCGTTTCGGGTGGCGCCGACAATCAGGATCCGGAAGGCCGGGGCGTCACAGCACCCAAACGCAATCAACGCGCCGCCGGACTGGCCACGGCCTGAGGCTTCGCACACCGCTTCCAATTCAGAGGAGACACATCATGACTAACAAGTCGATAAAGATTCCAGGGCCCGATCATCCTATTTCGATCGAACCGAACCGGTCTCGCGTCGTAGTCAAAGTCGACGGAAAAGTTATCGCTGACACAAGCGATGCGCTGACACTTCGCGAGGCGTCCTATCCACCCGTTCAGTATATTCCCCGTCGGGATGTCGATATGGCCGCGCTCACGCGCAGCGAACACACAACGTACTGCCCCTATAAGGGCGACGCTTCCTACTACAGTATTCCGGTGGGCGGTGATCGTTCGCGCAATGCGGTGTGGACTTACGAGACCCCGTTTGAAGCGATGGTGCAGATCAAGGATTACATCGCTTTTTACCCCGACCGTGTCGACGAGATCAGCGAACCGACGACTGCATCGATAAGGCCATAAGTTCCGCGGCGGAGAGATTCGCCGGCGGTGGCAGCGACAAAATATCGAAGATTCCGAAGGCCGGGCCATGCCTATCGGGTATGCCATCAAACATACAAAGTCTTGGTACCGGCCGCCGCTAAACCCTAGATGCCCGGTAGAAATGCTTGACTCCAGCTTTCGCGGCAAAAGTTGCCGCGAGTCCTGGCTGCTCTTTTGCATACCTTGGAGGACTGAACCATGAGTGCTCCCGTTGTCTTGATTACTGGCGCCCTGACCGGTATCGGCCGAGCGACCGCGCTGGCTTTTGCGAAGGATGGGGCCCGGTTGGTCGTTTCGGGTCGAAGGGAGACGGAGGGGAGGGCGTTGGAAGCAGAGTTGCGGAAGTTGGGTGCCGAGGCCGAATTCGTCATGGCGGATGTCCGCCACGAGAACGATGTTCGTAGTCTCGTCGATAGAGCAGTCGCCCGGTTCGGTCGGCTCGATGTAGCCGTCAACAACGCCGGTACCGAGGGCAAGACAGGTCCGGTAACAGATGTCTCCGCGGAAACCTACAGCGCCACGTTCGACACCAACGTGCTTGGGACCCTGCTGAGCTTGAAGCACGAACTGCGGATCATGCAAGCGCAGGGCAGCGGAAACATTGTCAACATTTCCTCGACGATGGGTGAGCGCGGCGCTGCTAACCTCTCGCTTTATACGGGGAGCAAGCACGCGGTCGAAGGCATCACGAAGTCTGCCGCGCTGGAAGGCGCTGCTCACGGCGTGCGGGTCAATGCGGTAGCGCCGGGGCCCACCGAGACGGGAATGCTCGATCGTTTGACCGGTACCCCCGACAAGAAGGCGGCATTCTATGCGGCCGTTCCGCTCAAGCGCGGCGCGTCGCCTTCCGAAATTGCGGATGTGGTTGTTTTCGTGGCTTCGGGGAAGGCAGCCTACATCACCGGCCAGATCATCCGGGTCAACGGCGGCAAGACGGCAAGCTGATCGCGCTCGGCAGTTATCGATCGAGGGAGCCATTCAATGTCGAAGCTATTTTCACCAATCCGGATCGGAGCGCTCGATCTTTCGCACCGCGTGGTTCTCGCGCCGCTCACACGGATGCGTGCGGACATGCCCGGCAATGTGCCAAGCGGCCTAATGGCGGAATATTACGGCCAGCGTGCCTCCCAGGGCGGATTGCTGATTGCAGAGGCGACCTTTATCTCGCCAACCGGAAATGGCGGCTACGCCTCGCCGGGCATCTTTACCGACGCCCAAGTGGCGGGGTGGCGGAAAATCGTAGACGCAGTGCACGCGAAAGGCGCCAAAATACTGCTCCAGCTCTGGCATGTCGGTCGCCAATCGCACGTTCAGCTCCAGCCGAACGGCCAGGCGCCGGTCGCGCCGTCCGCCATCCAGGCCGACGTTCGCGCCTTGCTCGCGAACGGTCCCGCTATAGGCTCGATGCCGCGAGCGATCGAGCTGTCGGAAATACCGGCGCTTGTCGGCGAATATCGAAAGGCAGCGGAACGAGCCAAGGAAGCCGGCTTCGACGGCGTCGAGGTGCACGGCGCCAACGGCTACCTAATCGATCAGTTTCTCCAGGACAATTCCAATCGACGAACGGATGCGTATGGCGGCTCGATCGAAAATCGCGCCCGCTTTCTTCTCGAAGTCCTCGAGGCAGTGATATCCGTGTGGGGAGCCGACCGGGTCGGCGTTCGCATCGGCCCCAGCAACAAGTTCGGCGGCATGGGTGACAGTACGCCCGACGTGACGTTCCCCTATGTGGCCCGAGCTATCGCGCGGTTCGGACTGGCCTACTTGCACATCATCGAGCCCCGCGTCACGGGCAATGTGTCGGACGACGACAAACCGCCGGTGGCGGCCGGCTTGCTTCGTCCGCTGTTCGGTGGGGCGGTGATTGCAGCCGGCGGCTTCAACGCTGCAGGCGCCAAGGCGATCCTGGCAAAGGGCGAGGCCGACCTCGTCGCTTTCGGTCGGCATTTTCTTGCAAATCCTGATCTTCCGGAAAGGCTGCGTCGCAATCTGCCGCTCAATCCTTACGACCGCTCTACGTTCTACTACGGCGCGGAGAAAGGCTATGCCGACTATCCCGCTTACAAAGCAGGCCGGCACGATGAGGCTAGCGCTTCCGGTTCGTCGACTTTGCCGGTAGACGGCGGTGCGCCTCTGATCCCGCAAATGGAGGCAAGCAAATGATATTCGACCATCGCACATACAACATCAAACCGAACCGGCTCGGAAAATTTCTCGAAACCTATGAGCGACTAGCGTTACCTCTACAGCGCAGGTATCTCGGAGAGCCCTACGGCTTCTTCGTCACGCATATCGGCCCCATGAGCCGAGTCGTGCATCTCTGGCAATATGAGAATTTGGCGGAGCGGGAGCAGCGACGCGACGCGATGGAAGCGGATCCCGAATGGCAGGCCTACCGGCGCATCGCGTTGGAAGAAGACGCGCTCGTCGACATGGAAAACCAGATTCTAAAACCCGCATCATTTTTCGTTCCGCGCTGAGCGATTGGCTATCGATCGATGCGGCGTGGTTCGCCCGCGAGCAACTATTGAAGGCGGAAGGACTGCTGTCTTGCCGATCAATAACGATCCAGAAACCGGCGGATTGCCAAAGCGCGCTGGCTTCGTCCTTGGACGACGGGCGAGCCTGGCCGTTTCGGCGGGCGTGGCCGGTCACACACTTTGGACGAGTGCGGCTCCGGCCCTCACATACCGCCTCTACGCGCAAGAATGGCATCTCACCTACACGGCAACGACAGGAATTTTCGCTCTGTATCCGGTCGCTGTAGTTGCCACGTTGATCGGTTTCGGCGGGATCTCCGACCAAATCGGTTATCGAGCGGCGATGTTATTGGGTCTCGGCGCGTCTTTGGTCGGCGCAGTGTTTTTCGCCGTCGCGCCCGACGTCCGGTGGGTTTTTGCCGGCCGTGCCTTCATGGGCATCGGAGTCGGTCTGTCGGTAGGTCCTTCGAGCGCAGCGATTCTGGAGTTCTGCAGCGATCAAAGCCCCAGGCGCGCGGCGTCACTTACGATGACGGCTCAAGCGGGAGGCTTTACTGCGGCCTTGCTCGTGGGGGGTGCACTGACGGAGTACGGTCCTTGGCCCACGCGCCTTTGTTTTTGGGTGCTCGCCGTGCTCTTGACGGCGCTGACGATCGCAATTTGGTTTCTTCCGCGCCATATGGCCCGTGTCGTAAAGGGCGGCTGGGGGCCGCGCACGCCGTTCGTTCCGAAAGACATGCGCCGAGCCTTTGCGACGGCCTCGGCCGCGATGATGGCGGCTTACTCGTTCGGCGTGCTTGTGCTGTCGCTGGGTGGACAAGTCGAACACGATCTCATTGGTTCGCCCAATGCTCTTCTAAACGGCGCCGTCATGGCCTTTTTCCCGATAGTCTTTGGGCCCGTCGGCATCGTGGCGAAGAATCTTTCTTCGCGAATCGCGCTGAGTATTGGCTCGGTAGCGTCGGTTTTGGGAATGGGCCTGCTGGCCTTGGCGGTCGACCGGCGCGATCTGCTCCTATATTTCGTGGCGACGGCAACCACCGGAGCAGCATACGGCCTGCTGTTCGTCGGTGGTTTGGGACTGATCAACACAGCATGTTCGCCACATCATCGCGGGGCGGTGTTTTCGGCTCTCTATCTCGTCGCCTATCTTTCGATGAGCGCCCTCGCCGTCGTGCTGGGTGTGGTCGCCACAACCTGGGGGCTCGGACTCGCAGTTGATCTGGGCGCCGCGGCCATTGCCATCACAAGCATCGCCGCTTTCATCCTCGCCGCCGCCACGCTTAAGGGCAAATCTTAGTGTCCGGGCCTGAAAATCTCTGCCAAGTCACGAGTTTTTTATCCCTTAGTTACCGCCCGCGGACCTTCAAAGTTGTCGCGGAGATCACAAATAAAGTATGAAATTATGATCGTAATATAATATGGTCAGTGGCTAACTGACATGTGGAGCGAATGCATATGGGTGACGTTATTCGATTTATTCCGAGGTCTGAGCGCGAGCGAATCCGCCTAATACGAGAGGCCCGCGCGATATATGACGGTATCTTCCCGCGGGTTGATCCGGGGAGCGAACATCAGGACAGGGCACCGGTAAGTCATAGGGTCGGCGGCCCGGATGCCTATCGCGGCGACAAGGTTTTCCGGTCGTGATCAAAATCATCGCCGTGCTTTGCAGTCTCACTTCTCCGACAAATTGCCACGAGCAGACCGTCACCACCTCGGACTTCGCCGAAGTCTCGATGCAATCTTGCTTGATGGGAGCGCCGCAACTCGCCGAGTGGATGAATCAGCATCCGGCCGAGCGGCTTGCGGCATGGCGCTGCGTGATCGGCAAGCCCGATGGCAGGGGCAGGGGAGCTTAGGATGGAAAGTGCGAGGGACGACGGTCGAAGGGGTCTTGGCGCCGATATGCTTCGATTCCAAGACCGATTGCTCGTTGGTCAGATTGGGCGGATCCGGCAGCCACGCGGTTGGCCGGCTAATACTCGTTCCTGATAGCGGAGCAACTATCGATCATGGGCATTGTCCGTTTCGCTCTGAGACTGCCGTACACCTTCTACGTGGTGGCCATGCTGGTGATGTTCCTCGGCGCGACCGCGATCCGGACGATGCCAACGGACATTTTTCCCGAGATCAACATCCCGGTAGTGACCATCGTCTGGCAGTACACCGGGCTCTCGACACCCGAGATGGAGCAGCGGGTAACCACCTACAGTCAGTTCGCGTTGTCCTCCAGCGTCAATGGTATCCAGGACATCGAGGCGCAGACACTGAACGGCATCTCAGTCCAGAAGGTGTTCTTTCAGCCCGACGTCAACCTCGACCTCGCGATTTCTCAGATCGTGGCGGCGACCAATTTCATCCGCTTGCTGATGCCGCCGGGCATCCAGGCACCCGTCGTAGTGCAATACAACGCTTCCAGCGTCCCCGTGCTGCAGATCGGCCTATCCTCCGACACGCTTAATGAGCAGCAGCTCTACGACTATGGCTACTACCGTCTACGACAGCAACTCGCTCCCATTCACGGTGTCACGCTGCCCACACCCGCCGGCGGTAAGTACCGCCAGATCATGGTCGATCTCGATCCGCTTAAACTGCAGGCCAAGGGGCTCACGCCGCTCGACGTGGTCAATGCTGTCAATGCCCAGAACCTGACACTGCCGTCGGGCTTGGCCAAAATCGGCGATACCCAGTACACAGTCCGCACCAATGCGGTGCCGGCCTCGATCGAAGATCTCAACAACATTCCGGTCAAGTTTGCCAACGGCGCTACCGTCTTTGTAAAGGACGTCGGTCAGGTGCATGACGGCAACGCCGTGCAGCAGAATGTCGTGCGAACGGACGGTCGCCGCTCGGTCCTGCTGAGCATTGTCAAGAACGGAAACGCCTCAACGTTGGCCGTCGTGAACGCCGTCAAGGACGCTCTAGTCACCTCGCGGGCCGCCGCGCCACCCGGCATGGTGATTAAGGAGCTCTTCGACCAATCGGTTTTCGTCAAGGCTTCGATCGTCGGGTTGCTTCGGGAAGGCGCGATCGCGGCGATCCTCACCGCGCTGATGATTGTGCTGTTTCTGGGTTCATGGCGCTCGACGCTGGTGGTGATGATCTCGATCCCGCTATCGATACTCTCCTCGCTTATCGTACTGTATTTCCTCGGCGACACCATCAACACCATGACGCTGGGCGGCCTGGCACTGGCCATCGGCATCCTGGTCGACGATTCGACTGTCACGATCGAGAATACGCATCGTCTGCTGACTGAAAAGCACATGCCGCTGCCCTCTGCGACGCTGCACGGCGCCGCCGAAATCGCGGTGCCTACGCTGGTCTCCACCCTCGCGATCAGCTGCGTGTTCGTGTCCGTCGTTTTCCTGCACGGTCCGGCCAAATACCTTTTCACTCCGCTCGGCCTCGCGGTCGTGTTTGCCATGCTGGCCTCCTACGCCTTTTCGCGGACGCTGACCCCGATCACCATCGGCTTGCTGCTAAAGAACGAGCGCCACGACGCGGAGGCCGCCAACGGTTGGTTCGCCCGCCTGTTCGCTAGATTCGAGCGGGGATTCGAGAGCATGCGCGACAACTATACGGATCTGCTCGGCGGCCTACTGCGGCATAGGCTCATCATTCCCTCAGTCGTTGCCGTTGTTCTGGTTTTGGGCGGTACACTCTTCTTGTTTGTTGGCCGGGATTTCTTCCCGACGATCGATGGCGGCCAAATTCAGTTGCATGTGCGAGTGCCGGCGGGGACCCGCATAGAAAAGACCGAGCAGATGTTCCAGGAGGTCGAAGATAAGATCCGGGAAATCATTCCGGCCGGCGAACGCGACCTCATCGTCGACAATATTGGTCTACCTGCCCGCTCCTACAACTACGCGTTCAGCGATGGCACCGCGACCGGAGCCAATGATGGCATCATCCTGATCGCGCTAAAGGAAGACCACAAACCGACGGCGAACTACATCAAGAAGCTTCGCCAGGTGCTGGCGGCGGAGTTTCCGGAGGACATCTTCTACTTTCAGGCCGCCGACATGGTGACCCAGATCCTTAATTTCAGCATCCCTTCGCAAATCAACGTCCGCACCGTCGGCTATAACCGGACCAACAATCTGCGCATCGCCAAGGAAATGCAGCAGAAGATCGCGGCAATTCCAGGCCTCGCTGACGTGCATCTGCAACAGGAGGTTAATGCCCCCGAGCTGTTTGCCCAGATCGATCGGGCTCGCGCAAGCCAGTTCGGGCTCACGGTCAACGATATCGCACTCAATCTAAACACCAGTCTCAGTTCTTCCGTGCAGGTGGCACCGAATTTCTGGACCGATCCTGCCAATGGAACTCCATATTATCTTGCTGTTCAGACCCCGGAATACCGGGTCGACACGATAAACGAGCTTAAGAACACACCGGTGACAAAGTTCACAGTCGGCACTGGCAATCCAGTGCCGGGACTGCTTAGCAATGTCGCTACGCTAAAAAGGGATTCCATCGCGACCAATGCCAATCAAGCCAATGTGCAGCCGCTGTATGAGATCTATGCCAATGCCGATGGCCGCGATCTCGGCTCGATTTCGGCCGACATCAACAAGGTTGTGGCGGAGTATAAGCCGCAGTTGACACCGGGCAACCGGATCGAAGTGATTGGCCAAATCGACAGTATGAACTCCGCGTTCCGCGATCTGGCCATCGGCATCCTGTTCGCGGCGGTGTTCGTCTATCTGCTGATGGTGGTGAACTACCAGACCTGGGGAGACCCATTCGTGGTGGTCCTGGCCCTGCCGGCAACCTTCAGTGGAATCGTCACCATGCTCTACATCACCAACACGACGCTGAGCGTCCCTTCGCTGATGGGCGCGATCATGGCGATCGGCGTCGCTTCCGCCAATTCGATCCTCCTGGTGACGTTCGCGCGCGAGCAACAGCTGGCCGGCGTGAAGGCATTTGATGCCGCCATCGCTGCAGGCCGTACCCGCATCCGCCCCGTGCTGATGACCGCGACCGCGATGATTGTCGGCATGATTCCGATGGCAATTGGCGGCGCCGGTGAAGAACAAAATGCGTCGCTGGCCCGTGCCGTGATCGGCGGGTTGTTGTTTGCCACGCCGACGACACTGTTCGTGGTCCCCTACCTTTTCGCTCTCCTGCGTGGGCGCAACGACGGCAAGCCGGCGCAAGGTGTTTTCGCAGAGGACCCGCAATGAACATGATTTCTCCACCCCCGGACCAAGGCAGTCCCGTGGCCGAACGGTCTGAGGATCGTGTTTTCGTGCCCGCAGCACTTCCGGTACGACCCAGCGCAGGTCGGCAGATCCTGGCGGTCGTCGTGCTGCTCATCCTGGCCGGCACGCTGGGCGTCGGCTTATGGCAACACCACAGCCTGCACGCCGAGGTGATGGCGACGGCACAGGCGCGCCGCGATTTAGTTCCGTCGGTGCGGACGGCGGTGATCCGCGCCAGCGACGGCTTTCGGTCGGCGGCATGGCCGGGAACGACGGAGGCCTTCGAACAGGCAAACCTTTACGCCCGGGCGAGCGGGTACATCTCCAAGCGCACCGTCGATATTGGCAGTCGCGTTAAGTCCGGCAATCTTCTTGCCGAGATCAAGGCCCCGGAGATCGAGCATCAGATCGCGCAAGCCGATGGGACGCTGGCGCAGTTGCAGGCGACCTTGCTGCAAGCGAAGGCTAACCGCGATCTCGCCCAGGTGACGTGGGAGCGGAACAGCAAGTTGGTCAAGGATGGGTGGACCACCCAGCAGCAGGGTGACACCGATCGCCTAACCCTGCAGGCGCGTGATGCAGCGGTTGCGGTCGCGGCCGCCAATATCACCGCGCAGGAGGCGCAACTGCGGGTCCTTAATCAGCAGAAGGCCTATCAAAGCGTGGTCGCACCCTTCGACGGCGTCATCACACAGCGCAATATCGACATCGGAAGCCTGGTGCAGGCCGATGCCGCCAGTGGGACAATCTTATTTGCGCTGATGAACAGTGACGTGATCCGCATTCAGCTTTACGTGCCGCAGGATGACGCTTTCGGCGTCACTCCGGGAACCGAGGCCGTGGTGCGCGTACCGGAGATGCCGGGCCGCGAATTCGCCGGCACGGTGGCGCGCATTGCCGACGCGCTGCAACCCGGATCGCGAACGCTTCTGACCGAGATCGACGTGCCGAATCCAGACCACGCGTTGTCGCCGGGCCTCTATTGCCGCGTCGAACTCAAGATTCCGCGCAAGACGCCGTCGATGATCGTGCCATCGGAGGCGATCATCTTCAACCGCGACGGACTGAGCGTTGCGGTTGTCGAGAACGGTGTGGTGCACATCCGCAGCATCACGTCGGTGCGCGATTTCGGCACGTCGATGGAAGTGAGCGCAGGCGTTGTCACGGGTGACAACGTGATCCTCAATCCGCAGGTCGACCTCGCCGAAGGCCGGAAAGTAACTGCAACAAGCACCAATGCTACGCGCCCTGCGCGCTCGTAGCTGGCGCCAGTCTAGTGTTGCGACTTTCGACGGTACTCGCGACCTCGTTCGGCCCAGGTGCCTGATCACCGGTGCCCGCCCGCGAACATTTTAGCGACCCCGAGGCGCGCAGTCTCGATTGCAGCGAACGATGCGCCAGTTCGAGACGAGTCCGCCTCCATCATTCGTAGCGATACATTGACCCACCGAGAAGGTTCGGTGATTTCCTTAAAGAACGCAAAAGTCATTTTAGGAAACGCGGACTAATCCTGCGGGTGCAAGAGAATTATTGTCAGTAACGTCTTAGCAGACGATGCAAGAGACGCTCGTAACGATTACTGACCCGACAAAAGTAATGGAGAAAAGTCATGACGAACTTCAAATTGCTTGGAGCGGCCGCTCTTTCACTGTTGGTGGCAGCGCCAGCAGTGGCAGCGCCACAACGTGATCACCATCGCTATAGTTACTCTCACCGAATATCACCGGTCCAACATACGCGAAATTTCGGCTACGGATCGCCTTACGAAGCCTACGGCTTCGACAGAGGCGATGACTTCGCTCGCGGAAATTCTTCCGGCGATTTCGATCGCAGAAACACGTTCAACTGACTCTCAAGCGACCGAAAGCGAAGGCATTGGTCACGCAAAAGGGCGGCTGTGAGCCGCCCTTTTGTGTTCGCAAGACATACGCTTACGAATCTCGTCGCCCAAGATAACAAGGGGAGGGCGCCTTTTTCGGGCTAGCGACGCCGATGTGCTGTCCCAATCAAAGCGCCTGCGCGAGCGAGCGCGGGTCAGCGTGACGCTGACGCAGTGCGTCCACATCCGACGCCGTTTCAAGCTCCGCCTGAATTTGTCGAAACTGTTCCCAGATGAAATCCATCACAAGACGTGTGCGTGGCGCGAGATGCCGTCGCGATGGATAGACCAGATTAACTGGAACGCGGGCGGCAGGAAAGTCGCCCAGTACGCGAACCAGCGCGCCGCTGCGAAGGTCGTCGAAGACTTCGAGTAAACCGAGATAGGCGATGCCATATCCAGTCCGAGCCGCCAGGTGCGCCGCACGAACGTCGTTGGCGAGAAATCCACCGGACACTCGGAAGCCCGCGGGACCTTCCCCCGTGACAAAGGTCCACACGTCCGAATCCGGTCCAATGTCGTGCACAATACAAATATGGTTTGCGAGTTCGTCGGGGCTGGATGGTTCGCCGTGCCGCGTGACGTAGCTTGGTGCCGCCACAGCAACGCGCATCTGGGTCCCGCTTCTGCGCACCACCAGCGAGGCATCGCTGAGTTCACCGATGCGCATGGCAAAGTCGAGCCGGTCTTCGATCAGGTCGCCGAGCCGGTCACCGACCACGAGCTCGACCTTCAGCCGCGGGTGATCAATGAGCAAGGACGGCAGACGGAGCGACAGGAAGCGGCTCGCAGTTACTGTGACACCCACGCGCACCAGGCCGACTGGCAAGGCGCTCTGCTGTCCGAGGGCGCCTTCGATTCCCTCGACGCCGTCCAGCACGGGTCGGGCCAGGCCGAGTAGCATCTGCCCATCGTCAGTCAGGCTGAGCTTTCGCGTCGTGCGGTGAAAGAGCCGCACCCCAAAATGATCTTCCAACTGAGAAACCTGACGGGTGACCGCGGCTTTGCTGAGTGCGCGCTCGCGGGCGACCGCTGAAAACGAGCCCGTCTCCACTACCCGCACCAGGATTCCGAGCGCACCGAGAAGGTCCATCGATTTCCACCTAGAACGCAAAAGTCATTCAAGGAAATGCAGACTAATCTCTCCGATGCAAGATGGTTAGGTCAGCATCGCAGACCAGCGATGCGCGAAACCAGGTGCCTCTTCTCCATCGCCATGCGGTCCGAAGGGAGGTGTCCCATGTCAAGACTTCTCGCAATAGTGGCCAGCCTGAAGGCTATCCTCATCGCAGCCAGTGTTGCCTTTGCACGCGGCGACGTGCTCCCGGTGATCTTGCTCTCGGTCTTGTTCAACCTCGTCCAGCTTGGCGCCAAACCCGTCGGTAAGGCTGAACCGCGCGATACCTTCGGCTCTCGATAACGTGATTAGATGACGAACGTAATTCTATTGATCGACGAAGGTCGGCTACCAACTCCACAGAGACCCCAATTGCCGATAAGGAGAACTTCAGTGAGACAAACCAAACATTCAATCAAGAGTCACCGCTATGAATTTTCACACGACGAAGATGCCGATTTCGTCGCCTATCAGCGGAAGTGCGGTGATGGCGTCTGGCAGACAGTCTCAACGTGGATAATCCCGCGCGCGGAATGTCAGTAGCCGAGCGCGGCAGGGCGAGCTCATATTGAGCGGGCAAGATAAAGCGCCCGCGCTGGCCGCCAGCATTCAACAAGGAGAAACCTATGCCGCTCGTCAGGATTGATCTTAGCAACTCCGCGTCGCCGGAGCTGCGGCAAACCGTCGGTGACGTCGTCTATGACGCAATGACGGCGGTCGCGAAGGTCCCCGCCAACGACAAATTCCAAATCGTCACCGGTCACGCTGCCGACGATCTGGTGTACCCCAAGGAAGGCTATCTTGGCATCGATTACACCGATGACATCATCTTCATCCAGGTGATGTGGAACGCTGGGCGCAGCACCGAGGTGAAGAAAGCATTTTATCGCAAGATCGCTGACGATCTTCATTCCAGGGCCGGTGTGCGCAAGCAGGACGTCTTTATCAATCTCGTCGATGTCTTGCCGGAGAACTGGTCCTTCGGCAACGGCGAGATGCAGTATGCACCAAAGCAGTAGCGGCTCCTCCGCCAAGCCGCTGACGAAATCATGACCGTCCAACCGGCGAAACGTACATACAGGTCTGTCACTTCATGGAGCATGGCGATGCTGGCGATTGAGGCGAACACTTTCTCGGATTATGGCGGGCTGCGGCAAGTCGAATTGCCCAAGCCGCAACCGGTGAAGGACAGGGTGCTTGTGCGCGTCACAGCCGCCGGCGTCACGCCGCTGGAATACACGGTCCTGTCGGGTGGTCACCCACGAGCCAAGGCGCCGCTGGTGCTCGGCAATGAGGGCACCGGCGTTATTGAGGACGCCGGCGACTCCGGGCTCGCGGTAGGAAGCCGCGTGATGTTCACCGGACCCTACGGCGTCAATGAAAATGGTACGTGGCAAGAATGGCTCCTGGTGAAGCCCGAACATCTGGCGCTCGTTCCCGACGCGATTGACAACGTCGTCGCAGCCAGCGTTCCAGTGGCCTATCTAACGGCGCAGGTCACGCTGACTCTCGCCGGATTCAAGCCAGGCATGACTGTACTGGCTCCAGGAATCGGCGGCTCAGTCGGCAACGCGACCTATCAACTCGCGCGCGCGCAGGGCGCCGGCAAGGTGATTTCGACCGCCGGCAGCGCGGCGAAAGCCGCCAAGGCGAGCGAACTTGGCTTTGAAGGCGTGGTCGACCTATCCGCAGAAGGCCTTGCCGACGGCGTTCGCCGGATAACGGCGGGCAAGGGAGTCGATATCGTGATCGAGAGCATCGGCGGGGCCGTGACCAGCGAGGCATTGAGCAGCCTTGGCCTCGGCGGTGTCCTGATCACGTTGGGCTATTCCGCCGGACGCAAAACCACCATCGACGTGACGGACCTGATCTGGAAACGCGCGCGGATGGCGGGCTTCTCTTTGTTCGCCCAATCGCCGGCCGCGATCGCCGCAGCGTGGCGGGATGTCATCCCGCTGATTGTAAATGGATCCGTCAAGCCGATCGTCGAGCGGGTCTATCCCTTCGGCGAGGTTGGCGAAGCCTTGCGTCATCTGATCGAAGATCGGCCGTTTGGCAAAGTCGTCTTGGCGGGCTGGTCGACGTGACAACGGGAAACCTTCACACGTGCGGACGAGGTCTCCTCGACGCGATGCAAGCAGGCGGAGAATCAATGACAACAATAGAGGCGATGCGACTGGCTTCGCTGGTCACGGCAGTCAATGTCCTGGTCGCGAGTGGGTTTTCTATCGCGGCGATCATCGATCCGCAATACCTGGTCCCTGCCGACTCCGTTCCAACAGAGGCGTCGTTGCTATTGGCGATGTACGCGGCGGCACGCACAATTCCGCTGGCTTTGTTCGCGTTGGCGGCGATCTACAAACGTGCGGCGCCGGCGTTGCTGATCCTGGGCGCGCTCGCGGGTGCCATGCAATTGCTGGATGCCGGAATCGGTCTGCTTGAGCATGATCTGGGGAAATGCGCTGGGCCGCTCTTTATTGCCGTCCTCCAATTCTTCGTGGTCTATCTGCTTCACAGATCCGTGCGGATCACGCCAGAAACCAAGCGTGGATGAACGCGCTATGGCCCGGTACTTCCAAGTCAGCCCCAGTTGCGCGGTGAAACTGATGGAGGGTGTCACCCGGCTGGAATCGACTTGGCAAAATCGTCTTGGAAGCTGGAGTTGAATCATGGAGCGCTACTTGGAAGATTTTGCAGTGGGGCAGACGTTCGGTTCAGGGCGGCTGCGCATCGACGGGGAACGGGCGCTTGCGTTCGCGGCCGAGTTCGATCCGCAGCCCTTCCACCTCGACGAGGCGGCGGCGCGCCGTTCGATTTTCGGTGGACTGACCGCCAGCGGCTGGCACACCGCCGCCGTGACGATGCGGCTGCTGGTTGAGACCGAACTCAAGCCGGCTGGCGGCATCATCGGCGCTGGTCTCGACGAGTGCCGCTGGCCCCGGCCAGTGCGCCCCGGTGACGAGTTGCGTGTCGAGTGCGAGGTGATCGAAGTGCGACCGTCAAAGTCGCGTCCGGAGCAGGGCCTGATCAAGCTTCGAACGACCACCCTGAACCAGGACGACGAGCCTGTGCTGGTGCATGTCGTGAACCTGGTCGTGTTACGCCGAACAGCTATCGTTAAAACAACCGGACCGTCAGGAGAGGCGCAGCGTTATGGGTAAGTTACAGGGAAAGGTGGCCGTGGTCACCGGCGGTACAACGGGAATAGGCTTCGCCACGGCGAAGCGGTTCGTCGATGAAGGCGCCTACGTCTTTATAACGGGTCGCCGCCAAAAGGAACTCGACGAGGCCGTCAAAGCGATCGGCGGCAACGTTGCAGGTGTTCGCGGGGACGTCTCCAAACTACCGGACCTCGATCGACTCTACGAGACCGTGAAGGCGAACGGAAAGATCGATGTCCTGGTCGCCAATGCCGGCGTCGGCGAGTTCGCTCCCTTGGCAACGCTCACAGAGGAGCATTTCGACAAGCTCTTCGATCTCAACGTCAAGGGCACGCTATTCACGGTACAAAAGGCCTTACCCCTGATGAACGATGGAGGGTCAATCATTCTCGTTGGCTCGGTCGCAAGCGTCAAAGGCACAGCTTCCTTCGGTACCTACGGCGCGACCAAGGCTGCGGTTCGCAACTTGGTACGAACCTGGACCGTGGAGTTGAAGGACCGTCGCATTCGCTCGAATGTCCTAAGTCCGGGTCCGATCAGGACGCCGCTGGTGGATCTGCAGCCGCCGGAAGCCATCGCAAGGATGGTCGCTACCATTCCGATGGGACGCATAGGAGAGGCGGACGAGGTTGCCAAGGCGGCGGTATTCCTGGCCTCCGACGATTCCAGCTTTGTCACAGGCATCGAACTATTCGTCGATGGTGGCCGAGGTCAGGTTTGATCAGCGCAGGACGCGGCGCAGACCAGACAGCAAGCCGTTTCGCCCGCGGCCGAGCTCGAAGGTCTAGCTAGCCTGCCTGGCTTTTCCTTCGCGGT
>Ga0210394_10003744_pt1 | contig 18577 bp, 15 predicted proteins | sample IncBWC12MmetaG_FD_160121 | JGI IMG/M metagenome (GOLD analysis project Ga0210394, IMG submission 160121) | Forest soil microbial communities from Barre Woods Harvard Forest LTER site, Petersham, Massachusetts, United States - Inc-BW-C-12-M | ecosystem: Environmental > Terrestrial > Soil >... | reverse complement strand
TCGTCGCGGAACACCGAATTGACGGCCGATTGAAATCCTTCCAGGTCCTCGGCGGTCTGGAAGCCCACGAGATCGTACTGGCACAGATCGCGCACCAGCTCGGCATAGACCGGCAGCACGCGCAGCAACGCGATATTCGGATAGGGAATGTGCAGGAAGAATCCCAGGCGTGCCTGCACGCCCTGCGCCCGCAGCTGGCTCGCCAGCGGAATCAGCTGGTAGTCGTGAATCCAGACCGTGTCATCGGGCTCGATCAGTCGCATCAACGCGGTCGCGAAGGCGCGATTGATCTCCATGTAGGCTTCGAATTCGGTGGCGTCGTAGCGAAACGCACCGAGAAAGTAGTGATGCAGCGGCCAGAGCGTCGAATTGCAGAAACCGTTGTAGTAAAGATCGAACGGCGCGGTCGGCAGGTCGATGGTGACGTAGCGGACACCTTCCTTTTCGATGCTCTCGGGCTCGGCCGCGGGCGAATCGCTGTTCTTGCCGCTCCAGCCGAACCAGACACCGCCGGACTGGCGCAGCGCCGACAGCAGGCCCACGGCCAGCCCACCCGCGCTGGCGGCGGTGCCTGGCACCGTGATCCGATTCGATACGGCTAACAGCCGACTCACAGCGCATCCTCCCAGGAACGCGATAATCGCATCGCACAGTTGACGATGCCGACCATGCTGTAAGTCTGTGGGAAGTTACCCCAGAGCTCGCCGCTCTGCGGTGCCAGATCCTCCGACATCAGCCCGAGCGCATTGCGGCAGCGGAGCATCTCCGCGAACAGATCGCGCGCCTGCTGCCGCTCGCCCGTGGCCCAGAGCGCATTGATATACCAGAAGGTGCAGACACTGAAGGCGGCCTCGGATCTGCCGAAGTCGTCCGGCTCGACGTAGCGGGCCAGGAACGAGCCGCGGCGCAGCGTGGCACCGACGCGCTTGACGGTGCTGACATATCTTCGATCACGCCAGTCGAGCAGGCCGACCTCGGCCAGCAGCAGCAGGCTGGCGTCGACACTGTCGCCACGGAAAGTGGTGGTGAAGCTGTCGAGTGACTCGGACCAGGCGGCCTCGAGGATCCTCTGCGACATATCGTGGGCGTGCTGACGCCAATAGTCCGCCCGCTCGTTCAAGCCGAGACGATCGGCGATGCGCGCCAGTCGGTCGGCTGCCGCCCAGCACGCCGTGGCCGAGTAGGTGTGCACGGCGATGTGACCACGATATTCCCAGATGCCCGCATCCTCCTGGCCGAACACCGCCACCGCCTGCTCACCGAGCGGTTCGAGCGCACTGAACAGCGCCTTGGTTCCGGGCCGCACCAGGCGCTCGTCGAAAAAGCTCTGTGTGGCTGCGAGAATCGCGGCGCCGTAGACATCGACCTGAACCTGTTGATAGGCGGCGTTCCCGATCCGCACGGGGCCCATGTCGCGATAGCCGGGCAGGTGCCGCACGACGATTTCATCGAGCCTGATGCCGCCGTCGATGGCGTAGCAGGGCTGCAGCCTCAGTGGCGGAGTCGCCGTAAGGTTCTGCACGAAGCGCAGATACCCCTCCATGGTGCGCGTGGCGCCGAGGCGATTGAGCGCCTGCAGCGTGAAATAGGAATCGCGGATCCAGCAGAAGCGATAATCCCAGTTGCGGCCGCTGTCGGGACTCTCGGGAATCGAGGTCGTGATCGCGGCGATGATCGCGCCGGTGTCCTCGTAGCTGCACAGCTTGAGCGTGATCGCCGCGCGGATCACCGCCTCCTGCCATTCGAACGGCACCGCCAGGCTCCGGACCCAGTCGTTCCAGTACTCGCGCGTCGAATCGAGCAGCCTCTGTACCAGCATCGGTACCGACTCGTGCACGCTCTCATCGGGCCCGAAGATGAAGGCCTGCGCACGATCGAGCACGAAAACTCGCTGCTCCGTGATGCTGGCGATGCTGGCGTCGGTCGTCAGGCGCAGATCCAGGTCGCGCCCCGGATAGCGGATGTGGTGCGAGCCGGCGATCGCGTGCCGTTCACGCTCGCCGTAGTTCTCCATCGGCGACAGTGTCATGCGCAGGCGCGGGCGTCCGGCCAGCGGTCGCACGCTGCGCACCAGCATCGCCGGCCGGAAGTTGCGGCCGTACTGGCGGAAGCGCGGACAGAAATCGGTGATCGAGACCGTCGCGCCCGCCGAATCGGTCAGCGTGGTCTCCAGAATTGCGGTATTGCGCTCGTAGATCTGGGCGCTCGACACCTGATCGATGAGCTCGATCGCCCAGCGGCCTTCGCGCACCGCGGCGTTCGAGCCCGCGAGCAGTTCGCAGAAGGCCGGATCACCGTCAAGGCGCGGCAGGCAGGTCCAGACGTGGGTGCCATCGGCATCGATCAGCGACGCCACCTGGCAGTTGCCGATCAGCCCGAGATTGAGACTCGCCGCCGCGCGGCCCGCGGTGTTCAAGTCAGGCGATCTCGAGCAACCAGCGCCGCAACTGGTCGGGATCGGCGAGGGTGCAGGTCGCGACCGTCGGCGCGGGCGCGCCGACGCGCACGCTGATGCCCCCGAGCTGGTTGACGAGCTCGAACGCATCCTCGTCGGTGACATCGTCGCCGGCAAATATCGGGCTGCGGCCGCGGAACGGCTCCTGCTCCATGAGGCGCTGCATCCCTAAGCCCTTGGTGAGGTGCCGCGGTCGGATCTCGACCACGCACTTGCCGACCAGTACTGCGAACACCGGCCCGAGCCCCGCCACCACGAGTTCAGCGACTTTCAGTACTTCGCGGCCGCGTTCGGGGACCTTGCGATAATGCAGCGCGATCGCGCAGCGCTTGTTCTCGAGCCACACGCCCTGCATCGGTGCGATCGCCTCCCGCAACAGCGGCAATGCATGCTGCAATTCCGCCACCAGCGATTCATCGATCGTGATGCACTCAGCGCCGACCCGGATCTCGCCGCCGTGTACGCCGATCGCCGGCAGCTTCAGCGGCTGGAACAGCGCGTCAATGGCGGCGATGGAGCGGCCGCTGACGAACGCCACGGCACCATCGAGCTTGAGCGACAGGCGCTGCAGCAACGGCACCAGCCCTACCGGCACCTCGACGCTATCGGGACTTGGCGCGAGGTCGAGAATGGTGCCATCGATGTCTAGATAGAGAGCGTGGCCGGCCAGATCGCTGTGGATCCGGGGTTTCGGCGACACAGGATCCTCGGACGCGGGCGGCGATTGCATGGTGGTCAAAGCTAGCGAACCAGCGCCAAGCGGGGCTATAGGAAGCACCGCCCACGGCTGTAGTCAGACAGGCGGCATAGCCGTCAGAATACTCTGACCGCGCGCAGCCACGCCAGCGCGGAATCCGGAGGCGACGCATTCATGACGCTTGACGACGCGCAGCAATTGATCGAAGCCGCCTACGAGCGGCGGCAGGAATTGTCGGCTGCAAGTGTCGATGCCCCCGCCAGGGCCGCGATCGAGCGCGCCATTGAGGCGCTCGACACGGGCGAGTGCCGCGTGGCCGAGCCGATTGCGGGCCGCTGGCAGGTGCACGCCTGGCTCAAGCAGGCCGTATTGCTGTATTTCCGCATCCATGACAACACCGTCATCGATGCCGGTTACACGCGCTTCTTCGACAAGGTGCCGCTCAAGTACGCGGCAGCGGATGCGGCCGCGTTCGCCCGGCAGGGCGCACGCGTGGTGCCGCACGCGCTCGTGCGTCGCGGCGCCTACGTGGCGCCGAACGCGGTACTGATGCCGAGCTATGTGAACATCGGCGCCTACGTCGGCGCCGGCACCATGGTCGACACGTGGGCGACCGTGGGCTCCTGTGCCCAGATCGGGCGCAATGTGCATCTGTCCGGCGGCGTCGGCATCGGCGGGGTGCTCGAACCGCTGCAGGCGGCCCCGACGATCATCGAGGATGACTGCTTCATCGGCGCACGCTCGGAAATCGTCGAGGGTGTGGTGGTCGGCGCCGGATCGGTGATCTCGATGGGCGTGTTCATCGGCCAGAGCACGCGCATCTACGAGCGCAGCACCGCTACGATTCACCAGGGATTCGTGCCACCGGGCTCGGTGGTGGTCTCCGGCTCTTTACCCTCGAAGGATGGCAGCTACAGTCTGTACTGCGCCGTGATCGTCAAGCGCGTCGACAGCCAGACGCGCGCCAAGACCTCCCTCAACGAGCTGCTGCGCGCAGCGGACTAGGTGGCGCTTGCTGCCGGCCTAGCCGTAGCGGCCGGTGATGTAGTCTTCGGTCGCCTTGCGCCCGGGGTTGGTGAATATGCGCGAGGTCTCGTCGAATTCGATCAGCTCGCCCAGGTACATGAAGGCGGTGTAGTCGGAGACGCGGGCGGCCTGCTGCATGTTGTGCGTCACGATCAGCACCGTGACCTGTTCACGCAGCGCGGCGATGAGCTCTTCGATGCGCGCCGTCGCGATCGGATCGAGCGACGAGGTCGGCTCATCGAACAGCAGCATTTCCGGGCTCGTGGCCAGCGCGCGCGCAATGCACAGGCGCTGTTGCTGACCGCCCGAGAGCGACAGCGCCGAATTCGATAGCCGGTCCTTGACCTCATCCCACAGAGCGGACCCGCGCAGCGCCTTCTCCACCTCTTCCTGAATGCGCAACTGCGAGCGCACGCCGCGGATTCGAAGGCCGTAGGCAACGTTTTCGTAGATCGATTTCGGAAATGGGTTCGGTTTTTGAAACACCATGCCGATGCGCATGCGCACTTCGATCGGATCGACCTCCGGCGCCACCAGGTTAATCGCTTCGGGCTGCAGCATGATGCGACCCTCGTAGCGCGAGCCCGGCGTGAGATCGTGCATGCGATTGAAACAGCGCAGGAAGGTGCTCTTGCCGCAGCCCGACGGGCCGATCAGCGCCGTGACCTGCTTCTCGCGAATCTCGATGTTGAGATCCTTGAGAGCCTTGAACTCGCCGTAATAGAAACCCAGCGCCTCGGCGCGCGCCTTGATGGGCGCCTTCAGGGCCGCCGAGCGCCGCGACTCGTCCACGGCCAGCTGCAGCATGCCACGTCCGCTCGGACGAATCGGAATCACACCGCTATCGATGTCGGTCGCGGGCGGGAATCCCGTTATTTTCGAGCCCGACGTCATGCCGTTGGCCGTGATATCCATGGACCGGTCATACCCCCACTACACTACCAGAAGGCCCGCTGGCGCTCAGCCTTGGGAGGCCTGCAGCTCTTTTTCGATCTCCTCGAGCCTGGTGTGGCGCACATCCTTGCCGTGCACGAGGTAGATCACGTATTCGCAGACGTTCTTGGCGTGATCGCCGATCCGCTCGAGCGAACGCACCACCCACATGACATCGAGTGCGTGGCGGATCGAGCGGGGATCCTCCATCATGAAGGTGATGCTCTGGCGGTGTATGGCCTCGTATTCCTCGTCGACCGTGCGGTCCCGGCGCACCACCTGGAGCGCCAGCTTGGTGTCGAGGCGCGCGAAGGCATCGAGCGTGTCGTGCACCATTTCGATCACGAGCTCGCCGAGATTGCGCAGCTCGCGGTAGCGGCTGTTGGGGCGCTCGCGCAGCGCCAGACGAGCGCCGATGGCCGCGATCTTCTCGCCCTCATCGCCGATACGCTCGAGATCGGTAATGGTCTTGAGAATGGTGATGATCAGCCGCAGGTCCGAGGCGGTGGGGCTGCGCGTGGCAAGAATGCGGCTGCAGTCCTCATCGATCGAGCGCTCGAGCTGATTGATGTGCAGCTCCCCCTGGGCTACGCGCACGATCACGCGCGCGTCCGGTTCGGTCAGTCCGCCGATCGCCTGAATGAGCTGCCGCTCCACCAATCCGCCCATCTCCATCACGCTGCTGCGCAGCCGCTCGAGATCCTCGTTGTAGCGACTCGATATGTGGTGGGTGAGTCCCTCGGTGCTCATCGGGTCATGGTATACGGGCTTGCATGACAGATTGGTGTCAGCCCTTGCCCATGCGACCTTCAACCCTTATAAGGCGCCGATGTCCGTAACCCTGCAACTGACTCAGGAATTGATCGCCCGCGCGTCCGTCACGCCGGCGGACGAAGGCTGCCAGGAGCTGCTGGCCCAGCGCCTGGCACGCGCCGGCTTCGAGGTCGAGAAGCTGCGCTACGGCAATGTCGACAATTTCTGGGCGCGGCATGGCCGCAGTGGGCCGGTATTGTGTTTCGCGGGCCATACGGACGTGGTTCCGACCGGCCCGCTCGAGGAATGGCACTCCGATCCGTTCAAGCCCACGATCCGCGACGGCCTGCTTTATGGGCGCGGCGCGGCTGACATGAAGAGCGGTCTCGCGGCCATGGTCACGGCCAGCGAGGAGTTCGTGGGCGCGCACCCCGACCATCGTGGCGGGCTGGCGTTCCTGATCACGAGCGATGAGGAAGGGCCCTCGGTCGACGGTACCAAGCGCGTGGTCGAGACCTTGCGCGAGCGGGGCGAGCACATCGACTGGTGCATCGTCGGCGAGCCCTCGAGCGAGAGCAGCGTCGGCGACACCATCAAGATCGGCCGGCGCGGCTCGCGCTCGGGCCGGCTGACCGTGCACGGCGTGCAGGGTCACATCGCCTATCCCCAGCTGGCGGACAATCCCGTGCATCGCTTTGCGCCGGCGCTGGCCGAGCTCGCTAGCCGCCAGTGGGATCAGGGCAACGAGCACTTCCAGCCCACGAGCTTTCAGATCTCGAATCTCACCGCCGGCACCGGGGCCCCCAACGTGATACCCGGAGAGCTCAAGGCGCGCTTCAATCTGCGCTATTCGCCGGTGCAGACGCTCGAGTCGCTCAAGCACACGGTGGAGGCGATCCTCAAGCGCCACCAGGTGCGCTATACGCTCGAGTGGTACGTGTCCGGCGAGCCGTTCTATACCGCGCCGGGGACGCTATCGAGCGCGGTCAGCGAGGCGGTACGCGCCGTGACCGGGTCGGCGCCGGTGTTCTCGACCGGCGGCGGCACCTCGGACGGACGCTTCATCGCTCCGCTCGGGGCCCAGGTGGTGGAACTCGGCGTCGTCAACGCCAGCATTCACAAGGTCAACGAATCGGTGCGCATCGAGGACATCGATACGCTGCACGCCATGTACCTGTCTTCGCTACGCAAGCTGCTGACGTGAGCGGCGACTGAAATTGGCCACGGCGCCGAGCGCGCCGAGCCCGACCGCCGCGATCAGCACCCAGCCCGGCATGGACAGTGCAAGGAACCGCCAAGTGACCCGTGCGCATTCCCCCGAGCCGGTCAGCACTTTGCGGATCACGTCGGTCAGCGGGAAGACCTCGAGCATGTAGTTGAGTGAGGCGCCGCAGGCCGGCACGGCGCCCTCGGGCAGGTGCTGGATCCAGAGGTGACGCGCGGCGACCCCGAGCGTCAAGGCCGCCGCGAGCAGCAGCAGGACGCCGTAGACGCGTCCGGCCACGCGCCCCGGGTTTTGCACAGTCGCGAGCAGGAACAGCAGGCCGCAGGCCGCAACGCCGACGCGCTGGAAGATGCACAGCGGGCAAGGCTCGAGTCCCAGCACGGTCTGCGCAAACCAGGCATAGCCCAGGAGTCCCAGGCAAATCAGCAGCCCGATGCCGTTGAGCGCGCGTCCGGAATTCAACGTCGATTCAGCGCAGCCGCGCCGCCGCACGCTCGGCGAGTTCGCGCTCGACGTTATCGAGCGAGGTGTGGCGCACGTCCTTGCCGTGCACCATATAGATGACGTACTCGCAGATGTTCTTGGCGTGATCGCCGATGCGCTCGAGCGAGCGCACTACCCACATGACGTCGAGGCCGCGGCGGATGGTGCGCGGATCCTCCATCATGAAAGTGATGCACTGGCGCTGAATGGCTTCGTACTCCTCATCCACGACGCGATCCTGGCGGCAGGTCTTGAGCGCCGCCTCGGCATCGAGCCGCGCGAACGCATCGAGCGTGTCGTGCATCAGAATCTGCACGGTGCGTCCGAGGTGCTTGACTTCGCGGTAGCGATTGGCCGGACGCTCGATGGTGGCGAGCCGCGCCGCGATGTGTCCGATCTTCTCGCACTCATCGCCGATGCGCTCGAGATCGGTGATGGTCTTGATGGTCGCGACCAGCATGCGCAGATCGCCGGCCGCAGGTGCGCGCGTCGCCAGGATGCGGCTGCAGTCCTGATCGATCGACACTTCCATGCCGTTGACTTTGTAATCGTCCTGCGCGACTGCGCGGCCAAGCGCGCTGTCGCCATCGACCAGCGCGGTCAGGCTGCGCCCGAGCTGCTCCTCGACGAATCCGCCCATGGCCAGCACCTTGCTGCGAACATGCTCGAGATCCTCGTTGAATCGCTTGGAGGTGTGGTGGGTGAGATCAGCAGCTTCCATGGTGCAGCCTCTCGGTGCGGTCGACGCGCCGCCCGGCGGCGCAATTCACCCGACAATATACCGCAAGAATATAACGCAAGCGCTGGCGGCCGCGCGCGAAACGTGTCGCAACTCGGGCACGTCATGCGGCGCGTTCGACGCGCTCGCTCGGGAAGTGGCAGGTAAAGTTGCTGCCGCGGCCCTCCTGGCTCTCGATCGAGAGCTGGGCGCCATGCCGCTGCAGCACATGCTTGACGATTGCGAGACCCAGGCCCGAGCCGCCGGTCTCGCGACTGCGACCGCTGTCGACGCGATAGAAGCGCTCGGTCAGTCGCGGGATGTGATCGGCGGCGATCCCGATGCCGGTGTCGACCACCGAGAAGTGCCCGCCCTCCTCGTCGGTCCACCAGCGCATCTGCAGTGAGCCGTCGGGCGGCGTGTACTTGGCGGCGTTGTCGACCAGATTGGCAAAGGCGGAATGGATCAGCTCATCCTCGCCCAGCAGCTTGGACTGCGAGTCGGCGTGCAAGAGCACGTTCGCAGGGTGCACCGAGCGCGCCAGCACGTCGCGGCGCAGTTGCGCCATGAGCGCCACCACGTCGATCGGCTGCGACGGCGGGGCGCGGTCCGAAGCCTCCAGTCGCGACAGTTCCAGCAGATCCTGCACGATGCCGGTCATGCGCAGCGCCTGGCGCCGCATCTCCTGCAGCGGCCCCGCGATCGCCGGATCGACACCCGGATCCTGGGCCAGGGTTTCGAGATAGCCGGAAATGACCGTCAACGGCGACCGCAGCTCGTGCGAGGCGTTGGCGACAAAATCCTTGCGCATGGCCTCGAGCCGCGCCTGGCGCGTGACGTCCCGTACCAGCGTCAGCAGCTGGCCGGCGCCGTAGGGCACGATCTGCATCGACAGGTACCGTTCGACGCCGACCGTCGATCGCAGAATCACCGGCAACGCGTACTGGCCGCCGCGCAGATAGCGCACGAACTCGGGCGAACGCACCAGGTTTTCGATGCGCAGCCCAATGTCGCCTTTGCCGCGCAACCCGAGCAGCCGGCCCGCGGTGCGGTTGAACCAGAGAATCTCGGCCTGCGGATTGAGCACCACGACGCCATCGGGCATTGCGGCGGTCGAGCGACGCAGCTCGCGCAGCAGGCGCAGCAGGCGCTGCTTGTGAAACTGCTTGCGGCGGTAGAGGCGCACGATCAGCGCCACCAGATCGCCCCAGGGCCCGGCGATCTCCGGCGCCAGTTCGGGCTCGTCGCGGCGCAGCCAGTGCAGCACGCGCACCAGCGCTGCCACTTGCAGCGCCAGGTAGAAAGCCAATGCCGCCGACAGTCCGATCCAGCTGGCGCCGAACAAGGCGCCGACCATCGCGCCGAGCGCCAGGGCCGCGCTCAACCGCGCGATCAGGTGCAACCAGGCCGAAGAATTCATGTGCGCCAGCGCGCCGTTGCGGAGCTTTCAGGCCTCGGGTCGAGCCGAAAAGCGATAGCCCGCGCCGCGCACGGTCTGGACCAGCCGATCGTAGCCAAAGTCTTCCAATGCCTTGCGCAGACGTCTCACGTGCACGTCGATGGTACGCTCCTCGACATAGACGTTGCCGCCCCAGACCCGATCGAGCAATTGCTCGCGGCTGTAGACCCGCTCGGGATGAGTCATGAAAAACTCGAGCAGCCGGTACTCGGTCGGACCGAGCGGCACGGTGCGCTCTGCGACCATGACGCGATGGCCCGCCCGATCCAGGCTCAGCTGGTCGAACTGAACCCGCTCGTGCTCGTCGTGGCCGCCGCTGCGACGCAGCACTGCGTTCACGCGCGCGATCAGCTCGCGCGGTGAGAACGGCTTGGTCATGTAGTCGTCGGCGCCGCCGTCGAGTCCGGCGACCTTGTCGCCCTCCTCGGCCCGCGCGGTCAGCAGAATTACCGGCAGGTCGCGCGTATCGCGCTCGCGCTTGAGCGAGCGCGTCAGCTCAAGGCCGCTGGTATCCGGCAGCATCCAATCGATCAGCATCAGGTCGGGCCGGCGGTCGGCGAGTGCGGCGCGCGCAGCACGACAATCCTCGGCTTCACGGACGTCGAAGCCCGCGCGCTTGAGGCCGAAGGCAATCATCTCGCGGATCGGGCGCTCATCCTCGACGATCAAAATCTGCTTGGAAGTCATATTGTTGCAACCATCCATGAGCACCTTAGGGCGCTTATGTTGCAGGCCGATGACATGGGCGGCCATTTTGTCAGTTTCATGAAGGGGGCGCTGCGACTTCGTCGCGCAAGTACACCGGCTGGGCGGCTTCGGGAGAGACGGCTTGGCTCAGTCCGTCCGCAGCCGCCAGAGCCGCGATCTCGAGCGCCCGGGGTCGGAATGCCCCCCACACGGCCATCAGGGGGAGATCGGGGCGCGACCGCAGGCCTGGGTACGCGTCAAATCCCGAACCGGCGCCGCAGACCGCACCATCCATCCAGGCGCTGGGAAGCATGACTGCCTCGGGATTGGCAACCGCCTCGGCGCCGGCCGCGGTGGCGGTTCGGGTGCACCTGGGCGCTCCGGTGTTGCATTCAAAGCAGCCCCAGTAAACCTGCCGCATGCGCGCGTCCTGGCAGATCAGGGCGCGCGGCGGGGAGTCGGGCTGTGAGAACGCGCGCTGCGCAAGTGCGCGCAGGTCCGAGATGGGTAGCAGCGGCAAATCGGCCGCGAAGCCGAGACCCTGTGCCACGGCGGTCGCAAGTCGCACGCCGGTAAAGCCACCGGGTCCACGGCCGAATGCGATCGCGTCGAGCCGGGCCAGCGTGAGCGCGGACTCGGCGAGCAGCTCCGCGATCATCCCCAGGATCAGCTCCCCAGACGCGCGCGGGCGCGCGTCCTCCCTCGTGAGGCAGCTCCCGTCGAGCCACAGTGCCGCGGAGCAGAGTTCCGTGGCTGTGTCGAGCGCCAGTATCTTCACGCCGTTGCCGGGGACTCGGCGGCCAGCTCGCGCAGCAGTTCCAGCACGGGTGCCGTCTCCGAGACCTGCCTCATGGGCGGCAGACTCGAGACGAACACGCGGCCGTAGCCGCGCCCCTGCAGGCGTGGATCGCACACCACCACGACGCCACGGTCCTGCTCGCTGCGGATCAGAGGACCGACCCCCTGCTTGAGCGCCAGCACCGCCTCGGGCAACTGATAGTCCATGAAGGCGCTGGCGCCCTGCGACTCGAGATGCTCGATGCGGGCACGTACCACCGGGTCCTCGGGCGAGGCGAAGGGCAGCTTGTCGATGATCACCAATCGCAGCGCCGGCCCCTGCACGTCGACGCCTTCCCAAAAGCTTGCCGTACCCAGCAGCACGGCGCGGCCGCTGGCGCGAAACCGCCGCAACAGCTGCTCGCGCGGCGCCCTGCCCTGCACCAGCAACGGCCAATGCGCGGGCAGTTCCCGTTCGAGCAACTCCGCCGCCGCGCGCAGCGCGCGATGGCTCGTGAACAGCAGAAAAGCGCCGCCATCGGCGGCCTCGATCAGCGGCTGCGCCGTGGCGACCACGGCGGCCGTGTAAGCGGGGCTCGAAGGCTCGGGCAGTCCACGCGGCAGATACAGCAGCGCCTGGCGCTCATAGTCGAATGGGCTCTCGAAGCGAGCGGTGCCGGCCGCCTGGACGCCCAGACGGGTCGCGAAATGCGTGAAATCATCCCCGACCGCGAGCGTGGCCGAAGTGAAGATCCAGGCGCTGTGATGCGCCGTGAGCAAGGCGCTGAAGCGGCTGGAAACATCATAGGGCAGCAACCTGAGCAGAAACCCGCGCGCGTGGGTCGAGGCCGTGCGCGCGCCGCTGGAGGATTCCGCGCCAGAGGACTGGTCGAGCAGGCGCGCCAATGCCATGGACAGCGCCTCGACGCGCTCCGCGCACTGCTCGATACCGGCTGCTCCCGGCAGCGCGCGCAGTCCATGGCCGCATTGCGCCAGGGCGTCTTCCAGTTCCTCCAGGGCGGCGCCGACGAAGGGATGCAACTCGCGCCACGCGAGATGCCGCTCATGGCGGCCGAGCGCGGCGATAGCGGCGGCGAGCGCACGTTCGAGCGGTTGCACCAGCTGCATCTCGCGCTCCTGGTCCATTCCTTCGGCGCGAAACTCGGTGCGCAGATCCGCGATCAGCACCTCGATCTGGCGGCTGCTCAGGCTGACGCCGAAGAATTCGCTGACCAGATCGGGCAACTGATGGGCTTCATCCAAAATCACGGCATCGACGCTCGGCAGCAGATCGCCGAAGCCATCTTCCTTGAGCGCCAGGTCGGCGAGCAGCAGATGATGATTGACCACGACGATGTCGGCTTCGAGCGCGTTGCGGCGCGCCTCGAGCACGGCGCAGCGATTGAAGTGCGCGCAGCGCGAGCCCAGGCAATTCTCGCGCGTGGAGCTGATGTGAGGCCGCAGCGGGTGCGCATCGCCCAGCTCCGGCAGTTCCGCCAGATCACCGCTGCGAGTTGCCAGCGCCCACTCGCTGATGCGGGCCAGCAGCGGGTCGGCCTGCACCGGCAACAGATCGCCCTGCCGTCCGATGTTCTCGAGGCGCGCGCGGCAGAGATAGTTGCTGCGGCCCTTGAGCAGCGCCACGCGCGCGGGTCTTCCGAGAGCCGCCGCCAGCAACGGCAGATCGCGATGAAACAGCTGATCCTGCAGGGTACGGGTACCGGTCGATATCAGCACGCGCAGCCCCGAAAGCAGCGCCGGAACCAGGTAGGCGAAGGTTTTGCCCGTGCCGGTGCCGGCCTCGATCAACAGCTGCTCGCGCAGGTCCAGAGCGCTGCTGATGCGCGCTGCCATGCGCTGCTGCGAGCTGCGCGCGCGGAAACCCTCCAGCGCCCGGGACAGGGGGCCCTGGGCGCTGAAAATCGTGGAAAACTCAGCCATTACGCGATTATGCAACCTGTGCTGGAGCGCAAAAACCCCGCAGCATCAGTGCCCCCGGTATAATTCGGGACCCCGACGGCGAAGTGTCAGCCCAAGGATATGTCATGGCGACCGCTCCCCATACTCTCGCGTCTCTGTCCGATATCGCCAGAAATGTCGCCGACTGGGTCGCGCAGGTCAGGGAACTCACGCAGCCGGATCGGGTGTACTGGTGCGAGGGCTCGCAGGTCGAGTTCCGGCGGCTGCGAGGCGAGCTCACATCGCGGGGCGAGCTGCGCGAGCTCAATCAGCAGAGCTACCCTGCCTGCTTCCTGGCCCGTTCCGATCCCAAGGACGTCGCTCGCGTCGAGCACCTGACCTTCATCTGCACGCGCTCGCAAGAGGAGGCCGGGCCCAACAACAATTGGATGGAACCCACGGCCGCCAAGGCCAGGATGCGTGAGCTGTTTCGGGGATGCATGCAGGGCCGCACACTGTACGTGGTGCCGTACTGCATGGGCCCGCTCGATTCCCCTTATGCGCGTTGCGGTGTGGAGATCACCGACAGCGCCTACGTGGTTCTCAACATGGCGCTCATGACGCGCATGGGTCGTGCGGCGCTCGAACGCATCGCCACCGAAGCTGCCTTCGTGCGCGGCCTGCACTCCATCGGGGATCTGAACCCCGAGCGCCGCTTCATCATGCATTTCCCCGAGGAGCTGTCGATCGAGAGCTTCGGCTCGGGCTACGGCGGCAATGCGCTGCTCGGTAAGAAATGTCACGCGCTGCGCATCGCCAGCTGGCAGGCGCGCGACGAGGGTTGGCTCGCCGAGCACATGCTGCTCGTGGCGCTGCAAAATCCGCACGGCGAAACGCACTACATCGCTGCGGCGTTTCCATCCGCCTGCGGCAAGACCAATCTGTCGATGCTGATCCCTCCGGAATCGATGCCTGGCTGGAAGGTCGCGACCGTCGGCGATGACATCGCCTGGCTGCAACCGGGTCCCGACGGCCGACTGTGGGCCATCAATCCCGAATCGGGCTACTTCGGCGTCGCTCCCGGTACCAACGCCAAGACCAATCGCAACGCGTTCGACATGGTCCACCGCGACACCTTGTTCACCAACGTCGCGCTGAATGCAAACAATGAGCCCTGGTGGGAGGGCCTGGAGGGACGGCCGACCACGGACTGGTTGGGACGTCCCTACGACCCCAAGAACGGCCCCGCCGCCCATCCGAATTCGCGCTTCACGGTTGCGGCCACGCAGAACCCAGCCTATAGCAAGGCCACGGAGAATCCCGGTGGCGTGCCGCTCTCAGCGGTGATCTTCGGTGGACGTCGCCGCCAGCTGGCCCCGCTGGTATACGAGGCGCGCAACTGGTCGCACGGCGTGCTGATCGGTGCATCGGTGGCGTCGGAGACCACCGCCGCTGCGACCGGCAAGGTCGGGGTCGTGCGCCGCGATCCGATGGCCATGAAGCCGTTCTGCGGCTACAACTTCGGCGACTACTGGGCGCACTGGCTTTCGATCGGGGCAAGCCTCAAGAATCCGCCGCGGATATTCAACGTCAACTGGTTTCGCCAGGATGCGTCCGGCAAATTCCTGTGGCCCGGCTACGGCGAGAATCTGCGCGTGCTGGCGTGGATCCTGGATCGCTGCGCGGGGCGCGGCGGGGCAGTCGAGACGCCGATCGGCTACATGCCGCGACCCTCGGATCTCAATACCGCCGGCCTTGCCATCGACCACGCGGCGCTCGAGGAGTTGAACGCAGTGCCGAAAGAGGCCTGGCGGCAGGAAGTCGCAGATCTGCGCAGCTATCTGAGTGGCTTCGGCTCGCGCCTGCCCGCTGCGCTGGTCCAGGAACTCGATGCGCTGGAGGGCCGACTGGCCTGAGGCCTGGATGCCCTGCCGGCTGCAGGGTGCGCGCTCAGCTCTCCTCGCAGACGAAGTGAATGGTGAGCGGCGAATCGCGATCGGGAATCCGGCCCAGGCCGATCAGACCCTCGCCCTTGATCGGCATGCTGTCACGGCGCACGAAGGCTTCCTCTTCGCCGCTGATCTTCACGAACGTGCCGTTGGTGCTCTGATCGGTGAGCGTGAAGCGGTTGCGGCTGAATTCGATCCGCGCATGCAGCCGCGAAATCAGATTGCCCCGGATCACGAGATCGTTGTCGTCCGCGCGCCCGATCGCCACCTGCGGCCGCTGCTCATCGAGGACCACTTCCTGACTCTGCACCGATAGCCGCAGACGCCGGGGCCGGCGCGCATCGCGCCCGTTGAGCGCGATCGCGGGCAGCATGCTGGTCACGTCCTCGGTCTGCCACAGGACTTCGTACAACGCGACTTCACCACCCTGACCGCGTATGACCGCCACATCGATCTGCCGCACGGATGCGCGCCACTCGGGCGACAATCGCTCGACCGTCGCCGAGGTGGTGATGATCTGGCCGGCCTTGGCCTGACTGGTCATGCGGTTGGCGGTGTGAACGCTGCCGCCGAAGACATCGCGATTCTCGAGCACCACCGGCCCGAAATGGCAGCCGATGCGAATCGCGACCGGCTGACCCTCGACGCGCAGCTCGGTGTGCGCCGCAATCTGCTTCTGCATCTGCCCGGCCGCGTTCAGCGCATCGTCCGCCGTCGGAAATGTCGACATCACCTCATCGCCGATGGTCTTGATCAGGGTGCCGTTGTGCTGCTCGGTGGCCTCCCGCATCACATCGATGCAGGTCGCCACCATGTCGCGCGCCCGAACGTCACCCATGACCTCGAACAAACGTGTCGAGCCGACGACGTCTGCGAACAGGATCGCAAGTTCGATGTCTTTGCCCATGCAATCCGGGATCTTATACGAGACAGCTACCGCGCAGTGGCGGAAGCACGCTTAAATTGCCGCCGTGCAAGATTATACGCCGGCAGCGCCCGCTAGGCTGCCTGCAGCAGTGCTACCTCGCGCAGCAGCCGTCCGACGCCCTCTGCGGCCGCTCCGCCGAGGCCGAGCGTGCGTGCGCCCTCCGAGAGGCATTGCCGATAGCGACGTGCTCCGGGCAGCCCTGCGAACAACCCCAGCATGTGGCGCGTGATCGATGCCGGGCGCTCGCCAGCGGCGACTTCCCGTTCGGCATAGGCGGCCATGCGCTCGAGCAGGCTGTCGGCATCGGGAGATTTCCAGCCATCGTCGAACACGCGCTGGTGCAGCTCGGCCAGCACCGCCGGGCGGTGATAGGCCTCCCGCCCCAGCATCACGCCATCGGACCAGCGCAACGCGTTCTCGCTGTGTGCCACCGTGCGCAAGCCGCCATTGAGGCCAATCCACAACCGCGGGAATTGCTGCTTGAGCCGCTGCACCACATCGAACCGCAGCGGCGGCACTTCGCGATTCTCGCGCGGCGACAGGCCGCCGAGCACCGCCGTGCGCGCGTGCACAATGAAATGTGCGCAGCCAGCCCGCGCCACCGTCGCGGTGAATTCACTGAGCCGCTCGAAGTCCGGCTCGTCGAAGTGCGCCACCTCGGCGGCCCTGCCCGCGCGCGGCAGTACCCCGATACGCATCTTGACCGTCACCGGCAGCGCGACCGCGGCGCGCATCGCCGCCACGCACTCGGCTACCTGGCCCGGGTCCAGCATCAGGCAGGCGCCGAAAGCGCCCGCGTGCACGCGATCGCTCGGACAACCGCAATTGAGATTGATCTCATCAAAGCCGGCATCGGCGCCGGCGCGCGCCGCGGACGCGAGCAGCCGCGGCTCGTTGCCGCCGAGCTGCAGCGCGAGCGGACGCTCGGCCGGGGAGTATCGCAGCAGTCGTGTGCGGTCACCGTGGACGATGGCGGCAGCGGTGATCATCTCGGTATAGAGCAGCGCGCGCGGGGAAAAGCCGCGCAGGAAGAATCGACAGTGCCGATCGGTCCAGTCCATCATCGGCGCGACGGCGATTCGGCGGTCCAAATCAGGGGAGGCAAACATTGGCAATCGGCGCTGTACCTGTATCTCACGCGCGAGGTGGATTCAGTGTACCTGACGGCCGCGTGGATCTTCGCAGTTCATAGCGATGCGCGCGGCGCTGCATCTCTGGTGATTGCCAGCACGGAGCCGGTCACCGACGGATCGATCGGAGCATCGCTGAGCAAGGGCGACGGCATGCCCGGCCGCAGTCCGTCGATCGGGGCCGGCCGGGCGATGTAGTAGCCCTGTGCGAACTGCACCCGCAGCCGCTTGAGCTCGGCGAACACCGCGGCGGATTCGACCTTTTCGGCGATCGTGGCGATGCCGAGCGCGCGTCCGACGTGACTGATCGCCTCCACCATGCTGCGATCGACCGCATCGGTCGTAACGCTGCCGATGAACTGGCCATCGATCTTGAGAAAGTCGACCGGCAGATTCTTGAGGTAGTGAAACGAGGACAAGCCGCTGCCGAAGTCATCGAGCGCGAACCGGCAGCCGCGCTTCTTGAGCTCGCGCATGAAATACACCGCCTCGGCCATGTTGGTGATGACCGCGGTCTCGGTGATCTCGAAGCACAAGCCGCGCGCGATGCGCGGATCCTCGGTGAGGCTCAGCGCGAACTCGAGGAAACCGCGATCGCCGATCGACATGCCGGACAGGTTCAGCGCAAACAGGAACGGCGGCTCATCGTCACTGGCATGCTCACGCAGCGCCTTGACGGCACGCTGCATGACCCAGCGGTCAATCGCCGAGACCATGTTATAGCGCTCGGCCGCCGGAATGAACTCGCCCGGCAACACCAGCTCGCCGCCGTCGTCGCGCAGACGCACCAGCAGCTCATAGAAGGCCGGCAGCACCGGCGAGCCGTCGCCGGTGGGCATGATCTGCTGGAAGTAGAGCTCGAGCCGCCCCTCATCGACGGCCCGGGTCACGCGGCTGACCCAGTACATCTCGCGGTGGCGGCCCGAGACCTCGTTTGAGTCGTAAAGGTGCACGCGATTGCGGCCCGAGTCCTTGGCGGCGTAACAGGCAATGTCGGCCGCGCTGAGCAGGCTGGCAGCGCTTTGGCTCTCGCTGGTGATCTCCACCACACCGATGCTGGCGCCGATGCCGGTGGTGTTCTGCTCCCAGGTGAAGCGGTAGTCACGGATGGCCTGGCGGATGTTGTCGGCGAGGTTGGCGCCCTGCTCCGCCGTGCAGCTGCGCACCAGAATGCCGAATTCATCGCCGCCCAGGCGCGCTATGGTGTCGGCGGTGCGCACGTGCGCCTGCAGCAATCCGGTGACGTCGCGCAGCAACCGGTCCCCAGCCGAGTGACCGCAGGTATCGTTGACGACCTTGAATTGATCCAGATCGACGTACAGCAGCGCGTGCGGCCCTTCCTGGCGCTGCGCGCTCTGCAACGCCTCGGCCAACCGGTTGTCGAACTCGCGCCGGTTGATGAGGCCGGTCAGGGCATCGTGACTCGCCTGGTAGGAGAGCGCCCGCTTGAGCCGCCGC